>TARA_B110000027_G_scaffold95650_1_pt1 | contig 63022 bp, 53 predicted proteins | sample TARA_B110000027 | Tara Oceans TARA_B110000027 (sample SAMEA4397101) | marine metagenome | biome: Polar Biome; feature: [SRF] surface water layer (ENVO:00010504); material: water (ENVO:00002006), including particulate matter (ENVO:01000060) such as... | depth 5 m
TAGTTTCATGAGCATCTGCTGTTGTTCCTTCAAATACTACTCCATTAGAAGTTTCGATTACAGCTACATTATTAGTAGTTGTTGTTCCTGATATTGTTAAGTTACCAGGTATACTAATAGTATCGTTTGAATCTCCAAATGTAGCACTTCCTAATGATGCAGCTAAAGCTGATTTAACATTAGTTGTGTCTGTAACATCTGCTGATGCTTCGATGTTATCTAATTTACTATGATCTGCATCAGTAAATACGTTTGAATCAGTTGCTGCTTCCACTGCACTTCTTACTTGTGTATTACTTAGCTGTGTGTTAGTGTTCGTTACTGTATTAGAAATAGCTCCTGTTGTACTATTATAGGATATACCAGTACCTGCAGATAGTTTAGATCTTACTTGTGAATCACTTAATTGAGTGTTTGTATCTGTTGATGTAATAACTCCTGTTGAAGAGTTATATTGAGCGTTACCTGATGCTGATATCTTACCTCTTACATCTGCTGTAGATAGCTGAGTATCAGTATCGGTAGAACTTATTGTTCCGTTAGCAGCAATTTGTACGTTAGTACCTGCTGTTAATGCACTTACTACATTAACTGTGTCTGTAACATCTGCTGATGCTTCGATGTTATCTAGTTTACTATGATCTGCATCAGTAAATACGTTTGAATCAGTTGCTGCTTCTACAGCTGCTCTAATCTCTGCATCTGTTTGATCTGCAGTAGCACTTGCTTCAATTGCATCTAATTTACTATGATCAGCATTAGTAAAGTTGTTCTGTGACAACTCACCATCTTGAATTGAATATGTTGTATTATTATCAGTTTGAGTTAGTGCTCCACCTACAAAAGATAACCCTCCTGCAAGTGTAATTTCATCTCCACTGTCTATATCTGTTCCTGCTAAAGTAAATGAATAGTTATTAGCACTTGCTTCAATTGCATCTAATTTACTATGATCAGCATTAGTAAAGTTGTTCTGTGACAACTCACCATCTTGAATTGAATATGTTGTGTTAGTAAAGGATGTTATGTACCCTGCACTATTTGCAATTTGATTATTATCAGTTACGATATCATCTGTTACAGCAAGTGTACCACTTACATTTGGTAATTTAATTGTTCTATCAGCAGTTGGGTTTATAGCAACTAAGGTAGTTTCATGAGCATCTGCTGTTGTTCCTTCAAATACTACTCCATTAGATGTCTCTATTACTGCTACATTATTAGTAGTTGTAGTACCTGCTACTGTTATACTTCCTGGGAAAGTAATTGTATCTGATGAATCACCAAATGTAGCACTTCCTCCTAAAGAAGCATCTAAAGAACTTTTTACGTTAGCTGTGTCTGTAACATCTGCTGATGCTTCGATGTTATCTAATTTACTATGATCTGCATCAGTAAAGTTATTTTGTGATAACTCTCCATCTTGTACTGTGTATGTTGTATTAGTGTCTGTTCCTGTTATTACCCCTGTTGTACTGTTGTACGATACAGCTCCTGCTCCGCTTAATTTGGATCTTACATCTGCAGTTGATAATTGTGTGTTAGTATTTGTATCAGTTGAAGATATAGTAATTATTCCCGTAGGTGCAGATATTGATACATTAGCACCTGCTGTAAGTGATAACACTCCAGAGTTACTTATTTCGTTTGATCCATTGTTTGATAATCCTGATACAAAACTATATGTTGTATTTGTATCTGTGTAATTACCTGCATGAATATTTGTACTTCCTTGGTCTGCTGTCCAATCTATATGTTCGTTAGCTTCAAAGTTCAAAAGAGCATCGTGATTGATCTCTCCGTCTTCAGTTGTCAGTGTATCTCCTGTAAGAGCTAGTCCAGTTCCAGCAGTTAAATTGGTATCGGATGAGATATCGATACTGCTTTTAATTGCCATAGAACCAAGTCCTAATGAAGTTCTAGCTGTTGCTCCATCTTCAGTTGTAAAAGCTGTTCCATTACCTACTATAAAAGCACTATCTGTAGCAGTTAATCCTGAGATAGTATCCAATGTATCATCATGTGCTTGAACATCAGTACCTATTACTACTCCTAGTTGATTTCTAGCTGCTGCTGCAGATCCGGATATAATACCTGTAGGTGTGTTTAGGATGTTTGCATACTCTACTGAATCGGCTGTTAAACCTGTAAAATTACCAATACCGTGAAAAGACCCGGAAAAGGAACCTGTTATGGATGCGTTGTTTGAAATTGGACTATCTATTCTCATCTGTTATTATTGTATGAAATTATTGTTATGTATAAATATGTTACTTTTTAACTACCACGGTACCATTTAGTGGAGAATTAAAAGTGATTACTACTCTATTATTTGTTGTAGATTCTACGTCTTTAGGTATAACTTGTTTTTTATTAGTATCGTATACCTGTACTACAGGAAACTCTTCTGATAAGTTATGGTTTATAGTGTACTGAGATGCTCCTGAAATGGATTCTCTGTGTGTATATAGTTCTGCAGATCCTGATACAATATGTCCTCCTTTAGCTACGATTGCTCGTCCTGAAGTAGAGGCATTAAATGTAATGTCTACAGTATTAAGGTTAGTTGTTTTGATCGAAGATGGAATAATCATCTGATCGTTTGTATCATAGATTGATACTAAAACGTTTTTGCTATTAAAATTGTGAGTTACGGTTTTAGATGTTACGTTAGTAAACGTATCTAGTTTAGTAGCAGTTTCTGCTATATCCGCTGTTATACCTGTTAACTGTGACCCATTACCTACAAAGCTTGTAGCGGTCAAAGTATTATCAACATTAAGATTTGATAGGTTGGCAGATGATCCGCTTACTATCAGTTTTTTCCAATTTGGCATTTTCTTACTTACATTATGGTTGGTTACTCAAATGAGCCCACTTCCTTGTTAAAGGCCTATAATAGCTTTAATATAAATATACGGTAAAATTATTTACAATACAACTTTTACTGCTTTATTAATGCAGAAAGTTTAGAAAATATAATAAAAGAAGTTTCTAGTTCAATACCCTTATAATCTGCTTGTCGCATTTTACTAATAATAAATTGAACTTCTTCAGGAGAAAATATAGTAGGAGGAGATTTTGGAGTTGTTTTTTTTGCTTGTTTTGACTCTGCTTCTGCATTTGCTGCTTTAGCTTGGTCTCCTACTGTTACTTTACCTTTTGTAATTAATCCCATAACTTTTAATTTTAATTTTTTAAGCATAAATAAATATATTACCGGTATCCACTTTAACATTACCATTCTTCTGGTATTCTGATATGTCACTGTGTCCGGCATCTATATCTACTACTGCTGAAGCAAAGGCTTGAGGAGTTGCTGATGTTGCTGTTGAGCTTAATGAATTATGAAAACCAAATCTTGAGGTATTAGAATCGTATATGTATCCATGGCCGTTACCACTTCCTTCATCTATTACGATACCACCGTCTGCTGTTCCTGTAGAACCAGAGTTTAAAAGAATAAACTTGTCTTCTACTAATAGGTTAGCTGTAGATATTGTTGTTGTATCTCCTTGTACTATTAAATCACCTGAGATTGTTAAGTCTGCAAAAGTTGGAGATGCTGAAGTTACTAAACTTTGGTTTATAGCTTTTACTGCTGCAAGGTTAGTTACTTCTGAATCCATCAATGCTCCTGCTGTGGTTACATTAGATGTATTAGCTGTTAACTTACTATTGTTAGTAGCTATATTAGATTCCATTGTATCTAAATTAACTGCTTGAGTTACTGCTATATTACTTAACTTAGTACCTTGTGCACTTGAGATAGTTGTTGGTTGATTTTGTATTGAATCGTAGTCAACTTGTGCTGATCCTGAAAATAATATTGGAATGTCAACTAAGTTAGTGTATGATACTGATCCTGATATAATGTGACCACCTTTCGCTACCACTATTCTACCTGAAGTAGATGTTGCAAATGTTACTGTTACTCTATCGTTTAAGTTTGCTCTAACAGAAGCTGGTATAATTTGATACCCGTCTGCATCGTAAACTGTTGTATTAATGTTTGGAGAAGAGAAGTTATGTACTACCTCTACTGATGTTTGGTTAGTAAATGTACTAGCAAGTGTTGCTGCTTGATCTACTGTAATTCCAGATAATTGAGAGCCATTTCCTATAAAGGCTGCGGCTGTTACGTTCCCTGTACCGAATGTTACAGAGTTATCTAGTAATGTTGCTTCAACTTGAGCTGAAGATGATATAAGTGTTGGTTTATTAGCTATATCTGCAAAGTCTGTGGATATATTTGCTATGTCTGTTGCAATAGATGCAGAAACTGCATTAAATGATCCAGAAATATCAGATGCAATTTCACCAGAGTTGTGTACTACTCCCGTTATTCCTGCTCCACCACCACTAAATGAACCTGCTGATAAGCCGTTATCTACTGATAATGTATCTAATATGGCTTGTGAACCACTAACTATAATTTTCTTCCAACCCATGTCTTATTCTATTTTCTTATGATAATGTTAATCTTAACCGGTACTCTTTGTAGTATAATAGTAAGGGAGAGTTGGTTAAGTTCTCTCCCTTAATATTACTACTTTACTATACGTAAATAAAGATGTCGTCTGAAGAATTAACCTTCATGTTACCTCTTTTGTGGTATTCAGCATCTGTAATGTCGTGAGCTGAATTGTCTTCGTCTACTACTAAAGCAACATATGCTTCATTAGCTGCTGTTCCATTTACTTTTGAATCTACTGATTGATTTACACCGAATCTTGAATCTGAATTATCAAATACAAAACCATGTCCTACTCCGTTTCCTTCATCAATAATAATACCACCTTCATCTGGGTTGGCAGATCCTGAGTTCAATAAGATAAACTTATCTGTTACTGCAAGGTTAGTCGTATTAATGTATGTTAAGTCTCCACTAACAGATAAATTACCTGCTACTGTAGCATTTCCTGATAAAGTTAATCCAACGAATGTTGGAGAGTCAGTAGTTTGTAGACCTAAGTCTACATCTGTGTTAACTCCGTTAATTCCTGATCTCATTGTACCTTGTGAAGGTGCACTGAAGTTTGATCCAGAAACTACTCCTGCATCTAATTCGAAAGAAACTTTGTTTGCTGATACTGTTGATTTAATACCACTTCCACCTTCGAAAGTTAATGTCTCACCACCTGCTACTAAATCTGTAGTTCCTGCATCGGCTGCTACATTAAAAGAAGTTGCAATAGTATTAGAGGTTACACCTGTAATACGTCCTTGTGCATCAACTGTAATTCCTGGTACTACTGTTGTACTACCATATGTACCTGCTGTTACTGCTGTATTTGCTAATTTAGCTGCTGTTACTGCATCATCTGCAATTCTATCTGTAACTACTGCACCGTCTGCTATTGTAAGTGCTCCGTTTCCTGTAACTTCACCTGTGTGAGTTGCATTTGTTAATTTAGCACTGTTTAATCCAATTGCTGTAGCTTGAGCTCCAGAAATTCCTACTTTATTAGTGTTAGCTAATATTTCTGCATTAATTGAGTCAGCTAATTTATCTGCTGTTACTGAATCATCTGCAAGATGTGCTTCTACAATACCGCCAGCTTTTACTCTAACTGCTCCTGTACCGTCTGCTGCTGATAATTCAATACTTGAACCATCTACAGTTACTTCTAATTCGTCTGCATTAGCTGTGATACCATCTCCGCCAATTACGTTAAGTGTTACGTCGCCTGTTACTCCGCCACCAGTAAGTCCTGCTCCTGCTGCAACTCCCGTTACATCACCTGCTGGTACTGATAAATCTAATGTTCCTGCTGCATCGTTGTATGTTAAAGTAACAGAACCGTCCGCACTTCCTAACACCGAATTAACTTGATCATCAATAGCTTCGTTTAAGCCTGTAACACCAGATGCTGCCACTGAGGCTGCTGCTACGTTTGTTAATCCTGAACCGTTTCCTGTTGTTGTTAAGAAATTAGCATCATTCGCTAATTGGGCTAAACCACTGCCGGATACGACAATTTTTTTCCATTCTGCCATTTTGTTGTAATTTTTTTTATTGTTTATTGTTAGTAATAAATTTAATGACGTCTGTCATTGGTAATAAATAGGCCACTTAGTTTAATACTAAGCACCAAAATATAAGTTTTTGTCCGAGTCAAAATACAATCCTCCGACTACTGGAGATGGAGTAGATGACTGTGATGTTAGAAGTAAAACTCCGGTACTTGAAACCTTAAATAATTCTTTTGATCCTGATGTTATATTAAAAGGGTTTTCAGTCCCTATTATATTAATAGACATTGAACCTGTTACCTCTATGTTTCTATTTGTTGAATGATATGAACCAGTTTGTGCAAAGATACTGGCTGCTCCTGCTAAAGTTGTAACTGCATTAATAAAATGAGTTGAACCTGTGTTTATATTTACACCGTTACTATCTAAAGTAATACCTTCCCCTGCATTTACATCTAATGATACAGAACCTTGAGTTCCTCCCCCTGAAAGTCCATCTCCTGCAAATACTGCTGCAATATCTCCAGTTCCTGATATATTCTGTGGTTCCCATCTATTATTAGATTGACTCCAAGCTAATACGTCTCCATCGTCTAAAGAACCAGTTGTTACATCTGTCAAGTCTCCTAATGTTGATGCTCCTCCTCCGGCTCCAAATCCAGAAAAGAGACTCCATGATACTGAATCGGCAAATGTACTAACATAATCTGCTAAAGTAACAGTTGCTTGATACGTAGCTGAAGATCCTTCAACCCAAACTATTTGTCCGTTCGTTGCTCTTTGTGCTGGTATGTTATTCAGCTCTGAGGTATCTCTTACTGTGTAGAATGCTCCTTTTAAGAATTGTATATCCGCAAACGCAACACCCGAACTACTGGCTGCTGATGTTAACTCTAATTTTGAAGTATATACTGGCATATTCTATCTTTATATTATTATGTTGGTAAACTTCCGTTAGCTGCAACAAGTCTCAGTTTAAAAGATGTTCCTATTGCATTTTGTGACCTTCTACCAAATACAAACCATTCGTTATATCCTAAATGAGCAGTGTCAAGCACTATAGAGTGCAATGCTCCTGTTTCTATTAAGAATCCTCCTCCATCTACATTCAAACAAGGTACTGCTCCACCTGCTACGCTATTAAAGGTCTCTTGAATAGATGTTGGTAGGTTACTCATATCTGATCCAGAAGGAAATAGTATTATTACCTGTCCTGTTGTAGCTGCAGAAATTAATCCTGCTGATGCTAATACTGTATCTAAGTTAGACCCACTGAGTGTTGCCTGTAATGTTGCTGATTGTGATCCTGCTAATACTATTGAACTGTCTCCTATCGCTCCTGCTTTAAATTTATAATAAGGTGATGCTGTATTTCCTGTATATGCTGTTACTTGTGGAGGAGTATCACTATTAAGAGTACTTGCTCCCATTACTGCATTATAATTACTTCCAAAACCAGCATCTGAACCATATGTGGAAGTGTAAACATACACTTTACCGTAGTCAGCTGATTGAGCTATGACTACATTACCTGTATCTGTACCTGTTTTCCCGAAAGCATCAGTGGCTGTAGCTGTAAAGCTATAAGTTCCTGCTGCTAAAGCACTATTTGCATTTATATTAAATGATGTTCCATTACTATTATTTGATACTGCAGTAAATGAAGAAGCATGTGTTCCAGATAGTGCCAAAGTAATCGGATAATCTGCTTCTATATCTGATATACTAACAGTTGCTGTTAATACTCCTGATGTTATATTATCTGTTTCTAAAGAACCCTGTTCTGATATAGTAACTGATGGGTCATTATTTGCTGCTACATTAATAGTTATGTTTGAACTACCGTGATTGTTATATTGGTCTTGGTATTGTATAGTACTTGTTATGGTATCGCTTGATCCTGTTGCAGAACCGCTTATATCAAGGTTAAGACTTAAATTACCGCTACTATTAACTGCTATTGCAGCATTAGAGGAAGTAAAAGCCTGTACAACTTGTGAACCATAATTAGGACTGTAACTAACTCCTACATCTCCCTGTGTTCCTGTTCTTCCATTAGAGTTAATTCTTATATTATCACCAGATACTGCTGATTCTATTATATAGTATGTACCGTTATTAGTTAATGTACCAGTTTGTGCTTGTGCAATTGTAAATGCATGACTAGATGTCCTAGTTTCAAAGCCATGTTCGTCGGCAATTGATGCTGTTACTGAATATACACCGGCTGTTAGAGGAGAAGTAGCTCTTATCAATCTAGAAGTACCAGATACAACTGATTCTAAGCTATCTCCATTAAATGATGCTGAATAAGAAGTATAGTCTATTGTATTTCCTTCTGAGTCATTAAATGCTAATGCTATTAGGTTGTTTCCAGCTTTTGCTTTATTAGTATTTAAGTTAGCATTGGTATTAGTAAATGTTATAGTAGGAGCTGTATTATCTGTTACATTTAATGTAAAGTTCTGTGTTGAAGGAGTGTTGAAAGCATTAGTTGCTGTTACTACTCCACTGATTTGTGTACCTCCTACGTCAGATGAACCTGATACATCGTAATTAACTGTAATGTACCCTGAGCTATTAATTGCTAACTTGCTACTTGGTGTAACACTCCATGTTACTGATTGATTAGCTGTGAATTGTGATGTAGTACCAGAGTATCCATTTGAATTATCATATAATGATGACCCATTAGTTGCTGATTCTATTATATATAAAGAAGTTTCTCCATTTATAGTTGGAGCTCCATCATCAGATATCGGGATAGTTATTATACCTGTATCTGTACCGTTATTATACGCATCAGTAACTGTAACCTGGTACTTATAGTTATTAACTATATCAGAGTTAAGGAATACTGATGATTTTCTTGTTACTACTCCAGTTGATGATATATCAAAAGCATCTTCTGTAGGATCTGAAACACTAGTTCCTGTATATGTTCCTAATGATATATCTGAACCATCTAAATCTATACTGCTTAGTGTAGCTGTTTTAAATACTATAGTATCTCCTTCAGGATCTGTTGCTGTTATTGTTCCTGCTGGTGCACTGTTTGCACTATTCTCACTTAATCCAGTAATTGTTTGATCATTAACAGTTGGCTGTGTATTATCTGTTACGTTAATAGTGATAGGAATCTGTACAAATGAATTACTGTCGTCTCCATCACTAAAATGTTGGTCAGATGCTGTAATGCTTAGTATATGTGTTGTATTTGTTTCATAATCTAATGAACCAGTTACCTGATTGATAGTTACGTAGGTGTCTGACTTAATTATACTAAATAAACCACCTGAATCTGACCCTGATGTGATTGTTATCGTGTCTGTTTCAGTATCTGTGAAATATATCTTTGTTATCTCTCCTGGAGCTGCGTTTTCATTTCTAGATGTAGTGAAAGAACTAATTACATTACCTCCAACGCTTGTTTCTCTAAATTGTGGTGCTGCATTAGCTGTTATTGTTACATATATTGTCTTTAATGTAAAAGCTCCTATAGTATCTGTTGCTCTTACGACTACAGGGTGTGCCAATGTACCATCTCCCCTATTAGTTGTATTAAATGCTGCTACTGTAGGTAATACTGCTAGCTTTAGCACTCCATCTACTATATTTACATACCCATCTGTGTAAGAACTATCAATAGTAAATGTAATTGCTTGAGATTCAGCATCTGCACCAGCTAATGTAGCTAAGTTTGTTCCAATTGGTTCGTACTCTGCTATTACCTGGTTACCTGTTGATATAGTCGGTGCTGTATTAGGATAAAAGACTGCTTCTAAGAAATCTTCTATTGTATTTGCTGTACCTGGGTTATATGAGTTAAATAGAGGGTGTTCTGTGTTAGATACTACTCTATTACCGTCAAATTGGTTATTAAAGTTAGATTGTTCAGTTCCATCTTTGTTCATAAACTTAATAGACCCAGAACTAACGTATATATGTTGCCAAGGTTTAGTTGCTGTACCTAAATCATTAGTATCTGTACCTGGTATGATACTTCCGCTAACTATCTGATTACCTATAAAGGTATTAGACCCTGTACTTGCATATGAACCTGTTTTATTGTTCAATCCTGTTATATCACTATGACTTCCTACAGCATATGAAGATGTAGCCTGTAAAAGACCTAGTACTGAAGCTTCTATTGAGCCTGTAAATGTGTTTAAGCCTGTTACATCTGCTTTAACTGATGCTGTTATGTATCCTAATGCTTCTACTTGTAAAGAAGATGATAGTATACCTGCATTTAGTGAATTTAAGTAAGACCCTGTAGATGCTTTAAGAGCATTCACTTCATTTTGTAAGGAACCAGTGCTTAAAGTCAAATTATCGACTTTAGATTGAATAGAACCTGTAAATAGGTTAATACTTGTTATATCACTATGACTTCCTACAGCATATGATGAAGTAGCACTTAATAATCCTTGAACTGTAGCTTCTATTGAGCTTGTAAAGGTATTAAGACCGGTAACATCAGTTTGAACTGAAGAAGTGATGTATCCTAGTGTTTCTATTTGTAAAGATGATGATATAGTACCTTCTGCTATCTCTGTATGTGCAGAAGATAGAAAACCTAATGAGGATATCTGAGCTGATGAAGATATAATGCTATTAGGTAAAGAACTAAGGAATGAGCCCGTTACAGCCTTAATAGAATTTACTTCTGTCTGTATAGATGATGTAAATGTGTTTAGTCCTGCTACATCTGAACTGGCTGATGAGGTTATGTACCCTAAAGCTGTTATTTGTGCTGATGAAGACAGTATACCTGCGTTAATACCGGTAAGGTATGATCCAGAAGCTGATGTTAGGTTGTCTACCTTACTTTCTATTGACCCTGTAAAGGTATTAAGCCCTTCTACGTCAGTAGTTGCTGAAGATGTTACAAAACCTAGTGATTCAATCTGTAATGACGATGATACTGTACCAGAGTTAACTGTTCCAAAGCCTAATGCTGTGATTTGAGCAGAAGAAGAAACTATACCTGGTGGTTTACTTGTAATCTCCTGATAAGTTGACCCTGTAATGTATAATAAAGCTTCTATTTGTGCAGAAGAGCTTATAATAGAAGATGGTATGTTACTTAGTTGGTTAAAACTTGCTATTCCTGAAGAAGTAACGAATCCTAAAGAAGCTATCTGTTGTGACCCGGATATTACATCTCTTTTAAATCCTAAGTTAAGTAATTGTTGTGAACCGGATAAAGCATTCTTTATAAACCCTAATCCTTCTACTTGAATAGATGATGATACTATGTTACTAGCATCTACTCTACTAAAGTATGATGAAGTTAACTGTTCTAATGCTTCTACCTTAGTTTCTAGTGTTCCGGAAACTATTTCTATTGCTGCTAAACGCTTATCTACTGATCCAGTATAAGTATTTATTGAGCTTGAGTGTAAGTTTAAAGGGAGTAACGAAGATCCAGTAACACTTCCAGCTTCTAGTGAATCTATACGGTTAATTACATCAGATCCATTAAAAGTAAGTGAGGACCCTGTAATGTTCAACGAACCTGTTAAGTTCAAGGCATTCATCCCTGGTCTTAACTCGGTCTGTAACACATTGTCTTTTCTAAAGACGAGTGAACCTGATATTTCTCCTATGAACTTTGACATTAAAGCTTTGCTATTTTATAATATTAAGAAAACCGTCGGAGTTACCCACTTTCGTATAAATAGTCACCTGATTAAAGGCTAGACTCATTTTCTGAAGTAAATTTCACCTCAGACTTGCTATATACTTTACGATTGTTATGCATATGTGCGTTAATTGCATCTGATATTATATGACCTAGTAATGTAATGTTAAATTCCGTCTTAATCATTCTATCGCTCCCTTGTACTATCTCTGCTGATGTAGTATAAGTGTCTATCTGTGCTCTAAATCTATATTTATCTGGATCTCCCCAATAAGAGTCTGAAGCAAAGTTTATTCCTTCAACAATTTTATTATTCTGTTCAACATAGTCCGTGTATATTATACAAGAGTACACTATATTAACATAATCTGGTATTGCTACTGCATAGTAAGCTTCCTGAGGCTTCCTATTGTTAAGTATTCCAAAATTATCATAAATATTCTTCTTAGAATAGGAAGTTTTAAATACTCCCATATTGTTTGGCCCGTTAGCATCTAGCTTGTTCCCTAAGTTTCTATTTTTTGACATACTGTCTCTTCTAAACACAATCAAAGGTGCTTGCATCTTACCGTTCTTATCCCGGTAATAACCGTCTTTCTGCATTGCTGCCCAACGTTCAGGAGAACCATATACAAGAGGCACCTTTATAGGCTTACCGTTCTGTGTTACGGTTGGTTGTAGTACTTCATTAAAGTAATAATAGATGGCTTCATCAATATCTTTAATCCCTACGCTGAAGTTTTTAACTGTATCGTTATCTCTTCTTATTTGCATAGCACGGTCTTTACTATTATCAATTGAAGCTCCTGTATGGGCTGCTGATAATTGCTCTTGACTTTTTGGTATAGGTTTCTTTCCGGCCATATTATTCTCTATTTACTGCTTCTGCTATTCCTACTCTATCTGCTCTTGTTAAATGAGCATCTACTATGATTGACATAGATGAACCAAATCCAGATGTGCTGCTAGTAAGGTTATACGTATTATCTCTACCAAGAAATAATGTATTCTCTCTTACTGTATCGATTTCATAAAAATCATTATGCCATTGTACTATGTCTCCTACTTCTGGAGGAAGTTCTGAGTCTATTAAGTCTTGTTTAATAAAAGCAAAAGATGCTTCTCTTCCTAAATCAGGTCCAAATTCTTTTATATCTATTACTTGGTCTCCTCTAGTAATCAAACAAGCTATTTTAACTGCGTTCCAATAAGATTTCTGTAAAGATTCTCCATATAGGTTCATACTAGAATCTTCTATACTCAATTTATGGTATAAAACTTCTTGCTCTACAATATCATGTAGCAGTTCCCTATTGATGTTAACCAATAAGTCAAAATCTCTGTTCGATCCAAATAGCATTTATTTCTCTTCTATTGTTTCTGTTCCTATTTCCATACTAACTATATTACTGTATTTAGTCATGGCGTTTTTTTTAAAAGCTTCATATGCTTCAGTTCCTTCTTTTTGACTTATAAGTTTTACTTTATATGTAGCTACTAATGATTCTTGGTCTTGACTTGCTAATGTAACTGTTGTTACACCTGGTAATGCTCGAATAGCATCATCATACTTACTAGGACCTTCATCACCAAAGGTAACTTTAATCATTGCTTCGAATGTTCTGAATGTAATTTCAGATATAATTTGTGATAGTTTCATTAACCTACGTATATTACCATTGGTACAGACTTTAAAATGTTCTCTACATCTTCTGATTCTTTAGCCTGTGCTTCTAATTGTTTACTTCTAGATGTCATATCTAATAGCTCTCTTAAACTTAATAATAAAGCTGCTTTTTCACTTCTTGCATCTGCAAGTAGGTCAGCTTGGTTAAGAGTTGCTTCTGATCCCGGTACTGGTACTGTTGCATACTTACCTCTGATATATCCTAATAGTTCTTTTGCTAATGCTAAAGTATATTGGAAAATCCACTGTCTACCGACACTATTAGTTTGTTTGTACTGTATATTTTCATAAGGTACTTCAGAAACATTTGTAATTACTGAGCTGTTAGAGTTAAAGTTAGTTGATGCTTTGTCTTCCATCTTATAATACTCAAAATGTAAACTTCCTGATGCAGTTGGTATTGGGAATAGCTTTAATTTATTATTTGTCATCTCAAACGAAAAAGCGGACTTTCTAATTTGATCATTAAATTCAATTGCTTGTGTCTTTAGTACATCATAAGATGTTGGCATTAATAAAAAGTTAACTCCAGGACTAAATTTTCCAAAGTCAAATGCTCCCATTAAAGACTGTACACCTGTACCTGTTCCAGCATAAGGATCAAAATACCTTTGTATTGCTGGTGCAGCTTCATAAAAGATTTTTCTTACTTCAATCTTTCCTGTAATGTTATTTTCTGTTGACCATGCATCAAAATCATAATTTTGTACATTTCTATTGATCGTTATCGAACCAGTATGTTTAGTTACGTTTCCACCTACTCCTGCTTCTGTTCCGTAGTGTTGAGATATTTGTATAATCCTACTTATGGTTGGATCAATTACTTGGTTGTTCATAGAACCTCTACTACCAGTAGAAGAGCCTTCTAAACCTAAATAATTCTCTCTTATATTGTATTGAAATACTTCATTACCATATGTAGTTATAGCTTCTTCAAAACATGCATAAAAAGAGTTGTTATTCAATTCTACATCCATTAGAGGGTACCCTAATCTGGTAGCACAGAATTTAGCAACTTTATCAGCATCTTGTTGAAAAGAGCTGTCTGCATCGTAAAACCCGAATGGAGTATTACCTGGTGCAAAGGTAGAACTTCCGTTCCATATAGTTACATTTGCCATATATTAGTTTTCTAATAAATAGGGACTAATCTCTGAAGGTTTGGTATACTTTCAAGATAGGTGCCACTATATCGTGTCTATGATTGGTTTCTAATGAAGCTGTTTGAAAGCCTTCTACGTTCTCTTCAATTCTAGATAGAAAAGAAAATCCAGTTTCTCGTTTATCTTTTAAGTCAATTTGAGCCATATCACCACATATTACCATTTTAGAATGTTTCCCTAATCTTCCAATTACGGTTTCCATTTGAGTATGTGTTACATTCTGAGCTTCGTCAACTATTACAAAGGCATTTACAAAAGTCCTCCCTCTAAGAAAAGCAAAAGGAACTATTTCTATAATTTCGTCATCTATAAGTTTGGTTACTTTTTCTTTATTATATAGCATGTGTAAGTTATGATAGATAGGTGCTAACCAAGGGTCCATTTTTTCTCTTATATCTCCTGGTAAAAACCCTATATCTTCCTTAGACACTGTAGGTCTTGTAATAATAACTTTATCTACTTGTTTAGTAAATAGCATATCTAGAGCTACTTGAGTTGCTATTAATGTCTTACCAGATCCTGCCATTCCTTTTATGACTGTTATTGGAGCAGTAAGTATTTTAGCTTTAGCTTCTTTTTGTTCTTCGTTTAATTGTACTTTAAATTTAATTGGGTTCTTAGGCCTCTTCTTTACTGAAAATACCTCATCGGTATGGTGTCTTTGTGGCATGTTTATAACTTTATTTAATTTATACCTATAAATAGGACATAAAAAAAGAGGCCCGAAGGCCTCTCTTAATAATTTAGTCAAGATATAGACTATACTAACTCTAAGTCAGAAATAAAGATCTTACCATAAAATTCTGGTCTGATCATTTTCTTAGCATAACGAGTCATTAAACCTTTTCTTGGAGTGAAGGTTTCTGGATCGTATACCATTGGAGTCATCATTAATGGTACATAAGGAGCATATACTGCACCAGCTTCTAAGAACTGTCCACCTCTGTAACCTAACAACATAATGTTCTCAGTCATATAAGGATTCTTGTAAACTTGGAAACGGTTAGCTAAGCTACCAATTTTCTGTACACCCATTGCAAATTTCTCTTGGTTACCGTCAGTTTGTGCAGCATATCCAGGAATTGATTCTAGGATTGTTGCTACTGAAGGAGAACATACTACGAAGTTTGCACCACCTCTTAAGGTTTTTTGGTGAATCTTGTTAGATACTTTCTGTACTTTAGTTCCTAATGTTTGGAACCATTGCCCTTGAGTATTGTAAAAATCTGAAGTTGCTGAAGACCAAGCGCCGCCTTTAAAGACTTTGTTGTTTTCTGCAGACCACTTTTCAGTTGTTGCTGCACCTTTGATCAACATATCTAAGATCTCTAAATCAATCTCCATAGAGATGTATTCAGATAACAAAGAAGTTAATTCAGCTTCAGCATCAATTGAATGGTATGCGTTAAGATCTTGTGCAAATTCTGGAGTCCATTGTGCTTTTAACTTTCTAGTCTTAGCAACAATTGCCTCAGATTGTAATTGAACATCGATTTCTGGAATAGAAATAGAAGTATCAACTGCTACACCACCGTCAGCTTCAAAATCGCCTCTTGTGTTGTCTGTTGGTTGTTTGTGGTAAGTTACTTGAACGTTATCTGCATCAGTAATATCTCCTGCTCCTACTGTTTGTACGAATACTAAGTTAGATCCTGAGATTTTAGTGAATTGCTTGTTGATTACTACTGAACCAGAAGTTAATCCGAATGCTCTAATTCCTTCTACGTCATAGTTAGGAATAGAAGATAAAGCGATAGATACAGTTTCGTATTCAGCTAATGTAATACCAGCATCGAATCCTACATCTTTAAGCTTTGCAGCTCCTACTGCAGCTGCTGCTACAGTTCCAGATACACCATTGATAGTGTAACCAAATTGACCTGCTCCGTATAATCCTCCTGAAGGATCTACATCAACACCCATTTTGTTAGCACCGTCAGTAACGTTACCGTACATATTTTCTCCATCAGCACGTCCGTTAGCGGCAGTACCATATTTGAAATCTAGATAAAATACTAGACCTGAAGGTAAAGACATTGGTTGTACAGATACGAAATCCTGTGCACTAATTTGAGCGAATACTTTTCTTACCAAAGGTAAGGCAACACCAGCCCACTGCTCTCCTGCACCAGCTGCGAAGCCAGTTGAAGTTCCAGATGCACCTGTATTGTTTGCTTCTGCTACGATTTGTTTAGCTTGGTTCTCTAAGATCATAGCCATGTTTGTAGCTACTCTTTCATCAGTGATCCCTTCTAACAAACCTGAAGCACTCCACTTCTCAGCTAATTTTGCTGAGTCAGCTTGTAAGCTTTTAAAGCTGTTTGAGCTTTCTAAAAGATTGTTAATTTCCATAATTGAAATTTTAATTTAAGTTTATATTAAGTTTATTTTATAATACCTGCTAATTTTTGCATTCTTAATACTGCTTCTGATACTTGTCCTATTACTGGAGGATTACTTGCTGTAGTCCCTGTTGCTTTAGAAGCCATACCTCTGTGTTCTTTAAGAGTGTTTTTAGCTGGTGCGACAATATTGTCTGATACTGTTTCGAAAACTAACTTTACTTCTTTAACTGTTTCAGCTTTATCGAATGCAGCGATTATGCTTACTTTCTGGCTTTCAGTTAATGAATTAGCTTTGAAAATTTTGTTAACGTATAAAAGTTTAGAATTAAGGATATTAACTTCATTCAATTCACTTCTTAAGGTCTCTACTGTTTCAAGAGCTAATTTAAGATCAGATTTGTTTGTTGCTTCTTCCTTTAAAGTATCATTAACGTTTTTGTCTTTAGTATCTGCTTCTGCTGATACTTCGTTTTCTGTACTTTCTTCTACTGGCTTATCGTCTTTATCTGCTTCTTCACCTTCGGTAGTTAAACCTTCTAGTTCTGCAAGTAATTCGTCTAAGTCAATTTCTTCTTCACCTTCGCCGTCTTCTGGAGCTATTTCTGGTTCAGCTCCCATTTCTGGTTCTGCTTCCATTCCTGCATCCATATCAGCTCCTAATTCATCTTCTCCTTCTAGACCTGCTTCAGCTCCCATTTCGGTTGCTATTACATCTCTAATAAGATCTTTAAATTGATCGACTGATAATTTAGATAAGTCTTCATCTCCGTCTATTTCGTCAGCAGTTTCTTCTGCGTCAACCTCCATAGAGTCGATTTCTTCTTCTCCGTCTAGTTCTTCTTCTTCTGGAGCATCCTCATCGGATACTTCAGCGTCTGCATCTTCCTCTTTTACTACTTCGTCTTTAGCCTCATAGTTACCTTCTTCTACCTCATCAGATTCAGTTACTGCTTCTTCTGTGGAAGAGTCTTCCATCTCTTGAAGTTTTGCAGCTAACATATCTTTTAAATGAGGAGTCAAAGACTCTTCTAGGGCTTCTTTCGCGTTTGCAATAGCAGCGGAACGTACAGATTTTGCTTCAGCAATTGCTTGCTTGAATAAATCTTTGTTTGCCATTTTTAATAAATGTTTGTTGTGGGTTTCTACGATTATTATAAATCGTAATAGAAAATTATAAATTGTTGGAATCAGTATAGAGACTGATTATTATGTATATAAATATATACCTTTTACGAAAACAAGAAAACCATCTGTAAAAAGATGGTTAACTTTCCTGCCCGTCGGTAGCGTCCGAGGAATTATCTTATCCTAATATGCCGATGTCTGATAAGACGTCTTTAACTAGGGTATGTACTTCTTTTCCTTTAACTAGAGATTTAACTGAAGCGAATGCTGTTTGGCCCCATGCTGATTTTCTGATTGAAGCGATTACATCTCCTCCGTATTGACCTGCTAAGAAGAATATAAATAAAGCATATAGTCCTTTAGTAACTGGGTCAATGTATTTTTTAGTTGGGCCTATCATTACTACTGATAGTACTCTTTTAATTGGCGACATAAAAGCTGCTTCGTTCTTATGCGTCCAATCATAAATTTTTGTTGCTATATCATCTGTTTTCTGCCATCCTTGTTTCTTAGCTATCTTTTTAGCCATAGAAGAAAGCATATTAGCTATTGTATTGGATAATAGTACGTAACTAAGTATTCCTAATACTCCAACTACTTCGTTAGCTTGATCATCTTGCTTAACCTCTTTACCTTCTAATTCTTTAGCCATTGCTGCAGCTAAACCAGAAAAGTTTTCACCTTCCTCTAACTCATTATTAGCGTAATCATCTTCTTCTCTTCTATATGCTTCATAATCTGATTCGTCAGTATCTTTTGCAGCATCTAATAAGTTGCCAAGTTCTACATCGTCTTCCATATCTGGGTTAAGTAGGGTAACTGCGTTTGGTAAGTCATCTCCTCTACCTATATGTAGTTCGTAATCGATTCCTTTTTCGTAATTCGCTTTTAAATAGTTCTCTACATTACCTATGTCTTGTAGATCATAGCCAAAAGTAAATAAACTATCATTATCGTAATTCTCTAAGATTATATTTGATAATTTCATTATGCTCTTAATATATCATTAATTATTAAATCTAAAGTATTGTATTTAGATACTTTAAGTTTTCCTTCTGATAAAGATACTGGGTTCATAAATGCTCCATGTGTAGACGGGTTAGATACGAAATCCCAACATACTAATTCAAAATCGTTTTGTACTTCTAGAGTACCTTCATTAGTTTGTTGTACTGAGCCTGTGCCTCTAGAGGATATACCAATAGTATGCCCAGCTTTAATAATTTCTTTTACTATATTCCCTGATGGTGTGTTAAGTAGTTCTACTCTTCCCATTAGGTCGTCTCCATCCCACCATAAGTCTTTAACTATATGAGATGCATTCTTTAAAGATACTACAGGAGATTCCGGATGATCTAATTCTCCGAAAGCATTTCCGTTTTTAACAAACTCTTCTGTGTATTTTTTAGATTCTCTCTCTAAAATTGGCTTAGCATATACTCTACCATTCTGGTTTTGTGCTTTTGCTCTTTGCATAACTCCTTCTACCTCAAAAACTCCAGGTCTCCCTTTTGCTTCTCTAAGTACGGACTTAAACGGTGTTACATCTACTAATAATTGTGCCATGTTTTATTTTCTTTTAGTGTACTTAGTCTTTCTTTCGTTGATGTTAGGTGAAAAAACACTTTGCTTAGGAGCTTCATATACTTCTTCTTCTCCTAATGGTTTTGTACCATTATTATTAGCATCAATTTCTGCTTTAGATATTGTACGTACTTTAGGTAAGTCAACATTCTTAGTAAGCCCTTGTTTTACTACTGGAGCTAGATCTTTTCTAAATGCTGCTTCTAATGATGGTGCGATAAATGCTCCAATCTTTAATCCTTCTTCGTTTCTAAATTCTGCTGTCTTAGCAAATGCACCTTGGATCTTTCCTCTCATCTTATCATAGAAAGATTCTATCTCTGTTACAAGATTTTCCAGTTCATTCACTACTGGTTTAATGCCGTCGAAGCCTTCGTAAGATTCTCCCCATTCCGCTAACTTAGCAGTGGCAGCTTCATTAATAGTATTTTCTCTTAGCATATTAACAATCATACCTTTAACATTTTCTTTTAATGCTTTTTTGATTGCAACATCCTTTGCTTTTTTATAATCATCTCCATCAACGTCTCCGTCTTTATCTAAATCTTTACCCTTCTTTTCATTTACTTCACTTTCATCGTGGTATCCTTTACCATCACAATGGTCACATCCTGATCCGTCACATTTTGGGCAAACATCTCCTGGAGGTCCTACTTCTTCTGCTAAGGAAGCTTCAAGTTTTTGATCTATATAAGATATTACGTCTGATTTAGCATGAGGTATCATTCCTGGCTCTGTCATTGGACCAGCTTTCCATTCTCCAAACTCAGAAACTACTAGGTCTACTGCTTTATCAAATTGAGGACCCATAGACTCTACATACCCGCCAGTTTCATAGTCGTTTTCTGTTACTATTTTACCACCTTGTATTTTTTTTCTACGAGCTTCATATAATCCTTCTACTCTTTTTTCTCTCTTAACGTATCCTTCTTCTGCTTCTCTTACTGGAAACACTCCTTCATATAAAGTAGATAGTGTTTTACTTATAGCAGCTCTAAATTGTTTAAGATGATCTAAAGCTATTTCTCTATCTCCTTCTTCTACTGCATCAATTACGTATGATAAATGCATTCCTTCACTATGGTAGTTTACATCTTCGAAAGAATCAAAGATAGCTTGCATAGTCTTAAGTGGAGTATTAATCCTAACTTTTAGACCAATTTTAAGCATACCTTCATAATCGAAGTCTACTGAGAATTTATCTCCTATTTTATAAGGTTTAATTTGTTCGTCTTTACCGTATGATTTTACATCATCCATAAATTCGTCTGACATTGCTTCTTCTACTTCGTTTTCTTGCATGTCTACTCCTGATTCATAGTTAACAGATATAAATTCTTCAAATTCATTTTGGATTTCTTCATCTGAAGCTCCTCTAATGTCTTGTCTATGTGTTTTTACAAAATCATATATCACTTGGTCATCATACCCTTTAAATAAGTGACCAATTTCTTTTGCTCTATGAGTTACTTGCTCTGCTTCCCATTCATCATCATCTGCTCCATACATCTCTTCTTTAAGGTGTTTAGCTTTTGCTGCTTCTATATCTCCTTTATATATTTGTTTAACAATCTTACGACCTAATTCTTCTAATTGGTCTAAACTTAAAGAATGTTCCTTATTAAAGCCTGCTAAGTATGCTGCTCCTATGTCTCCGTATACTGCTGGATCTACTGCTTCTTCTGAACCTTCATCTTTTCTAGGATCATCATGCCATCCTGTAGCATTATCCATATCATTTTTAGCATCTTCCTCTGCATCTTCTGTGTAAACGCCTTCTTTAAGAGTTGCATTCTTTAAACCGTTAAATCCGTCTACTTGCTTCTCTCCTCTTTTAACTTCAACTGCTTTATCGTGCTTATCTACATTATTATCTTCTCCTGCTACTATATTAAGATAGTGAAGTTGATCTTTCATTAAGTTAGATATAACAATCTTCTTAGCAGCTAAGTAATCTTCTTTGTTTACGTTTGTAGTTGAGTCAATTCCTTTTGCTTCCAACTCCATATCAATACCTCTTTCGACTATATTAATATTAAAGTTAGCTTCTAACTGATTAATTGATTTAACTGGAGCTTTTACAGACTCGTAAATCATTCCCTTATTCTTTAGAATTTGTACAGTATCTGGATAAGCATTTACATTGGTAATGAATTGTGGAAATTCACTTCTCATCTGCTGAACAAATACTTGTTTGCTCAAAGTGCCCTCTAGGACTGCATTATATTTTTCGGTTGCTGTTCTCATTGACTATATTTCTTTATATCCTTGTTTTTTTAATATCTTTTTTGCCTTAGTGGCTTTACCTAAAAAATTAGGGGTAGCAAACTGTTCTCCTTTACCTGGTGTAAACGTAGCTGTTCCTCCAGTTACATTAGCTTCTTTCATTACCTCTTTAACTAATCCTATAAGCTCTGATTTTCTCATAAGTTTTTCAGCTCATTTACTAAATCGTAATATTGCATAAGGTTAACTAAGTGAGTATCTTTTACAGTTTCTTTTTTATTAAGAACTACTATACTTTTAGATACCTCTGTTAATTTTATTTTAACTACTTCGTCTTTTATATTATTTGCTAAAGAATTAACTATTTTAGATATTTTTATTAATTCTTCATTAACTATATTTCTTAATCTTGCTGTAGAGTTTACAGAAGTAATAAATTCCCTAAGAATACTCTTTTGTTCTGGAAGTAGGTCTTTATAGTTGTCGTTAAATTTCTCTAGTAAAATTTTAAACGTAAGTAATTTTAAGTCTTTATCGTATCCTGAGTATTCTTCTATTAATGAATCTTTTACTTTAGTTTTATCTTGAGAATTATCAGTAAGGTGTTCTAGAATAGTCATCTTATTATCTACTAAAGACTTAGGATCTATAACCTTAGTTGAATTATATGATTCAAATAAACAATATAATGCTGCTAATGGTTTATAGTTTCTTACCTGAATGCTAAAGAATTCTTCTACATCATAGCTTTCCTTAATAGTAGAAATAAGGTCATACTTTTGTTTCTTTAAACTAGTTTGAGATATCTTTCTAGCTACTTCTGATATTGAAGTAAGTACTGTCTCTGCTCTCTTTTGATTAATTCCTTTAGAATTGATTACAAATTCATAAAGTTTAAACTCAGCTGCTAAAGATGTTTTACCAGTAAAGTACTTCTTAATTATAGACACAGCCGGTGAATCCTTCTTTGACAAAGTATCCGCAGCTATCTGCTTAACTAATAATTCGAATATTAGTCCTGTATTTTTATACTTAGAGTGTTTTATCTTCATTCTATACGTTTACTATTATAAATATGGGCTACTTACCTAAATCTTTTATGTTTTCCTCATTTAACAGGTCTCCATCGGATGAAGCGCTCTTTTTAGTAAACACAATGTGCTTTAACATATCTTCATTCCTAAGATATTCTAGTTTAGCCTTATTTGTTCTCACTTCACTTATATTCTCATTATCACTTGGAAAACCTCCATGCATACCGTGGCTACCTAATGGATCTCTACCGCCCATTGCTTTAGTTGTACCGTATACAGAAGACTTCTCTTTAGGTCTTCCACCTTCTGGTCCAGGTTCTCCCCAGTCAGATATAGGTTCATCGTCTTTAACCTCTGCATATCCAGCTGGTAGCTCATCTTGTCCTCCTCCTTTTGGAGTAGAAATTGAACGTCTACCGTACATAGAAGCTAAATCATGTGGTGTACCATAGGTTGTTCCAGATTTAGCAGGATCATTTCCTTCAGCTTCGATTTGTGCTCTTCTAAATCCTCTTTTAGTATCTTCTAATACCAAATCTCTCATTTCCATGTATGCATCTTCTGATAAATCAAATATATTTTCATAAATATAGTCTGAAGAGAATAGTTTAGTTTCTTGCATTTGTGATGCCAGGTCTATTTTCTCTTTTAATAATGCTACTTTCTCTTGTTCAAATATAATAGAAGGAGTAGTTAACTTAATGTCAAAATTAGTTAAACTTTCTCCTGTAAATCCTTGTGTATATAAATGTACTAATGCAATCTTAGTAAGTTCAGATTCTAAAATCTTTTGTATTCTCTCTACTGTTCTTGCGAATCTAATATCTTCTGCTGCTAAAGTTGCTTTACCGCTTAAGTCTCCTTCGTATCCAAAGTAGGCTTTAGGTATTTTTAATGCAGCAAATAACTTAGCTTGAAGATATTGTACATCATTCGTACCATCGTACTCTAATCCTTTAGTAGTTTCTATTCTAGTTGATGTATCACCTCCTCTAACTGGTAGGTAATAATCTTCCATCATATTCTGCATATTAAACTTCAAGTTATATTGACCTGTTTGAGGATCAACATAAGGAGTTTTTTTCATAGTATTTACAGTCTTTTGCATAAACTGCTCTACTTCATTAGGAGGTATAGATCCAACATTAACATAGAACATTCTCTTTTCAGGTGCTCTCATTATACGATGTATTAACATCGCATCTTCCATTAAGGTTGTTTGTTTAAATATTTTACGAGCTGGCTCTAGATAAGATCTTCCGTACGGTAAATAGTGAGTATCTGATATTAATCTAAAGTGAGCCATTTCGTAATTCTCTAAAGTAATAGCAGAACTTTTCTGATTAGGAAGGTATGAAGTATCTGAAGATGCTCCTATTCCGTCAGGGTTTAGTTCAAAAATTACTTTACTTGGATTTTCTGGATCTAGTCCTTCTTTTCTAGCTATGTGGTAAACGGTATACGGTAGTACATTATATACTCCAAATTTCTCTGCTATTTCTAACTTCAAGAAGAAATCTCCATACTTACACATATTACGTACCCAAGACCATAAATTAAACTCAATGTTCATAACATCGTAGAATAAGTTATAAAGTACTCTTTGTATGTTTTCGTCTGAGGATTTAATACCTAGTATTTCTCCGAAATCGTTTTTAACTGTTGCTTCATCAGCTATTATATCTAATGCAGAAGCTATGATAGGATCACTGTCCATTGCTTCATAATCTGCATATAATTGAATACGTAAGGTTTGGTAGTTTAGGTTTGCACTAAACATATTAGACTTATTATACTGATATAATCTAGTAAATCTGTCAAGTAGAGAATTAGTCTCAAACTTACCAGTTTGTTGTATTTTGTTTATATCGGTTACTTTTAACTCGTTACCTCCAACATTACGTATTACTACGTCTGTTGCAAAGAGCCTTGTTAACCTACCGAAAAGTGATTTATCAGCCATCTAGTGTTCGTTTTTTATAAATAGTATTAGTTTAGTAACCAGGATATATCTTCTTCAGTATGTCCATTATTAACAATATACGGATTATTTTGCATATTACCAACATTTTTTAGTATTGCTGGGTTTTTAGAGTTAAGGCTATGAAAGGAGGAAAGCTGTGCTCTAGCTAAATCCATACCTTGTTGTCTCATTCTTAGTGCTGTATCTCTTACATATAGTGCAGTTGCACATGCAATAAGTAAATCATCGTTATAGTTTACCTGTGCTTGAGGCTTTCCGTTCTTCCATACGAATACTCTCATTTCAGCTACGAGTCTTTTAGACTGTATTGTAACTGCCTTCTCCCTAACGTACTCAATCATCTTAGCAATCACTAGTGGCCTAGTTCTTACCGACATAGTAAATCCAGGTACAAGTTTATCTCTTTCATACTTAGACATATATGATTCAACTGTCTCCATATTACCTGTAGAACTGTAATATAGGTTCTTATACTCTCTCTCCATTACTTGTTCAATAGTTGCCCATCCTATGTTAGCATTTTCTACAACTAGCAGAGCGTCATTATATTCTGAGGCAATACCTACTAGTACGTTACCGTAGTCTTTTGGTGAAAGTTTACCTTTGTATTCTGCTACTTGAGTACAAGTTTCTATATCAAATACATGAAATGCAGAGTAATCTGCAGAGTCTCCTCTAGCAACATCCGCTACTACCATATATGATTTATTATAGTCAACTCCTTCCCATACCCATAAGTTACCGTCAACTCCTCTTCTTTCCATAGGGTCTTTGATATAACTCTGTTCTATGAACATCATGTCGTCTGGTTCAAATACCGTATCTCCGGAAGCTAAGAAATCACAGTCACATTCCTGTCCTGCCATTCTAGGTCCTAAATCAGCATCTTGTTGATCTCTCCATTTCTGATCTCTTTCAGGATGTACTGTCCAAGGTAGTCTTACAGCTACGAAAGAATTCTCTGCTGTTTCTGCTTTTTCCCATGTCTGGTGAAACCAGTTACCAATTCCGTTAGGGGTTGATAATGACATACACTGTCCACCTGTAGCTAATGTTTGTTGTGCTGCTGCGAATGTTTCGTCAATATTATCTATAAATGCTGCTTCATCAATTAACAGTAACGATACTGCTTCAGAACGAGCTGCATCTGCATTAGATGATTTAGCTGTAATTTTAGACCCATTAGAGAGTCTTAGTGATAATTTGTTTTTCTCTAATGCCGGTAGTTTTAACCACTTAGGTAGCTGGTCGTACATAAACATCGTCTTTGTAACTAAGTTACGGGCTGTTGCTTGTGTAGTAGCTAATGCTAAAACGTTTTTATCTTTATGAAATAACATTAACCATAGAGAGTATCCAGCTGCTAAAGTAGATATACCTAGCTGTCTAGATTTTAATACAATAAGAAATTGATTATCTCTAAATAAATGAAGTACTTTTCCTTGAAAAGGATATAAATTAAACAATATACGTCCTCTAGTAGGGTGCTGGATATAGCAATACTTCTTCATGAAGTACTCCGGATCCTTCGCACACTTAATATATTCCTGTGCTATTATCTTCTTTATGTCTTGTGCCATAACTTATTTTAGATCCTTATAATCTATTTTTAAAGTGTTTGCTCTTGAAGTAGTACTTAAAAACCCCTTTATTGGTACTGTTCTAATTGTAATACCTCTTCCTGCGTATCCTTCTGTATTTGATGCTTTTGAAGCATTTCTTTCAAATCTAATAATTGGCTTATCTTCTTTGTCGAAATCTTCATCTTTTTCGTAATTTCTAGACGACGTGATAGTTAATGTGTCATTACTAAAGTTAAAGTCTAGTTCTGAGAATGTTCTTTTAACTACTACTGCTTTATCTGATCCAAATGCTAATGCATCGTATCCCATACCTGGTGCATTAAGTACAAATATGCTTCCGTAAGGTTTATTATTTTTAGGGTTGATCATATTTAATAGCTTTGGATTATCTAGATCCTGTACTAGTTTTAAATCTTCTGTGCCGTCTCCCATTCCTGGTGCAAGTACGCTATCGAATACATCTCTATGAGTTGTCATAGCTGATGACCATCTAAATGGACCATCTTTTTTTATTGATATAGGAATTTCTCCAGAGCTATTATAAAGTCTAATATCTGCTTTTTTATTATCTCCGGTTTCTCTACCTACAGATACCGCACTTTCAACATTAGGGTAGTTAAAAACGATATTTCCTTGAGATGGTTTTATTACTACATTTATTGGACCTCCATGAACACTAATTAATTCGTTTATTTTAGCAATAACAATAGCCTCATTGTCTAAGCCTGCGTCTCCTACTGAGGTTTGGTTTTTATGTATAATTTCTATCCCCTCTGGTGTTCTAAAACCTCCACCGCTTGAACCTGTAATTTGGTCTTTTTCATAACCTAAATTTTGAAGTGCTACAAAAATATCTGATCTCTTCTTATCTGTGTATATGATAATACGGTTTTTAGCATGAGCTATTATCTCATCATCATCTAAGTTAAGCTTTAGTATTAACTCTTTACCGAGTACTTGTGCTTCTTTAGAAAGGTATTCAAATGGGTGCTTTGCTTCATTTATTAAATTAAAACCAAATAAAGATTCAAATAAAGACATATCCTCAGCATTATTAATATCTGGGTATCCTTTTTTGGTCTTATATGACCATTCTAGTAAAACTCTATCTATAAGACTCATATACTTACTCTTTTCTTTCTCCTATAATCGATTGTGCTGCTGCTGTAAATTGTTCAATTGCATCATGACACCAGTCATTTGATGTTTGGTCATCCCATAGTTTGACATCCTCTATTTCTTCTAGCTCTCTTTGAAGACCTTCTACTACTTCAATTAAAAGCTTTCTATTTTTCCATTCTTTTCCTTGCCAATCTTCTTGTTCGCTAAGTATTTCTGTAAATTTTATCATTTTTTTTATGCTTCTGGTTCTGCTCCGTCTTCGAAGTCTATTTCTTCTCCCCCTAAATCTGCTGGTTCTGCTGGTTCAGCATCTCCTGCTGGTATTTCTGCTCCTTCTTCGCCTTCTTCTCCGCCTTCAGCTCCACCTTCTCCTCCGGGAAAGTCTCCGCCTCCACCTCCGCCACCGCCTCCGGTGTCTTCTGCTTCTGCTTCTCCTGCTCCTGTCATTGGACCTTCTTGGTAGAGTCTAGTTAATTTATCTAGTGCTTGTTGGTAATCGTCTATTTTATCAATATAGTATCTTTTACCCATTATTTGAGCTTCAAAACCGGTACCAGTCCATTTTAGAATGTAGTGTTGTCCATTTTTAAGGTTAACCCTGAATGATGATGGTCTTGGTGATACCCAATCCACTGTGTCAACAAATTCTTTAAATTGCTTAGTTTGTAATTTAATGATTGCTTTAGATAGTGTTGGAAACTTACCTAAGATGGTATCAGTAGCATCTTCTAGGACTGTCTCTTTTGGAGCGTCCATGTCTGCTGGTTCTTCTGGTGCCGGTTCTTCTTTTTCAAGCTCTTTTAAGTATGCTGCTTCACTTATGTCTTTTTTAGCTTCATTTAGATTATCATATTTTAGTCTTTTAAGTCCAGTAACTGCTTCTTCCATACTACGTCTCATTCTCATAAGTTCGTATTGTTCTGGTCTTTCAGTTCTTAAGTAAGATTGTAATTTTCTAAAGTTAGTTCTAATAAGCTCAAATAAGTCTTTTGCTTTTTGGTCTCTCTGTATATCAGGAGAACGCATTAGTTCTTTTAGATCAGCGATTATGTCTGAGTAATCTTTATATAGTCCATTAAAGGAAGGAAGAGAGATTATTTTATGACCTACTGATCCTGTGTTTTTATCTACACTTATAGTTCTAAATAAAGTTTTCATATCACTTGATAGAAAATCTTTCTCAGGATATTTCCCTACTCCGTATCTTGCAGTGATTGATTTCTGCAATGATTTAGTTAAATCTGTAATCTTATGAGTATCCGGTGAATCTGCTGTTTCTTTCTCTTCTCTTACTTCTCCGTATGTTTCTAGAATTACGTTCTTTATATCTTCTATATTCATATCTTACTTCTTTTTCTTTTTGTATCCTTTATGCCAATGTTCGTTAGTCGTTTTAATATCTAACTCCTTAACTGGGATATTTTCTACTGTTTTTCCATTTTCAAATAAAACATCATAATGGGTAACTACATACTTTTTACCTTCTTTAACTAAGGTATGTTTTTCTGGAACGCAAGTTCCTTTGCCGTATGCTTCATGTACTACCTTAGCAGCACAATCGTGAGCGAATCCAGGTCCAGCTTCTGTAGTGATATCCATATTCTTATATGTCTGTCCTACTTTTGCATCTAATAAAGACTCTATATGCTTTTTTTGCTTAGTTAAATCTTTAAGTTGAGATACTACTGATTTATCTCCTTCATAATATTTTTTACCTAAATCTTTCATAACGCCTGTTATAACATCATGTGCTTTTTGTAATTTAGCAACAGAATATTTACCGCTATTAAATTTCTTAGGTAATTCTGCTTCTTCTATATCTTCATCTTCTGCATCATATCCATCTACATCGTATAGACCAAAGTTTTCTAATTCATCTGTAGTATATTCGTTTGCTAATTTTTTAACAAATTCTGGTATAGATATAATCCAGTCTGCTATTATTTCTACTCCTCCAGGATTATCGTCAAAGAATTGATCAAAATCATCATATCCAATAGCATCTAACATCCTATCCATAGAAGGACTATAGTCATCTTCAAATTGATCTTCTATTTTGCTTACAAATTCTGGTACTGTTCTTAACCATTCGTCTAGTGCTTGATGTGCTCCAGGATTGTCTTCAAAAAAATGTTCTAAAGCTCTATATCCTATAGCTCCAACAAGTTCATCTATATCGCTACTTCCGTATTCATTTATAGCTTTCTTTGCTTTTTCATTTATTACTTTTTTCTTACTTAAATTAATTGCTGCTAATCTTACTTTTAATTTCTTTATTTCAGCTGCATATCCCTTAGGATTTTCCTTTTGAAGTGATTTTATTTCCTTTTCTATATCTTTATCAGCAACTTTGTTTTCATTTAAATCAGCGTCAAGTTCAAACTTCTTAAATCTATCTACGTCATTGATACTTTTAATATGAACTCTTTTGCCGTCTTTATCTAAACCATATACCTTAGAACCATCATTTCCAGGTTTCTTAAGTTCTGCTTTAGCTCTACGTTTTGATACTGAGGAAGACATTCCTAAATCTTGTCTGGTAGCTTCTTTTAATATCTTACCGTCTTTGATTCTACTATGTGCTATACCGTATACATCTCCGTTTCCAAAGTCTACAGTAATTTGAGTACCAGATACACTGACTACTTTTCCTTTCTTTCCATCTTTAGTTAAAATGTCTCCTACTTTACAGCTTGATTCATTTACTCCACTAGCCATTTTGATTTGCTTCATATCGTCTTGGTCTAGGAACTCTTGAGCTAATTCTGGATTGTCTGCAATAGTTTCTGCTGCATCAGCGTAAACTGTTCCATCAGCATCAGAAGCTTCTTCTTCGCTCCAATCTAAATATTCTATTGCAACTTCTTGTGTGCCCATATCATCTTCCAATCTACCTTCTATGTGTTTAACTGAAGCATCACGATATTTTAATAGGAACGAAGTAATATTTGAATCTCCTTCATTAACTTCTTCACTAACTCTTTTCCCTAGTCCCGGTAAAACATTTAAGTCTTGTACGTATTCACTCGTCTTAACTAGTATAGTTCCTAAGTTATCACTTTCTTCTTTATCACGTCTATCTGCTGCTTTCTTAGTAATCTTAAATAATGTTATTTTAGATACTCCAGGATTAAAGTCTGGGTCTTTATCTTTAAAGTTACTGTTGTAGTACTGTGTTTGATGCATTCTATAGTCTTCACCTTCATGCTCTAAATTATGATATTGAACGTGAACAAACATTGGTGCATATTGACCCATTCTAGCTTTGATACCACTCTTATCATGTTTCTTTAAAGCTTCAAATGCATCGTTTTCACTAGCTACCCCTTTAGGTAATAGGTCTGCGAATACACCTTTGCCGAACATATCAGGTGATTGACTATTAACTTTGTCTATTAGTTCTGAACCTTTGAATGAATTGTCTGTAAATTCTTTTAGTATTTTATTTTCATCTAATTCTGCTGCATCTTCTTTGCCCATTCCTCTTAACCTTAAAGCTTGCTTGATAGCAAATACAGCATCTTGTTCGTCATACCCATATCTCTTAGCCATTGCTTTAATAAACTGATTGACTTTTTTAGATACTTCTGGGTTTAGGTTTTCTTTTATAACTCCTTCGTCATATGCATCTATCATGTATGCATCTCTAATTGCTTCTATTACTTCTAATGCTGCTTCTTTAGTTGTAGTTCCGTCTTCTGCGGCCATGTCAGTAATTACTCTTACGATAGTATCTAGATCTCCTCTACCTTCTTTTATAGCATCATCATAGCTCATTTGCTTCTGTCCTGATGCTTTTTCAATAGCATTGTCAATCTTATTTAATATGTCTCCATACTTATCTGCAATAGGACCTCCTGTTGGTTCTGCCTCTTGCTCCATGTCTCTCATCACTTGACGTCTTTTAGCTTGAAGTCTATAGAGAAGCTCTCTTTTCTTAGGGGACAAACTAGAACCCTTTTTATAGTCAGGATTGATTGACGGTGAAGATTTTTTAAGTTTATCAACTTGCTTCATATTTCTACCGTGTTGATTAATTCCACGAATTTTCATAGCCCAATCGCTATTGTCTACTGCTTCGTCTATATCATGGCTTGAACCTGTAACGGGAATATCATTAGCCCTTAAGTCCATTGCTACATCATATATAAATGCTGCTGGGTCTTCTTCTGGTTCTTGGTAAAATTCTGAATCTTTATTTTCTGAATCGTCGTACATATCGTCAAATCCATCTTCATGTCTGAAGTTAAAGTATATTATTACATTACCGTCTCCATCGTCATCTACTATATCCATCTTAACATAAGTTGGGTCAATATTATCATCTAATATAGACATAGCTTTTTTATAATCTGATGTAGCTATTTTAATGTATGTTGTTTGGTGTGGTCCTTCTTGTAATCTTTCTCCTTCTTCTAAATTATGGTCTTCAATCTCTACCTTTGCAAATTCTAATGCTTCTTGTGCTCCTATTGCAGTTTCTTCGTCTTTAAATATATAATAGTTGCTGCCGTTAGTTTCAAATTGATTTCTAAATGAATCATGTAAAACTTCTAGAGCTACTTTTGCTGTACGAACTGAAACTTCAATGTAGTAATTGTCTGCTTCATTTAAGCCTCCTTCTTGTTCTGATAATGCTTGGAAGTGTTTAAGTAATTCGTTAGCTAAAACGTCTACGTTAAGTATTGGTTCTCCAGAAGGTTTAACTCCTACTTCTACTAAAGGTTTAGTAAACGAAAAATCTGCTAATACTAATTTATTATTTTGTACATGAAAAGAAAATTCATCTCCATGATTATTATCCTTATAATCTACATCTATCTCAAAGGACATTGGTTCAATTCCTATTGCTTTAATACTTTGAATTGCGTCACCTGCTTTCTTTAGAGCAATAATAACTGCTTTACCTGTAAGCTTAGCAAGTTGTTTAGTTGCTGTAAGATCAAACTCTACTCCTTTGTTCTTTACAAGACGTTCGTTTTCTTTAGTTAACTTAACATTTGCTCCTTTTTTGGATAAATCTAAAGCTTCTCCTTCGTCATCTGTAAAGATAGTTCCGGATTCTTCTTCTTTAATAATCTTAAGCTTATTCTTTAGGCTTTCTTCTAATGTATGTAGTTGCTGAATAGTTGCTGCTTGAGCTGCTGGTATACTACCTCCTGCATGGACATTATTAAGGGTTTCAAGTGCAGTTTGGCACTTAGTTAACCGTGATTGTATTTCTTCGTATGTCATATTACTATTATTTCGTGGTAAAATCGAATTTACGCTTTTATATAAATAGGTTTTTAATCCCAAATATTAACTATTGACAGTGGTAGTTTAAATACCTTTGGCAAGCTTTAGCAAAATGTGAACCTTTATCCTTAGTTCCTGCTTTGGCTTTTCGTACTTTCGTACAAGATAATTCTCCTAATCTATCTTTTAGAATACCTGGTTTTACTGGGTCGTGAACTCCTTCAAGAGCTTGTAGGGTGTTTGTGTGTCCGCACTTATGACACGTACGTGGATCTTTACCTCCATCTTTCTTTTCCCAACTCCAAGAGCATTTTTGACATTCTATTTTACTAGATGTATTTTCCTTTTTCATAGAGTTACCTGCGGCAACTGCATCTTTGTGGGCATTAGAATTACCATGAGAAGCTTTCGCTCCTCTTTTCTTTTTAGCATTTATATTAGCCCATAAGCCAGGACGTTTTTTCTTTGCTTCTTTTACTGCTTCTTTAATTAATTTAACTATAAGCTGTTTTTTCATGATCCGATACCTTTATGCATCATCAGCATTCTGATTATTACTCCAGCGAGTATACCAAAAATTATCCAAAGTGCTTTGTTAACTCCATTTCTCCAAGATTTAAGTTCTTGAACGTCCAGCATCTTCTTTTGGTATTCTTTACTATTACCTTGCATTTCGTGTCTGAACTCGGTATTTTTATTAGTGTTAACTACAACTCCATCTTCTGGGTTAAGGAGGGTATACTTCAGGTCGGACATGCTGTCTTTCATGCTCTCTACGTCTTTCATTAGTTGCTTTAATTCACCATTAGGCATATTTGTTTTAATATGCTTAATTTCATTGAGAACATTTGAGAGTAATTCTTTCTGCGTCATCTTTAGTATTTAATTATAGTTGCTACTATTTGCTAAGTATAAATATAACGAAAATTACTCTTCTATATGAGTTCTTAATATTTTAACGTATTCTATAAGATCTCCCTTGATCTTATCTTTATAATTTTTTGATAACTTATTCCATCCTTCTTGGTCACCATGTTCTGTAACAAAAGAAGAATCGTTTTCTAGGGACTCTAATACCCAAGATTCCATATCTGTAATGAATGTAGCTATGTTTCCTGATAGCATTCTCTTTTCATATTTTTCATATAATCCAGCTGCTTTTAGTCCTGCTTCATAGTCTATTGTACAGTCAAAACAAAACCCATGTATATAGTACATTTTTTTGTCTAAACGTTTTTTCATAGCTAGTTTGCACTTAGGACATGCAATAGGAAATTTAGCTAGATCTTTAATAGCGTCAAATTTCGTAATATTTTGCTTAAGACCATTTTTTATGGTCCATTTCTTACCAGACTCTTCCCATATGTCTCCTTCTTTATATCTTTGAGATATTTTCTTATATCCTACTTGTTCCTTAGTTTTACCTGTAAAGTCTTTATTAACTAAATTCCTTACTCTTTGTACATCGGCTTCTTTAAATTCTTTCTTTAGTAAAGTTTCTTTACTCATAACCAAGTTCTTTTAGTTTTCTAATTACATCAGTTACGTTGCCATTTTTACATCTTATAGCAATTCCACCTGATTGAGTCCATTCGTCTATATTAGATGGTTTATCATCTATTAGTATACTGTTTTCATTTGCATACTTCTGCTTTGATTTAGAATATGCAAATATTACTTTAGGGCTAGAAGTTAAATTATTTTTAACCCAAGTATTTTTACCTAATCTTGATGTATTATCTCTAGATGGGGATGTTAATAGGTCTGGGTTATATCGAGATATAAAGCTCCAAAGTTTTTGACCTTCCGGCATCCAATTCATATCAGACCAGAATCTTAGTCCTATTTTTACATCTATAAGGTTCCAAAATGCAGGGGTACCGTATTTCTTTTCATACTCTTGTGGATGCATACCAGTAAAATGGTCAAATCTTTCTTCAAAGTCTGTTAATACTCCATCCATATCACAATAAATTTTGTATTGAGAGATGTCTTTCTTTTCTTCTGTATCTAGAAGCTCTACTAATTTTACTTTGCTCATTATAACCTTTGTTTTATGCCTAGTTTAGGTAGGCGTTTATTCCATAAGATACGAATTTTTTTTCTATTCTCCAACTTTACTTGTGCTTTTTCGAAGTAATCTTCTACTACATCTGTAAAAGGAGTCTTAGATTTTTTAGCTTTATAGTACATACCTTGTATCATAGCATCTACTTCTTTAGGGAGTTGGTAATAGTCGTCTTTATCCATCATACCCATATCAATCAGCCCTCTTACTATAGCATCGTCTTCTATATACTTACCGGGTCTAACATTTTCACCATCTTGTGTTAAGTGTTCTAGTTCGTGCCTAACTACATCTTTAAGGTCGAATGATATTTCTTGCCAATCAGGATTCTTAGGAATTAAAAACTTTATACTCATCATTGGTTGAATCTCATCTCCTTCATTATCGTATCCGGCATTTGCTCCTCCATCTACTTTATAGGTATCTTCTGTAAACTTGGCGTATATTTCTAAGTCAAATTCAAACTGTAAAGATGGGATATCTACCTCATCGTGTTCTGGGTTGCCTACTCTAAAGCTTATTTGTATTTCTTTTTTACCTGCATCATGAGCTTTCTTATAAGTCTCAAATACTACGGCTGATAGGGTGTTAGATATCTTATCGTATTTCCCTTCCGCCATTAACTTTTTTTTTTCGTCTTTTGTATTATGACGTTTCTTAAGATCGTCTTCCCAATTTCTGAAAGTAATATTACCTACAGTGTAAGCTTCTTTCTCTAAGTCCATTAATGCAGAATCACTAGTAGTGTCCTGAGTTTGTACGTTATGTAGTCTTCCTTCTAGGTTTTGAATATGGTGAACCATCTCATGAGCAAATGATCTACATATATCTTTAGGGTGTCTTCCTGTTGCATAAAGAACAATTTCTTTTTCATTAGGGTCATAATAAGCGGTCTTACCGAAGAATTTTTTAGCATTTTCTTCATCCTCTCTAACTTTAATTTCCGGTAGAGGTTGTATATTCATACCAGTATCAAGCATATACTCAATAATAGAACCTATATGTTCTGTATAACTCGGTCTATTTTCTTTAGTAGTTTCAGGTGGAACACCTTCTGGTCTTTCTATTTCTTCTTTAGCAAACCATTCTGTTAAGTATCCTCCTATGTTACTAGCTATTACTTCAGCTACAATTTTATCTTTTAACCCTGTAAGTATATCTAATATTTCTTCTCTGCCTAATTCTTTTGGAAAAAAGTCAATAATTTGGTCTAAATTACCATCTAGTATACTTTTTCTAAAGTCCGTTGCTCTAACTTTACTGTCTGGAGCTGCTGCAAATGCTAATCCTTTTACATTAGGTGCATTTTTAAATGTTGTTATTCTTCTTAGGTCTACAAAGTCTGCATCTCCTCTTATTCCTGTAATTGCTGCAAACGGTGTATCGGGGTTTGCTTGTGCATAATCCTTAGCTGCAAACATTGGATTTTTTTGTCCGTCTAATATCTCTACATTACCTAATTTTTGAGCATATATTTGCCATATAGACATCGCCTCATCCTTTGTTATACCGTTTCTCTCGCCGCCTCCAACAAATATGATAACCTTATCAATCTCAGGTTTTTCACCATCAGAGCCACCAAGTATATCTGTTCCCTTTTCCTTATAGTTATCTTTATCGTATATAGCTCCACTATAAGAACCGTCAAGTAAAGACTTAACTACATTAAAGTGTCCTCTATGAGGTGGTTTAAAAGCTCCTGGATATAATGCTATCATGCTAAGAAAGATTGTAATTTAGAATCTATCTCTTGAGGAGTAGAATGTTTTAGTTTTTCTTGGAAAAGAGGGCTATAAATCATTTCAGCAATATTGGTTAATATTTCTGCATCTCTAGCGTCTTGTTTAACTTTACCGTCCCTATATTTATCAACTGCATCTTTAAGTTTATCCTGACCTGGACCTACTCCATTTTTATCGTAGAATTTTAAGAATGCATTTTTTATAGCTTTATCTTCTGAGCGATTATCTTTATCCCATTGTACACTACCGGCGTGTTTAGTAAACACTTGTTCTGTTTCTTTATCCATTACTACCGGTTTAAAGAAAGAAGATCCTCCTATGCCGTTTTCTTGGTTATATTTATTTAAGTAGTCTTTAATCCCGTTAGTCCCGTTCTTAGCTGCTGTATTAAATGCTTCAATTGGTTCATCGTATTTACCACCAAAGTCGTTAACAAATATAGACATCTGTCCTTTTAGCTTTTGATTAAACTCTCCTATCTTTTGGTAAGCATTTCTCCAAGTAGAGAATACTGCTGTTCTTGGTACATTTCTTCCTCTTGCAAAATTACTTATGTAAGATACCATTGGATGAGAATACACCATTACCATGTAAATGTCGAACTGAGCTTCTAGTAGTTGAACTAATGTCTTATCAAACCCAACTCCTGAGGCTGTAGTATCCCAAACAAAACTAGTTTTCTTTCCTGCTGCTGCTTGTACGTCTTTGGTTGTTTGTTTGGCTGCTGCTCCTAGGTTGTTGTGATACGGATGGTCTGGGTCCTCTATGTACTTGTCTGGGTTGAATTGTTCTAGGCTGGTTAGGGATAGTTGTTGTAGGAGGTATGTTTTGCCTGATCCTGCTCCTCCCGCCATTATTACCGCTTTCGGACGACCTGATGTTTCTTCTAGTATTAAGTCTGATAGTTTGATCATTATTATTCGGGTTATTTATTACTCTTACTTCTATATTTTTTTCTCTTAGTTTTCTAGTAACTTTATCTATATTGCTTTCTATTCTTGGTCTTATGCTAACTACGGTACTTCCTACAGTGCCGGTATAAGCAATAGAGCCTCTTCTTCCATTAATATAAGAAGTACTCCTTCTATTATTATAATTAGCTCGGTAATTCCAATTGTTGTAGTGGTTATACCCGCTGTTCCATCCATAATAGTTATTCCAGCCATAAGGATTGCCCCATTGATTAGAAGACCATCTTCTGTTGTTCCAACTATAAGACCATCCCATACCGAAAGAACTGTTATTATAAAAAGGGTAATCCCATATCCAAGCGTCCCAAAACTGGTCTTGATTCCAGATTGATGCATAGAAGGGATATCCATTTGCTCTCCTAAAGTTCCTGAAGTATCTATTATTGATAATTGAGTTGTAAGGCTGTCTTTTAGCATACTGGCCAAAGTTGTACCTGAAATTAAAGTCGTCTCTAATAAGTCTATTTAGTTCAAACTCATTATCTACAATATTAAGCTCTATCTCATTACCATCTCCATCGTAGATAGGATCATAATTTAATGTTGATACTTTAAAGGTGGCACACCCAGTTAATAATATTAATCCTACTATCACTGCGAGTACTCTTGCTTGTATCTTCATATTTATTGGTTTATATATAAATATACGAAAATTACTCATCAAAACCTAATTTATAACATTATATCTTAATAGTGGTAGGATATGAGTGGTATAAAGGTTCTGTTGTAGGGTGATCTAACTTATATAATTTATATATAGTTTGAAATAATTCGAAGTTTTCTTCTATCTTATCAATAGTTTTAATCTTCCATCCTTTACCTTGGTATACTCCTTTTTGTTTCGACGGACCTCTTGACTGAGCTTTTAACCAGATTATACCTGTACGTTCAATTTTCTGTCCTCTAACCTCTTCCATACCTTTAGCATAAGCTGCTAATTGTAAATCATATGACCTATGTAGGTTGTTGGAAGTCTTTAGGTCTAATAACCAAACTTCACCGTCCATCTTTACTACAAGATCTGCTGTCCCAGCATACTTGTGTTCGTCTGACCATATAAACTGTTCTGTAGAAATTAATTCAGGTTTATGCGTTTTCCAAAAGTCAGCAAATTTAAGTATCATTGACCATACTAATTGAGAGTATTTAGCATTACCGAAATCATCCATCCATGATATCTCTTCTCCAAGTACTAACCTTTCTGCTGCTTCATGTACCTGAGTACCTTCTTTACCTGCTTTTCTCATAATAAGATCGGCGTTATGCCCAACGTCTTTTAACCAGTTGTCAAAAAACTTATTCTTGGGCATATATTGGAGTATTGTTGTTACGGACGGGTAAAACACTCCTTCGCCTCTCTTGTAAACTCTTCTATCTAAGAAATTAATCTGTTTAAGTTCCGGATTAAAATCTAATCTTTTCTTAGCATTCTCTTTAAGAATGTTGGTACCTTGTCTAATCATATTGATTCTAGTTTGTAACGCATTAGAGTATTTAGTGTTACCTCTTCTGCTGTCTGTATTAAGTGAGTGAATGCATTGAAACCCATCTCACTAGGATCTTTTTCTTTAAGGTTGACTAGGTAGACCCGTTTACCTAAATTAATAAACTTTTCTGTATATTCGATAGCTTTCTTAACTGCATCGCTATCTAATGCAATGTAAATATCGTTTACTGTACTTTTTAGTAGTTTCTTCTGAAGTTCATCACTTATTGCTTTTCCTAATATAGGTATAGCATTTCTTCTAATAGCCATTGCATCAAAAACTCCTTCGCAAAGTACTACAGGCTGTTTCCAATTAATTAGGTTTTCAAAAAATATTATATCTTTCGAAGCTTCAGGGTTTTTATATTTAAAGTAGTTTCCATCATGACTTCTTGCAACAAAAAAATTGAGTTGGTTGGATGCATTATAACTTGGGACAATAATTCGTCCTCCATAGTCTCCACTTGTACAGTATCCAATACCATATTTAATAAAATCATTGTCGGTAAGTCCTCTTTCATATAAGTATTTTCTTATTTTGTTTGCTGTTATTGATGTAGTTGTAGCTTCATATAATAACTGGAACTCCTTTGGTAACTGTACTGATTCTGTCGGTGTATAATTATAATCAGATCCTTTCGGTAAGTATTTCATTACTTCCGATGCTTGATCTGTTGGTGTTTTTAATTGAAATAAAAGAGAACGTATTGTAGTTCCTCTAGTTTGACATACCCAGCACTCCCAGAAGTTCTTTCCTTCTTGATTAGTTGCCATGTTTATCTCTAACTTAGGTTTTCTGTGGTTACAGAAAGGACAGTTAAAGGCATGATTGCCTCGAGCTCTCTTGTGACTCTTGCCTAGAATATTCTCTAGGGAGCCCAGTAAAAATGTGTAGTCCATATATTGTCCGTAACTATTATCTTATAATATAAGAAGAATAAAGTTATGAACCAACTATACGTCAATATGTTTTAGTTTACCGGATTTAGGATGTTTCATGAAGTTTCCATCATGAGTTAGGTCTAATTCATCTGCAGGTATTCCTAATCTATTAGCTTCTTGTTCTAGAGCTGTTATAAATTCATCTGTAATTTCTGCTTCTGGATTGTCTAGTTCTGAAAGTATCTCCATCGTTATAACACCTAAGCGTTCTCCATGTCTTACAACATCAAATATATGTACAAAGTTATTTGTTTTTTTACCTTTAATAGTTTCAGCATGATCTAATTCATCTCCGTCTGTTGTCACTTTAACAGCTTTACCCTTTAAAAAATAAACTGATCCGTAATCACCTGAACCTTTATATATACCTCCAGCATCTTTGATAGCATCAACTAATTTGTTGAAAGCTGGATCGTATTCTATACCTTCATATAGAATTATGCTTGTTAATTTCATTTTATTATCTTTCATATAAATAGCTCAGTTTATTGCAGGAGCTTATTTACTGGTGTTATCCATTTAATTTTTATTAGGGGCCCTAAGTGGTTCTTTTTATCAAAATAATCTAGATGTATATAAGGAACTAATTCTTTTGCTAAATGCGAATGACCTTCTAATACTTTATCAACTAGGGGATTAACTTGAGACCCGGTTGAGTATTCATAGTCGGGATTATTTGGATCTAATATATTATTCTCTAGTTGAGTATGTACTTGACTAATCCAAGATACATATGGGGAATACACATTAGGAAACGTTGTGTTACTGTTTAAATGGTGAAGTAAAAAATCTGCAGCCATCTCTACTGTGTTATGGTTATCTACTAACCTATTGATTGAATCTCTAGTATATAGTACAGCGTGTGCTGCTAACCCTGTAAAGTTTTCAGGCCTTTTTAAAAACTTATTATAGTCCTGTCCTTTTATTACATTATTAGCTGTACCTATGAATATCCAATCAAATGTTCTTTTTTCAATTCCTTCTATAAACTTTTTATATTCTCCTGTATATATACTGTTCATCAACCCTTCAGTTGGTCTTGCATCATCTTCTAATATAAGAAACCTATCTCCATTTTCCAACGTATTGCATGCTCGATATGCTCTGAAGTGAGAAAAAGCTATAGCAAGTATATTTTTAGTTAAGCATAGGTCTACTATGTCATAAAACTCTTTTCCGAGAGAAAATTCTCCTACGCTTTCATTTTCAATAAGCTCTTTAAGGTTGAAGTCATCTGGTGTAACTGCATCTATGTATTCGTATTTAAAACCAGAGAAGTGGCTCCAGGCATGTTCAAAATCTATACGGCGTTGAGGTTTTTTAATGTCATGTATTACGTAAATAGTATCTGCTCCAAAGTTTTGAAGATTAAATTTTACCTCTTTTATCTTACTCCCAGGTGTATTTTTAGTTAGTTTCATATTACTATTAATTCTTTTAATAAACTATAGTTGAATTTTTTAATGTGGTAATTGTCTATTTCCTTTAATGTGCCCATTACATTAGTAAACTCTTCTGAGTTGATCATTTCTTTATATGTGGTGTATTGTTTGATTCCGTCAAGGTCAAAGTACTTTACATTTCCATCATTGTCGATTGCACAATTATATACGTTAAATATATCAGTTAATAGTATGTTGTTTTTAAATGCTACGGTAAAATGTCTTAGTAACTTTACATATAAATCTAAATCTACAACCCATTTCCAATCTCCCCATATAGGATGAAATTTATATTTTTCAGAGATTACATCACCCATTGGATATTTTTCTTGTATAGCATATAAGACTCCTTTATATACACCAGCATGGAAGAGTTTTGGAGTTATTCCATTTTCGTATAGAAATTTATCTGTTTTATAAATTGTTAATAGGAGCTCTTTAGAAGCCACAGGTACTGTATGTTTAAATATGTTCTTATCTAAACTTGCTTTGCATGGATATATAAATTTTAATAAGTTATCTTCAAAATAGAATACTTTGTGGGTATATCTAAAATCAGTTGCTGTTTCAATTGCATTCGTATATCTATTTTCTATAATGGACTGACAGCTTTTATCAAGTTTATATCTACTATCATACTGCTTTAGTTCTTCATCAATCTCTTTTTCTATAGAAGACCAATCTTTATATCCTAGTTCAAATCTATTTCTTTCTGGTGTATGATACTTATGAATTTTTATATCGTTTAGGAAACAATCTATGCCTTTATTTATTTCAATATTCTGCTCTTCTTCTAATTCACTACCTAATCTAACACCTAGAGTATCTACCCAATCTCCTACCTTTCCTTTTCTAAAGTCATTATCTGTATAAATAATATCTTTGCTTTTCTCAGAAATAGATTTTAATCTAACATCTACAACTGGTAAGCTAGTATTTATTGGCTGCTCTAAAAATTTTCCAATCTTATATACTGATGCTTCATATTCATTAATTACTTCTTTAAAAGATATTAACTCTATATCGAGACCTAAAAGCTCTTTGCTCATATATACAGAGAACCAATTCTTATAGTACTGTATTAATAGTTCAGATAAGTTGTCATATTGTTGGTCAATTAATTCATAACCATCCATATCGTAGTTATCGTAGAAGTCTGTGAAGGAGCTGTAATTGTCTTTATATCTTGGTCTATGGTAGCATGAATTTATTATGTCTCTAATATCTCTATAGATAATAATAATTTTAGATTCTGAGAAGAATCTATCAAGTTGGGTGTTAGTTTCTTTGCTGTGTTTATATTTTAAATAATCTTTATAGTCATGTGCATGAGTCCAAGTAACCTTTGGATGATTGACGTAAGGCTGTTTATAAGAGTAACTACCCTCGTTCATAGCTGTTTCAAACTCACTAAACTCTTCAGGAGTAAACCCAGTGTAATCAATATAGTTGTAGTTGATGCTTTCGTACCCGAAATTATTTACTACTAAATCTGTAAGTAAATGTGTTCCGCTTCTTCTAGCAGAGACTACTATAACATTTTTTTTAGAAGCCATTTATATTTTTTGTTCTATTATACAGTCCCTTATCTGGATAGGTAAAGCAGCAGTCATTAATTAGTCTCACACCGTTTCGTTTTAACACATCTTTATAGTTGTCTGTTGCTTCGAAATAAGAAGAACTACCACTGTGCCAGTCATATCTAAGGTGCTGTAGCCCTTCTTTTCCATACCCGTATTCGTCGTAGAACCATTGGTAGTCTTCAGAATGTTTATCTAATATTTCTTTATCAAAAAATTGTGCGAAATCTCCTACATTCTTATATATTGAACGTTTATACTTTCTAGCATCGTCAATACCTAAAGGGGCTAATCCTAGCAAATTAGTGGCGTGTTCTAAAAAAGCTTCTTGATTATGTACTGCATCTTCGTACCTTAGTACAGTACAATTATCTCCAAAGACCTCTCTATAGTGGCTGATTAAGTTTAATTGTTTTTGAGCTATTTCGTTTAAAAACTTAACAGATTTAAAAGTATCAAAGAATTCATTTTCATAATCTATCCCATGCAGGTGTATTTGGTTATCGAAGAATATTAAATTCATTGCTATTTCTCTTGGATCTGTAATTATTACAAATACTTTTGTTTTAGCTTTCTCAATTAAAGGCTTAGTAATGTTTTCTCCTAAAGTAATATGAGTTTTTGCCCAGAGGTCTTGAGAAACTAATTCAGGAAAATTCTCTCTTAATACTTCTTTACCAAATTCTGATCCTGACAGTCGCCAACTTACTACAAGGTACTTATTATTCTCGATAGGTTTTTGCATCCATGTATAGATATCATCCTGTAGGTACCCTGGTCTTATTTCAACAAAGTTCTCTTTCCTTGGTATAGCTTCTATATGTCTCTCTGATTGAGGGGTTAGTACTTGAGGAAAATATTTTTCTACATAAGCTCGTTGAGGTGTGTTTGGTTTAGTAACCTCAGCATATTTTTTAAATATGGGATTAGCTTCATCTAAAGATGTTTGGATAGTAGAGAATAAAGTATCAGCTATTATTGGGTAAGGTATATACTCCTGTAACCAAGGATAAGAGTTTGTCACCATCCATACATCGTTTGGCCATAGCTCTCTATATTTAACATCATTACATAGTATTTTAGCTGCTTGTGGTTTAATAGCATAAGCATGGTGACCTAAGAAATGATGCTGTATGGTTGACTGTAGTCCTTCTATTGGCTCCTTATATGTCATTTCATACGGTCTTATGTAGCTGGGTCTACCGAAATTAACACACATATCAAAATCTATATCTGGTATGTTATCTACAAATATTGCATCATGTTCTAAAATTAAAATAGGCTCTCCTAGCTCAATACATTTTTGCCAGAGAAGATAGTGTGAAGCAAAGCATGCTCCAACATTGTCTGGTCTTGCATAATTATCAAAGTTATTGTCATAGGGTAGAATCTCTTCCCATAGGTCAGGGGTTATAGCTTCAAATGTTTCAATTGTCTCTCTATACCCTACATCTACTGCTGATTGTCTTGCTCTTTCTGCTGATTCAACTGAGTGTTTATTTTGTAATAATGTGATTATAAATGTCTTCAATAGATGTGTACCTTATAAATTTGTACATATAATATACGAAAAATACCTTATGGAGGCAAGTTATTCACTATTTAAAATCTTTTCTATAAAACTTACCTAAGACGTTATCATTAATATATACGTCTTGAGTCTCTAGTGCTTCTCTAATAAACAGGTGTTTACACTCGAAATAAGTAAGAAGCTTTTTTGTAGGGACAAATTGTAGTATTGTTCTACTAAAGTCTCTTACGTCTCCTTCTTTAACTAATTTTAATATATCCTTATGGGATCCATAATAATCTTTCCAATCGGATTCAGTAATTATCTTTTGCTTAGCAGGAGTTCTTCCTCCTATACCTTTTTCTTTTCTTTCTAATCTTAATGCTTCTAATGCTCTTTTTCCTAATCTTTTATTACGTTCAAAGAAAAGTACTTTCTTTCCAATGTATTTAATACCTGAGGGAATATGTTTTGTTTCATAGATGAACCCGAACGTACCCTCTGGCATGTCCGAAATATCTGTGACCATTCTCCCTTGGTGTATCCAAGTCGGTGATGTCATTTCCATATTTTTGATTTTTGTCTAGCGCTGGTTAGATTTTAACGCATCGATTTGTAACTGTTGATCTTTGATCGCCTCAATTAATAACGCGACAATTTTTTCGTAACTAACAGCTTTATAGCCGTCTTCTCTAGTCACAACTACTTCCGGAAGAACTTCTTCTACCTCTTGAGCTATTACCCCAATGTCGTGGCCTTCATGTTCTGATTTATCATTCCAATCAAAACTATATCCTCCAAGAGCTTTTACTTTATCTATAGCCCAAGGGATAGGTGATATATTATCTTTTAATCTTTTATCTGAAGAGTGATATGCAGTTACGTCTCCGGTTACTAATAAGTTACCGTTTATTGTTGCACTTCCTCCTACTATGGTTGAACCGTCTGCTTTTACTTGAAAAGCTAATTTATCGTATATATCATTAGAATAGAAGTTTCCATCTCCTGATACTATATTAAATGCATCATCATTTGCATTACCTCTAATACCTAAAACTAAATGACCTTGTTCTTTTCCTTGTATTAATGTACCGTTAGTAGTTCCTCCTGTAAGGCCGGTTACATCTGTTTTAGCTGAGGTATAATCGGATATTTGTGATCCTCCAATAACTAAGTTAGTACCGTCAAAGGTTAAACTTCCTTCTCCGTTTAGTGTACTGTTTCCATTAGCTGTTAGTATTCTATTATCTGCATCATTATTAATTGTAATTGTACCTGCAACTAAAGATGCTAGAGATGAAGATACAGATGTAAATCCAGTTAATGCTAAGTCAACGAACGTTGGACTATTTGAAATACTTAGTCCAAGTGGTTGAGATACGAGTGATCCGTTATTTGTAACTCCTAGAGTTCCTTGACTTGTTGTTGACAATACAGAGCTGGATATTATACCTGAGGGTATATTTGTAAGGTCTGGGTAGTCGGTTGATAGTCCTGCAAGAGTTGAATCAATTGCAGCGAATTTCGTTTCAACATTACCGTAAGTAGGAATGTATAAAGCTCTGTCTGCAGTTAAGTCTTTAGCAGTAAGAGTCTCTGTTATGTCTAAACTACCTGTAAATATATGTATGTCTGAGCTAGCATCTCCAAATATGTTAGAGCCTGAATTATATAATATAGATGAAGAAATATAAGTTGTATTAATTTCTTGTGCATTTATAGTACCTGTTACTGTTAAGTCCCCGGCTAAAGTGTCAGATGTATTTAGTAGGTAGTTGGCTGTTACTGTATTTGTAAGAGCAGTAATTCTTCTATCTCTTTCATCTGATGCTGAGCTAGATAGTGCTGTAACGTTATTGTTGACTGCAGTATCCCCATTGCTAATTCTAAGTGCTAAAGAGGATGATAGAGCAGTTACGTCTGTAGATATAGATCCACTTGTTGTTGTAAGTGCTGATGCTGCTGAGCTAGATAGTGCTGTAATTTCTGTGTCTAAGGCTGAGGCAATAGATGCAGAGTATGATATTGTTGTTGTAAGATTAGATGCTAATGATCCTGATATACTTCCCCAAGTATCAATCGTTGCATCTGATCCTGTAATACTTCCTACTACAACTAGGCTTCCTGTAAAGCTATGCTTATCATCTGCTGAGTTTCCAAACTTGGTAGAGCCAGAGTCAAATACTACTGATGCGTTATTAAATTCTGTTCTTAGTTCTTGTGCTGTTAATACTCCTGTAACAACTAAGTTACCGTCTACTGTAGCATCCCCTAAGTTAGTAAATGAACCTGTATTCTTTAAATGAGAGTTTCTGAAATCGTATTTGAAATCAGCTGAAGAAGAAAATGATACTTCTGAACCTGATATTTCGTTACCTTTTTTAAACTGTATATGGTAATCGAATCCATTAGGAGCAGGCATAGGTAGAACATACTCGTTGTTCAAAGCTGCTGAGGTAAACAATGATAAGTCTGTACCTTCTACTGATGCAGATACAAATGCTTGTCTAAAGTTATTATCTAGCTCTGTATGAGTTAGTGCAGATCCTTTCTGTGCTCTAAATATTAATCCCATTATTTTTCTAATTTGTTTATTCTATACTGTAGGTCCTTAATAAGCTTTTCTTGCTCTTGAATAGCACCTACCAATAATGGAACAACTTTACTGTAGTCTACAGAAAGATACGATTTTTTATCTTCCTTGACAACTTCTGGAAGGACTTTTTGTACTTGCTGTGCAATGAATCCTACTTCTCTTTGTTCTTTTCCTTTCCAGTTAAAGTATACTCCCTGTATTTGTCTAAGTTTATCCGAAGGATTATCTATCGCATAAATATTTTCTTTTAGTCTCTCGTCTGAATTAGACAGTAAAGCTCCTGATGCTCTAATGCTTCCTGAAACTTCTAAAGCATGAGTTAGATCTTCTACTCTAGTATTAATACCTACACTAGATCCACTGTAAATGAATGCAGATGATCCAGATACTCCACCACCTTCATTATATTGTACACTGTATAGAGGTCCTTGGACCTGTCCTGCAGTTAATGGTACTATATGAGATGCTTGATTGATTGGAACGTTTTGACTACCTGTGTAATGTAAATGCAGGTTAGTCCCGGATAACGAGCTAGAATAGAAATAGCTACCTAAATTGGTATCCATCTCTGCGTATGTTAGCGCTTGTGCTTTATTTGCTCTAAATTTTATAGCCATTTTATATATCTATTTTTACTACAAATGTCATGTCTGTGTTTTGAGTCTTTTGAATTGGATGATTAGTCTTAGCTACTGCTATTAATTCATTAGAGTCATTATACATGCCGACTGTTGTTATATACGGTGTAAAGTTACTACCTCTTACGTTTTCAGCTTTCAGACCAAATGATCCGGTTAATGCTGATTGGTTATAGGTATGATTCAGTTCTGAATCTCTAACCTTACAGTGTACATTATATGTATAAATAGGTTGGTTTGATTTCCATCGCAACTTATGTCTAGAATAAGTGCTAAGATATCTTGCAACGTCTTTATCTGTTATAATAGCTAGGCCGTGATTATAAATAATATCACCAATAACCTTAGCTGGTTGTGTATAGCTTCTATCAGAACCAGAATAAATTAACGAACCGTTTCCGTCGTCAATTATCTCTACTCTTTGCTGATTTTTATCTAAGTCTACATATTCACCTGATGTTTCGTCTATGTACCCTTTCTCATCAGTTATATAGTCTCCTGTATCAATAGGATTAGCTCCGTATTGGTAGCCAACTTTTTCTGTATATAAATCTACTCCAGACATTCTATCTTGAGAGTAACCATCTTCTATATAATTATCTACTGCCTCTACTTGAGGTACATATACAAATGTATTAGGCTCTATATGTGTACCTACTACATCTCTAGGAATAGATAATACTCCTACTTCTGATTTAATATCTCTTGCACCACTTATTGTTAAACTAGTTTGTAAAGCTAGATTTCTAGATCCTGATGTTAGTCCGTTACCAATTCCATCTGCATAGTACATATTGTTTATACTATCAAATACAATTTTCTCATATTGATTATTTCTATAATCTAATGGGTAAGGATATCCAGGTGTGGATCCAGAGAAACCTCTTAAGGTCTCTATCTTATAATTGACTAATGCACTTCCACTGGCTACCCATTGCTTTTTAGCAGAGTAATCAGATACATATACATCTTGTCTGTTTAACTTTTTGTAAGCGCTCATTCATTAATAGTCTAGCTTAATTCGTACTAACGCCTCTTTTGTAAAATCTTTAATTAACGGTCTAGATAGTTTAGCTGTAGCTAATAAGTCATTGTTATCGTTATACAATCCTACAGTCGTAATATATGACTGAGGTGAGTTAACCATTACGTTATGTCTTAGTTCTCCTGAACCAGTAATTAAGGATGGATTTGTTGAGTAATTAAATTCAGAGTTTCTAGCTCTTACAAATATAAAGTTTGATGAGATAGTTTCTTCTGATTGAATTCTAAATTTAGTACCTCTTTTAAGAAGATCAAATCCTCTGTTAAGGTTTGTTGCACTTCCTGAGTGTATTAGTTGGTTTGCTGTTTGGTTTGAGTTAAAGTTAACTCCTCCTTGTGCAATTGGAGCATCTAATGCTGCTACATTTATTAATGCTATCCCTAAGTCAGGTAGTAATTTTCCGTATGATCCATTATTAGTTGTATATCCGTTAGCATTAAGACTTGTATGTACATTTCCTAATGAACCAGAAACTAATTCGTATACTCTACCTGCATCGGTAAAGGTAACTGTACTGCTAACTAAACTGTTATCTGTAAGTGTACGAGATGTTATAGATGAATTTGCTCCAGTTGATAGTTTACTCCCTGAGTGAGCTACAACTAAGTCTAAAGTACCAGGTAATAGTTTTTCTTTGTACCTAGCTCTATCGATAGATATTGCATAGAAAGAGTCAGATGCTACTCCTCCAAAGACAAAGTCTTTTTCTTCGTCTCCTAATATTAAACTTCTATACTGACCGTATATAGTTGATGTTGGTGACTTAACAGTTACGTTAGGATTATATCTTATACTTCCTTTCCCTTCTTTGTTACCATAGGATAAAGAAAATTGTGTTCTAGCTGAGGGGTGTCCTGAGCCTGTTTGGTAAATGTTGTAGTAGAAATCTCCTGTTGCTCCTCCTACTTGTACGGAAGAGGTAAAGAAAGTACTCAATGTAGTTTTGTTTCCTGACCAACATGGAGTTGATATGGATTCTGCACTTACTACTACGTCTTCTTGGTCGAATCTTTTAAATGACATAATTAATTAGATTTAGTAATAGTTACAGGAATAGTTAATCTTGCTCCGGAGTCTCTACCAATTACTGTTAAAGTAGTTTGTAGTATAATAGTTGATCCGAATAAAGTGTTTACAGTTGTTGCAGTTAAGTTTACTGTAGTTCCAATTACACCTTTCGATACGTTAGTACCAATTGTTGTAGTTGTATTAAGTGCTTCTGCTTCTTCTGTATTAATACCTACACCTCCAAATGTGTTTAACACTCTAATATCTGCTATTGTAGCAGTATATCCTGAAGCTTCAAACGTTGATGTTGCTCCACCGAAGTTTAATGTTTGAGGAGTGATTGCTAGAGAAGCTCCTTGTTTCAAACTAATAGAAGAGAATCCAATATCCAATACTGGAAGTTTAGATGTACCTCTAGGTAGTGTTGTAAGTTTATATTTCATCACTTGAGTTTCATCAGGAAAAGCCTCTAGTAAGGGCATATTCTCAATTGCTTCTCCGTATAATGCAGAACCAGAGGGATGTAATGGATTGTAAAGGGTGTAATCAATCTCATCATCTGCCAATGCAAATTGAGTGATTTTGAAAGAGCCATCTCCTCTAGCTAATAGCTCTCTTCCTTTTTTGGTTAAAATCGCATCCACTGTTACGATTGAATTGTCTAAGTATCCCATTTTTTATTTAGTGTTTATTATAAATATCGCTGTTTATTGTTTTACGATGTCTCTTCTCCTTTGCTGCGGCCATTTTCATCTGTAATAAATATCGACCCTCTATCTATTGCATGTACTTTCTTATTTACTATCCTTACAAATCTGTTTCCATCTTCTTCGTATAGTATACTTCCGTTTTGACCACCTCCAAGATTTCCTGGTGTTGGGAAAGAACTTCCTGTAAAATTATTAAAAACATCAGTACTTCTAAAGTATGCTGTTGGTTTTCTATCTATTGTAAAATATATATCTTTACTACCTTCTGATTGAGCCAGAATTGTTACGTTTTTAGAATCTAATTCATTTATAATACCTGTAAAACTTCTTAGTCCCATTGCTGGGTCTTCTCCTTCTACACTTCCACTTTGTAATTTAGTACCTGAATATCTAGCATTGGATAAACCTGTTATAGTATAGTTACTGTATTGAACTGCTGCTGGTGATGCTGAGCCAGATACTAGTGCATGGTAGTTAGATGGTGATGCTTGACCTACTAACCTGTCTACTTGTACAGCTCCGTTACTTCGTTGAGTTGTAGCATTTCCTATTAGAGCGTTGTAATCACTATTACTAAATTTTTCTTTTAAGAAAGGAGTAAATATAAACTCTAGACCACTTATTAAAGGTATGTCTGATTGGTCTCTTCCTTCTGGGAATGTGTTTACTATGCGAGGTTGAGTTCTAAGATAGTAGTAGTTTGATCTTTTAGATATACCTAATACTTTTAAGCTTACTACTGTACCTGCAAATGTAAATTTTACTGCTTTGACGCTTTGTAGCGTTTGTTCTACTGATACGTCGTTTGTACTATTATTAGGTATTGTCAATCCTAGTATAGTATAAGGAGGAAAGAATGCACCATCTAAGTAGTATACTCCTCCTGATTCTGTTGGTGATGAAGAACCTGTCGGATAGTTACTTGGTAGATCAAACGAGCCTGTACTAATACTACTACTATAAAGGAGGTTGCAATTTCCTTCATTGTATTTAGTTGGGTCAGTATTTTGAAATTCTAATTCTGTCATCGTTAGTATTTATTATATGTTGCGTAGAATTGCATATATCCTCCCATTGAACCAGAAAATATAGACAATTGTTTAGAGGTCGATAACATATCTCCATCTGCATTCTTCCATCCTACCCATTCACCTGTACCGCCATACGCATCATTTGCTTTTATTATAAATTGAGAATAGTCTGACCAGTTAGCGGTTACATTAAATGAACCAGTCGGTGCTATTGTATAAGGATAGATTAACTCCACATCATCTTTGTCTCCGTAATACCCTGTGCTTACTAGTCCGTCTAAGTCTTCTTGAACGACTCCATCTTCTTCTATCCTTGTTGATACATAATATACGATTCTTTCTGCGAAGTCTGTACTAAAATGTGCAAAATAATTATCTACTGTTGTTCTAGTGTCTCTATATAGTGTTAAAACAGATCCAGTTTGGAAGATACCTGGTGCTGCTGATGCACTTTGTAATCCCCAACCTTCAAAATGGTAAGGGTAGTTCACTGCAGCTTTAGCTACTAAGAAATTAAACTTATCAAAGTCGTGAGTAACTTGTAGTTCTCCAAATGGATTTGTTAATGTAGGGTATGTAGCTGCTACTGTACCGTTGCCGACTGCTGTAAAAGTAAATTGCTCACCCATTTTTCTAACCGTTAATATAATATCACAAGCTAGAGGTATTGGTAATGAGAAGTTAAATGCTCTTAAAGTAAAGTTAGCAAATGGCTGTAAGCTATGTTTAAATGGATTGCCTTGGTTCATTTCTCCATCCGAAGCAATTAGCATAGAGCCACTAAATTCACCTGTAAACCTAGGTTCTTCATGAGCTATATTTCTATCTATTTGACCTAATGGTGTAACAAATGATGCTGAATAACTAGTTGTGAATGGGTATTTATTAGCTACTCCAAATGCTCCTGCATCAGAACCTGACAATTCTCCAACAGATATACTCCCTGTGTATATTTGGTTGTCGTAAGATACGCTTACTTGTTTAGCTTTACTTCTATTAAGAATGTGAGACTTAATTATCACACCTGTATTAGTATTTGCTCTTGCAGGTATGAAATCTTTTATTAATCTAAATAAAGTATTATCGAAAAATTTTACTAATCTAACAAAGTCTGCTGGTTTTCTAAAAGGAACTAATTCATCATTCCAATCGAATTCTGCTTTGTTATAATCTTTAATTACATTTTCCCAATAGTTTTGTACTGCTTCATTAGGTTCTGCAAAAATAGTATCTTCTAATTGCCTTAACCCTGTATAGTTAAATTCGTGTCTATCCCTTGGATCACCTAAGTAGTTATCTATATCAAAGCTACCTGTAATCTTTGATGAGATCCATTCGTTCGTAGTGTCTGATATGTCAAATCCAACCTCTACAGTATGTAGATCATCTGAGTATTTATCTACTGGTTGAATAATAGATACAGTAGTGGATAGGGTGCTTCCTGTTACTAAACTACCTGTGTTATCTAGTCTTATTTTATTTAAAGAACTAGTTACAGCTTGTTCAGGAGCTAAATTCTTTTGTTGATCTATATGAGTACCGCCAAATTGTTTGATTTTCAGTATGTCAGAAGGTATACCGAAACAGTTTATAAGGGCTCTTAGTCCTCTATTAGTTCCTTTTGCTTTTGTAAGAAAAGGAATATTATGGTATATTCTTTTATAGACTTCTTTCTGGTAATTGTCTACAGGCATAGGCTGTAAATGATCTAATCCACTACCAGAAGTAATCTGCATGTAATGGTTTATCACTTCTCCTGTACTTCCTGAATCGTAATTAGCTCCTGTAAAGGTACTAAAAAGATCAGATAGGTTATTGTTGGCTGGGTATATTTTAATACCTAAGGTTTCAATTGCATCTCTAACTAAGTCTTTAGATAGTCCAAAATTTAACCTGTTGTCTGTATCGTATTTATCAGATACAGCTTTAAAATATATCCAAATATTATCAAAGTGTTGACCCAACATATGGGTGAACATTAGTAAAGGTTCGTTAGCTTGGTCTTCTCTAAGGTAAGTTGGTATAGTGTTTGTTAGAACATCGTAGTTGGTCAGATCATAGTTAGATGCAGAAACTAATTGCTTCTGAAACCATTGAGCTGATTCTGCTGTAGAACTTGGTTGATTAAGGTATGGGCGTCTACTGTCTGATTTCGGCCAAGAATAAGAACCGCTTTCATAATAAAGGTACTTATCGTAGTGATCAAAATTATCTACTAATCCTTTTATAAGTCCTTCATAATATTCTGTACTACCTGATACTCCAGTTGAAGTATAAGAGGTGTCGCTAATAACTTTTATGCTGTCGTTATACGAATCTAATAAATCAACCTTATATTTAAAGTTTCTTAGTCTTTCCTCTGCTGAACCGAAGTGAATAAAGTCTCCATAGTCTGCATGGTTAATACTTATTTGTGCTCCTTTTTCGTTAAATAAGGAATACAGTTCATAGTAAGAGCTTGATACAGGATAGCTAAATAAATCATCGTAGTTAAAAAACTCCGTTGGATTATCTGCTTTCTTTAAAGACTCTATATCAAAGTTAGGTCCTTTAAGGAACTTTGACTTTCTTTCTATTTCTATTGTTCTAGTTGATACTTTAAAGTTAACTGTATCACTAGTATTTTCTAATATATTAAGTAAATCCTTCTTTACAAACTTAGCTGGAAGGGGTTTATAAAGTTTAATTAGTACTGATTGGCCGCCTTTATATTCTTGATTATCTATAGCTACTGCTGTAACTCTATCATCTTTTCCAAACCTAAGTTTAAAGTCTGAGAAGTGTGCGTTATTCTCTAAATAGTCTCTAAGTGCATCAGTAATGTTAATTATCTGATCATCTTTAAGGTCTAGTGTAAGTAGTCTTAATTCTGTTCTATCAGCAGAAATTTCTTCTATAAAGAATTCTTTTGGTGCTATAGAGTTAGAGTATAAGTCACTAAAGAAATTATAAGACAGTACAACGTCTCCATTTTTAAAGCCGTTTTTTACAGCATCGTCTCCTGGATTTATATTTAAGGATAGTGCTCCTACTTGACCAGCTCCAGCTGAATCTCCAGTTTGAGTAGCTCCGTTATAGTTAAAAGCTGATTTAAGTAATCTTCCTTCTAAACTATATATGTGTAGATCTATAAAGTCTTCTGAAGAATCGTATAGATTATTAATCAAGTAAGGTCCAATCAGTATCTCATCCTTTTCTTTGTAGGATGGTATACCGTCGATTATCTTCTCATCAACTTTATTTACTATGTATTCTAATTTATTCACCTTGTCCTGATAATGTTGCGTTCTCGATTCGTAATTCTATTATCTCTTCTTGTGCTTTAAGGTAATCTACTCTCAGTTCTCCAATTTCATCTAACAGTGGCTGTATATCTAAGTAGTCATTAGCAATCGATAATAACTCTCCACTTTTTTCATAAAGGTATCTATGAGAAGCATTTTCCCCTTCTACAGGTATTTCTAAATATAAGTCTTCATAATCTTTGAAAAATTGCTCTATAGTCTTTTCAACAGGTACTTCTACATCTCTCTTAAAGGCATTAAAATTTCGGTCTACAACTTTGTCGTAAACCTCTTTATTATATACCGTCTTTTTTATTCTAATATTATTACCCATTTCTTCCTACCTTAAAAACGTTCCTATTGTCAATTACAGACTTACTTCCATCAAGAGTAGTCTTGATTAGTAATCTATAAAATCTCTCTGGCTGTAATAGATCCATGTCAATATCAAAATAGCTGCTAGTATTATCTGCACTAATTTTTGTATACTGTTCATCGAAATCAACTATCATTTCTTCACTGAATTCATCTTTAATAGCCCAATAGGATTCTTGAGGTAGTTTATACTCTGTAAGATAAACTGAACTAGTAGTAAATGTCCTAGTAGGGTATTTAGGTCTGGCTGATAGTCTCAACCTAGCTGTCTCTTTTTCTGAGTATGATTGTTTTAAGTTTTTGATTTTAACCGTAGCAATATCTGTACTTAATACTGACAGAGAACTTGTATAAGACGAATCGTCCCATTTAAATTCTAAATATGGAGGATAGATTGTATTAGTATCTACTCCAAAGTATGCTAGTTTAACTGATGATGTTGTTTCGTATTCTTTACTGCTTTCTAATTTTATTATAGAACCATTGTTAATTAGTGCATTAGAGTGGTACGCTTGTACTAAACTTGTAATGTCAAAATTAATATCATGGTTAGAGGTATGGTCGTGAGTTTGATCTGCAGAGTAACTTCCTGATATAAAGTCTCCTCCTGCGGTTGTCCAAGCATCTTCACTTAATGCTCGTCTGCTCGACCAAGATACTCCAGATCTATTTAATGGTTTGTCTGCAAATTTACCGGTTCCTTGCATCCAAGATTGAGAAACAGGGTGTGTTTCTAATTTGTAGACATAAGGTAGTGCAGCAGCAGAGGCTAGTTGAATATGTAAAGAAGCAGAATAGGCACCGGATACTTTAGTGTTAATAGTTGAGTCTATATCTTTGTCTCGAAACTGTATAAGTATCCGGCTTGAGCGACCTATTCCATCATCATCAGGGTAAGAGCGAATTTCTAATATTTCGTCCATGCCGGAGTTACCATACAACCCTGCAGGTGTTGGCTTACTGTCGATGGATGCATCTTTTTCTGGATATATTCTATATACTGCCATTGTTTATAATGTTGTTACTCTTCCTACTATGTCTTGATTTGGGTACTTTACCTCAAAACAACAAGGGTCGAATGAAGGAAAAACTACGTTGTTTCTAGTTGCTCCTGGTATATCGTACCCGTATTCTGAGTATTTCCCTTTAGCCTTATTAGTGATTTCAATTTGTTTAACTGTCTGTACGCCTTTAACTCTATCTAGTACTGTATATAATGAAGATAGGTTAATTGGTTGGTTTATAGTTAATTGATCTTTTCCTAATGCCACCTGTAATGCTTTATTACATTCTAGTAAAACATCTCTAGATTGGTAATTAGGTAAGGCTATTACCTCAAACTGTACTCCTATATTTACTATAAAAGCGTCTTTTAAGTCAACAGCATCTGTTAATAGCATGTACTGTGAGAGGTATGTTTTAATATTATCTTTTAATCTAGGTGAAGCAGGTATTAAGTGCCCTTCGTTGTTATATGCTAAAACGTATAACGCTAAAGCTAACCTATTTTCATCTAGTACTGAACGGTTACTTCTTGTAGAGGCTTCTTGTGTAACATATGCTTTAGCTACTGAGCCATATTCAGGAGGAATGGATAATGTACGTATAGTATAATCTTGTAGGGTAACAGCTCTTTTTTGTTCTGAGAATGCTCTAGTTGCATTTTCTCTAATTTCTTGAACTGTATCTCCATCTCTACCTCCCACTGCTGGTGAAGGATTATTAAAAGAGAGAGAAGCTACTTTAGAACTATCTGTTGCTGAGGTTTGTACAGCATCTATTTGGGTAATTGTATTAGATGGTGCATTTGATTTAATTCCTCCTCCTGTTAAATACCTTACTGTTAATGTTGTATTAGAGGGAGCTAATCCGTAACTCTTTGTAAACATAAAGTTAGAAGGATCATAAGCATAATCTAGTCTGCTAATACCTTGTTCGGTGTTCATACTAACTTTAGATGGGGTAGGTAAAAACTCACTAGAGTCTTCTGATGATATTCCTGCACCAAATTGTACTTGCATTACGCCTTTAGAACTAAATCGAGTAACGAATCTTCTAGGGACACTCTTCAACTTCATTAAGTTAGGAGTCTGATTTTTATCAGTAGATGTGTTTGTTTCTTGAACGAATATCGTATCTTGCCCTAGAAAAGGTACTTCGTACCATTCATTACCGTCGGAATCTTTTATATCTAATATACCTATTATTTCGTCTGCACTTATATTAAAGGTAGCAAATTTATTAGAGGTAGTATAGGTTTGGGTTAATGTGTTTATATTACCAGAGAACGCTCTAACATGCTTCTTTAATAAGAATTCTGAAGGTTGTCCGTCTGCTATTGTTGATACAGTTATCTCTGTTGGATCGTAAGAAGAAGAAAAGTTAAAGTCTACCTTATCTTGTAATAGGTATACTGTATTTCCTTTTGCTGTACTCTTTATTGTACTATTTTCTCCTACTGTTATTGCTTGATCGAAGTTAGGTTTATTGCCGGCTCCGACTGCATCTATATTTTGTGTTACTTCTAATAGCGTCTCTGCTACAGTTGTTACTTTTGGCTTATACCCTAGCATGTAAGCTAAAGAGTATAGGTTAGCGGGGTTCTTAGCGTGCTGTAAGAACGTTTCTTGTAGTTGATTATCTTGATAAAAAGATAGAACATCACCTACGTATGAGGCTTGTTCGATAAACATCATACCAGGGGAAGTAGGAGAGAAATCATTGTAAGAGTCAGGGAAGTACGACTTAGCGAATTCCATTAACTGCTGCTTAAAGTCGTTAAAGTCTCTGTTTATATATTTTATGTCTTTACTTTCTGCCATTATTGTGTTATATTAATAAGTAGCTCATCTGATGTGCCTGTATCTCTTATGTCGTAACTTAAATAAAATTGAACTAAATTTTCATCATGTTTTGGTACTGTTTTTACTTCCTTAATTACTACTCTAGGAAAGTAAATCTCTATTGCATTTCTTACTATGCCGTCAATTTTATCAATTGAATCTGAGTTTATGTTCTCAAATAACATTTCTCTTATAGTAGAGCCAAATAACGGGTTTAAGTACCTCTCTCCTCTGTTAGTTAAGAAGTAATTAATAAGGTTAGTCTTTATAGCGTCTTTGGTTTGGAAGTTACTAGTGAACACCTCTTTAGAGTTGAACGGAAGGTTCAAGCCAACAGCTTTTCTAGGCTGTAGATCTAATGGGTTAATTCTCTTTGCTTCGTATGCCATGTTATTATTTAAACTTTTTCTTATCTTTTGCGTATGCAGCATCTAATACTTGCTTAGCTTTATTCACAAAAGGAAGTTTAGATATATCAAGTCCAGGCAAAGGCCCTGTTGATTCTGTCATTCCCATTTGTGAGGCTAAAGATGATGCCATTCTAGGCTGTCCACCCATAGATGGTCCTTGTGCTCCTGTTATGTTTTTGTACTCTTCTGATGACATGCTGGCTGCTGTAGAACTTAGCATTTCCTCTAAAGGAACTGTTGCTGTATTCATTTTACCAGTTGACCATGTTCTCGAAAGATCTTTTTGTTTAACTGGAGCCGGTGCATAAGTCTGTTCTGGTTTGCTAGCTATAGCAACCGCTTCAGTTAGAACGTCGGCTAGCTCATCCTTAACGGCTGATCTTACCTCTTCTCTTATGATTTGTCTTAATTGGTCTAGTTTCATTATATATAAATAGTTAGTTTATGAAAGTTTACTTGGGTTGTTTGAACTTTGTTTGTGTTGTTTCCCTTTTAGTGTCATTTTGTTTAGGTAAATCAGGTTGGGTACCTCTATTATCTATGTTATTATTGTGCTCTCTAATTTCTTTTTCTTTTTCTACCTTCTTTACTGCTGGGCTACGTTTAATGCCGGTTGTAATTTCTTGTTTTTGTATACCTTTTGAAGGTGAACCTCCTGGTCTTTGGGTAAATAGTAAATCTCTTGTTGGTGGTCTACCCATATTAGTAGGTTTAGGCATTAGCTCGTTTCCTGCTTGTCTAGGTCCTCCGTATTCTCCTCCGCCTGGCTGTAGATCAGGTGGAAGTGTGCGATTTTTACCTCCTGTTAACCCTTCTAACTGTTCTTTAGTAGGTAGTGCTTTAGATGGATTTAGTGGACGTACTATCCCTTTTACAGGCATTCCTATACCTAGTTCCTTTCCAGCTTTATGTATACCTTTAAGTGTAGATGGACGCTTAGGAGAAGGACCAGCAGCAGCAGCATCTAACATTGCTTGTTCTGCGGCTTGGATTTTAGCTCTTTCTTCTATTTGGTCATCAATCCTTATTTTTATTTCATCTAAAAGAACCTGTAGGTTAGAACTAAATGATGATGGACCTCTTAGTTGTTGTATATCATCTATAGTAGCGATTGCAAAGTTCTTAGGTGCTAATGGAGGTGAGAAAGGGTCTTTAACAATTCTTAACTCATATCCTTTATATGTATATTCTGGGTCTGTTTCAGAAGGTTTATCTGTTTTTGTTTGAAGACCTTTACTCAACGATTCTAATCCTTCTTTTAAGTCGGTTAGTTCTGTAGTGGTTAATCCTAGTCCTTCTATTACATCACCTTGTCCAGAATCTATACCGGTTGATACAGATAGTTTATCGTTCATTTGTCTTAAAGCATTATCTAACTCTGCTAATGCTTTAGCTCTACCAGACAATCCTCCTTGTTTAAATGTATCTAATTCTACAATGTATATATCGTAATCATTATCTACTATACCGTCGTTAGCGTTAACTAACGTAGAGTCTGTTTCATCTAACGTTAGGTCTCTATCTCTATTAATAACAGCTATTTTATTTGCGTCAACTCCTTTAGATATTCTTACTGCAGATGGTATTTGTATAGCATCTGAATCTGATTTAGGAAGGTTAAGTCTTCTTTTAAGGTCCTCTACTGAATCAGCAGATCCTTTAACTGGTGTTAGTATACCTTTTGATTTAAGTATAGTTTCAACTTGCTTCTTTGCTGAGTCTGTATTACCTTTAGCTAATACTTTTTGACCTAAAGTAGAAGTAATATATTCTCCATCTGCATCTAACATACCAAGCATACCCGCTTGTTTTTTAGTTAAAGCTTTTTTAAGTTGATTTTCTATCTGACATGCTTTTATTGGAGCATCTAAATCTTTTACTCTAGCACCAATAGCTCCTATAGCTGCATCAGCTCCTTTTAGGCATAATTGTATAGCTAAAGCAGATATTTTCATTGCTGCTGCAAATTCTTTAAGTATGTTTAAAGTATCTGCAAACTTAGTTGTAGTATTGACCGGTAACCCTATTATAAGTCCTCCAGCAGGTCCAGGGGGTATCCCTATTGCTTGAGGTAATGGAATCATAAGTATTATCTCTATTGCTGCTTCTAGTGCAGATACAGGTCCTAAAATAGCTGGTGGGATTGCTTTAAATGCTCCTAAAGATGCAGCTAGGTTAGAGGATAAGCCTCCAAGGGCGGCTTGTTTAGCTGCTAGTTTAGCTACTCCTTTTGCATCAGGACAACCTCCTTTATTAAGTTTATTAGTAGACTCTAGTACTGCTTTGTTTCCCTTAGCTATTATCACACCGATTGCTACCCCTACTAGGGTACCTATTACGGCGTGGAGTTTCGGTGGTTTTATTCTTTCAAATGGCATACTATTCTGTAAATACTTTTTCGGAGTCTAAATCATCAATTGCTTTCTTTATCGATGATAAAGGAGATGACATAGATGCTCCATGTGATTTAATTTGTGCTAACCCGCCGGCAGAAGACCCAGCAGGTACTACTGCTGCTAATGCTGAACCTAATCTTTTTAATTCATCAAGTAGTTGTCTCATCCAGTCTTGAGTAGTCGCTCCTAATAGTACTGGTTCTCTTTCTCCGAATGCTTCTGTACCTAAGTATACCTTTGTAGCATCTAATGCTACGTAGTCGTCTCCATCAAAACTAACACGCTTAGCGTTACCTCCGATTGCATCGGTTGCAGAGAATAATATACTTTCTTCCTTAGCATTAAAAAATAGCCTGCCTGAATTAATTAGTACTTGACTACCTTTATATGTATCTGCCATATCAGGTTCTCCATCCCAGGCATCTCTTTTTTCATGTGCTTGAGTTAGGGGAACTGTGTGATCAGCTACTAAATAAATAGAAGCAGGGTCGTCATCAATTACCTCTACGATCGGAGCATCAGGAGTAGCTCCTTCTTTTCCGTTACTTATTATAGTTATAGGCTTTTGATCTTCATTTGGTACTTCTACTAAGCTGTGATCTACACCGGTAAATCTTATAGTTTGTCCCTGTCTTCCTTCAATAGTAATATCACCATGGAAAGGTTGTAGAGGTGCAACGGTTGATTTTTCTTCGAATTCATACCCTAATTCAGCTGCTCCTGGATTCTGTGATGTATCTGGGAAAGGATTAGCTTCAGGGTTATTCCACATTGCTAGTGGAGTTGTGTAGTATATTTTAGTTGCTCTTTCATCTCCTCCGTCTCTTAGTAGGTCCGGTAGAGTGTAAAGCATTACTATTTCGTTAAGTAGTGGGTATATTTTAAAGTTAGTGCTTAAAGGAAAAGCTGTGTCTAGCTCTAATGGATCTTCTTCACTTTGATCTTCACCTATAAGTCTAAACTTAATAGCTCCTAAAGCTTCCATTTCGCCTTGATCAGTCCATTCGGGGTGAGTATCGTCTAGTATTATATCTACAACTCTAGCAGGGATAGCTGTAATAACAGTATCCTGTAGATCTGGTTGTTGTAGTAACTTATCCGCTAACCCTCCAATTCCGTAAGCCATTTATTCTTCTTTTTCTTCCTTAACGTTCTCTACTTCTTCTATTATATCCTCAGTTGTTTCTAGCAATTGAGCTAGCTCCTCAGGACTAAACATAGCGTCTGCACTTTCACCTTTCATATTATTAGCTTCTATTCGTTGAATGATAGCAGCTAGCTTTAATAGGGCGTCATCGTTTTTAACTCCGATGTCCATGTACTCTTTAATCATAGGTACTACTAACGTAGCGTCTCCTATATTCTCTATAAGAGGTTTTAATTCTCCTATTAAACCTTTTACTTGAGTTCTGGTAGTAGTTGAGTTACTATGTATTTCAGAAAATAGATCAGCAAGGGTCTTACCGTTAAATATTTCTTTTTCTAGTGACATAATTTAATTAGTTTCTTATAAATATCCCTATTTAAAACTATTATCAAAATACCCTATATCGTAATACCTTTGGTACTTATTATAAAACAGCTCTTTTAACTTTGATATTACTCTAGTTAAATGTGGAGTTTCACAATCTGTCATCTCTCTTATATAAATGTATAGGGCTTTTTTCTTAAATATCTCTAAATCGTTTCTTGTCTTAAAAATTGTAAGTACTGCATCTGCTATCTTTTTCTCAACTTCTTTAGGGAAGTTATCGTCTATAGCATCGTACATTTCTCCTACCCATGTATCTAAGAAAGAGGCTAAGGTAAGTTTACTGTGTTCTGTAGTTGGTTCACCTGGGTTATAAGAGTCATCCATATCGTTGAATGATCCTATTTGTTTTAGCTTCTTATAATTCTTATTGTTGTAGTTGATTAACCACCTCTTAACGATAGTTCCAAAGTATGAGTATGCCTTTGCTCCATTGTCTGGATCGAACTTCATTATCTTCTCTTCTAATAAGACAGTTACTACTTCGTGTTTTAAGTCTTCTATTTTCTCTACATCGGTGTAGTAAAATTTAAAAGTATGTATAATGTTCTCTGCTAGCTTATAAAACGGTAAGTAGATATGATCGGTAAAGATCTTAGCTCTATAAGTATCGTCTGTGGAGGTATTGTATCTTTTTATATAATCTTCAGTTTCTGAAGTAAAGTAGTTATTCTTGGATTTCTTTCTTGCCATAATTTTT
>TARA_B110000027_G_scaffold7424_1_pt1 | contig 56852 bp, 43 predicted proteins | sample TARA_B110000027 | Tara Oceans TARA_B110000027 (sample SAMEA4397101) | marine metagenome | biome: Polar Biome; feature: [SRF] surface water layer (ENVO:00010504); material: water (ENVO:00002006), including particulate matter (ENVO:01000060) such as... | depth 5 m
ATAATCCTGTGGGCCCTGCACCAATAATTAGTATATCTGTTGTAATCATTCTTTTCTGTTTTACTCAACCAAGCTTTTTGTAAACTCGTTTAATTTTTCTACTTTTTCTTCAAAGTTTCCTTTGATCGTTTTTCTATACTCGTTTAAATTCTTTACGAAATCATCTATGTTTTCTGGAATTACATCTTCAAAAAATTGACGCAATCTTTTAGCAGTTGTAGGTGATTTTCCATTGGTAGAAATGGCTATTTTCACATTTCCTTTGGTTACAATTCCACCCATATAAAAATCGCAATATGGCGGATTATCAGCAACATTTACTAATTTAGAAACAGCTCTGCAATCTTTCCAAACCTGTACGTTGATTTCTGGAACATCTGTGGTTGCAACCACCATATGCTTTCCTTCTAAATAGCGTTTATGATAGCCATCGTTCACAAGTGTAACGCAGCCTTTTTTAGCCAAATTAATGGTGCCTTCTCTAAACATCGGTGAGACCATCGTTACATGTGCATCTGGACTCGATTTTAACAAAAAAGTTAATTTTTCTTCCGCAACATTACCACCACCCACAATAAGTACATTTAAATTTTTTGCTTTTAAAAAAATAGGATATAAATTATTTCTTTCCATCACCGTATATTATGCAGTTAATTCTTTGACATTAGCTTGTTGAACACGCATGAAACCTGTGTGATGTTTTACCACTTCTCCGAAAACAATGATTGCGGGATTGCTTAAATTTTTTTCTTTTACAATATCCAAAATTGTATCCACAGTGCCAATCCCTACTTTTTCATTTGTTCTGGTGCCATTTTGAATTATTGCGACTGGCAACTCATTTTTATTTTCCTGTTGAAATAACTTTATAATTTCAGGCAATTTTCCCATGCCCATTAACACAACAACTGTTGCATTCGATTTTGCTGCAAGCGCAATGTCTTTTGATAATTTATGTTCTTTTGTAGTTCCTGTAATTACCCAAAAGCTTTCGGCACTTCCACGCTTTGTCAACGGGATGTTTTGCGCTGCAGGAACTGCCAATGACGAGGAAATTCCAGGAACCATTGCTGTTTCAATGCCAAAACTTGCTGCAAACTCCATTTCCTCTGCTCCTCTTCCAAAAATAAAAGGATCGCCACCCTTTAAACGCACTACATGCCCATGTGATGCCGCTCTTGCAACGATTAAATCGTTAATTTGATCTTGCTGATAAGTATAACAACCCCTGCGTTTTCCTACAAAAATTATTTCTGCATTCGGATTTACAAAGTCTAACAATTCTTCATTTACCAGCGCATCATACAAAACAACATCTGCTATTTTTAAAACTTTAAGCGCCTTTAACGTAATTAAATCTACATCGCCAGGCCCCGCACCAACCACTGTTAATTTTGGATTTTTATACATGACTAACGACTGCTTTTCGGTACGCATCTATTTTTTTATAAAAAGAAGTCGCTTCGCTTAAATACTGTTCAGCAAATACTTTTGTTGGCTTCTCTTGCTTTATCTGATAGACCAAATCTTCAAAAGAAGTAGGCAAAACTATTTTTTTAGTTTTTACAAAATGCGCTTGAAAATCTGTAATAATTCCCGCCTGTGTATTTGTTTTTATCTCTTCGGAAATCAACAATGCTTTTGCAGTATTTACAAGAGCCGTATAGGAATGATAAATACTATCTGAAAATTTATTTTCTTTCAAAGCGGCAGTTGAATTCGTGATTTTCTCTTCACTTTCGAATAATAGCGTCGCTATTAAATCAATCACCACTCCAGCACATTCACCAACGCCAATTGCTTTTACATAGTTTTCTGAATGCCCCCAATCTATAAAATCATTGGGCGCTAAATTGGAGGTATCCGACAATTCTTTCAATAGATCATAGAAATAAATTTTTCCTTGTCGATCATAATATGCTAAAAACGATTCCTCTTCTTCCTTATTCTTAGCAAGGTCATTCAATAAAAAACGCAGTGCTTCTGGACCTCTTTTACTTGGGATTTTAATTAGTTTATCCGAAAATCGACCTTTTCCATTCCCTAAAATACCACCACCCACTAATACTTGTAAAGCAGGAGCTTGCAAAGCACCTACTTTAATAGACATTCCTTGGAAGCCAATATGCGCCATGTTGTGCTGCCCACAAGCATTCATACAACCACTAATCTTAATAGCAATTTCTTTATTATTCAAATACTGTGGATATTCTTCTTCCAATACTTTTTCTAGCACAACCGCAATCCCTGTACTGCTCGAAATCCCTAAATTACACGTATCTGTTCCTGGGCAGGCGGTGATATCTGCCGTAGAATTGTACCCTGGATTTGCAAAGCCTAATTTTTGTAATTCGACGTAAAAAAAGGGGAGTAACTCCTCCCGAACATGTCGAATTAAAATATTCTGTCGCAGCGTCAATCGAATTTCATTGGCTGCATATTTTTTCACTAAATCTGCCAACAAACGGGCCTTTGGTGTATAAAAATCACCTAAATGCACTTTAATTCCAATGGCAAATAACCCTGGCTGCTTTTGTGCGATAACATTGCTTTCTTTCCATTTTTGAAAAGCAACTTCCTTTTCAATTTTAATTACAGGAATGGCAAACTCCTGAAAAGAAATGGCTTGTTCAAACGCCGTGGTATCTACTTTAAATATTTGGTATTCTAAGGTCTGTATTTCGGCTGCAACTAGTTCCAAAAAAGAGGTAATTCCCACCTCTTTTACCAAAAATTTTAACCGTGCTTTTGCTCTTTTTGCACGCTCACCAAAGCGATCAAAAACTCTTAAGACTCCTTCTATTGTAGGTATTAAAAGATCCTCGTCTAAAAATTCATAAATAACATCTGCATGTCTTGGCTGTGAACCTAAGCCCCCTCCTAATAAAACTTTAAATCCTTTTTTAACAACCCCATGCACTGTTTTTATCTTCGCAATAAAACCCAAATCGTGGATAAAACTAATGGCAGTATCATCCTCTGTGCCCGAAAAAGACATTTTAAACTTACGCCCCATCTCTTGGCAAATTGGATTTCTTAAAAAGAATTTAAATGCGGCATCTGCATAGGGTGAAACGTCAAAAGGCTCTGCACTGTCTATTCCTGCCGTTTCGGATGCCGTAATATTTCTAACAGCATTTCCACAGGCCTCTCGTAAAGTAATGTCCTCTTTTTCTAATTGTGCCCAGAGCTCAGGAGTTCTGTCTAAATTCACATGGTGGATTTGAATATCCTGCCGTGTTGTAATGTGCAATCTTCCACGAGAATATTCATCAGAAACCGCAGCAATTCTATGCAGTTGCTCACTGGTCACCCTTCCATAAGGTAATTTAATACGTATCATTTGAACCCCAAATTGCCGCTGTCCATAAACACCTCTTGCCAGACGCAAACTTCTAAAGCGTTCCTCATCTATTTTTCCTTCTTTAAAAAGATGAATTTTACGTTCTAATTCTAGAATATCTTTTTCTACAATTGGGTTTTCTATTTCAGTTCTAAAACTTTGCATAATTTTTTATTTTTTATCGGATAAACCCAACCCCTACTGTATTGTTTGTTTTCGGGTGTATTAAAATGAAAGATCCATTCGATTTATTGTCTTTATAAGTATCAAACAAGAATGGTTTACTCAATTTTAATTGAACCTCACCGATCTGATTTAATCGCAATTCTGATGGATTTTCTTCTATTCCTGAAAAATCAGTTTTAATAATACTTGATAATTGTGTGATTTTTGCTTGTGCATCATTTACACCATGTTTTATATAATATTTCTGTGATGCTTGCAAAGGATCCTTATCCATCCAACAAATAGTAGCATCAATTTTTTTAGAAATGTTGGGTTCTTCATTTACTTTTACTAGCATATCCCCACGACTCACGTTTACATTATCTTCTAAAGTGATGGTCACAGAACTGCCTCTTTTCGCTCTTGCGTATTCTTTATCAAAAAAATGAATACTCTTAATTCTTGACTTTGTTTGAGAAGGCAATACAGCAACTTCATCTCCAATTGCCAAATCTCCACCATAAATTTTACCTGCATATCCTCTAAAATCGTGGTAATCATCGGTTTTGGGCCTGATAACAGTTTGCACAGGAAAGCGAACTTGAGAAACCTCAGCAATATCTTCCGTATTTAACGCTTCTAAGTGATGCATTAAAGTTTCACCTGTGTACCAAGGCATGTTTTCTGACGCCACAACTACATTATCTCCCTGTAAAGCAGACAAAGGAATGAAGGTTAAATTCTGACTTTTATATTCACTTTTACTTGCTAAATATTCAATTTCTCCTTTGATTGTATTGTATTTCTCTTCAGAGAAATCGACCAAATCCATTTTATTAATCGCAATTACCACGTCTTTAATTCGCAGTAAATTATTAATAAAAAAATGACGATATGTTTGCTCGACAACACCATTTCTGGCATCAATCAATACAATTGAAGCTTGCGCAGTTGAAGCACCCGTGACCATATTTCTAGTATATTCTATATGTCCTGGGGTATCGGCAATGATGAAACTCTTTTTTCTCGTTGAAAAATAAATATGCGCTACATCAATCGTGATTCCTTGCTCACGTTCTGCAACCAAACCATCTGTTGCTAAAGAAAAATCTAAATAATCGAAACCACGTTGTCTACTTTTTTCTTCGATTGCTTCTAATTTATCATCAGTCAGTGATTTTGTATCGTATAAAATGCGTCCAATCAAGGTACTTTTACCATCATCGACACTTCCTGCTGTTGCTATTTTTAGTACTTTCATTTTTAATGGGCTACTGGGTTTTCGCTTATTCGCTACTTGCCTAATTCTATATTCTATTATTTTTACTACTGGCTGTCTCCCAGAAACGAAATGCAAAAAACTTGTAAAACAAATTTTAAAAATACCCTTGCTGCTTGCGCCTTTCCATGGCCGCTTCAGAACGTTTATCATCAATTCTTGCCCCTCTTTCCGAAATGGAAGAATCTCTGATTTCTGCTACTACTTTTGCAATATCTATAGCATCAGATAACACGGCTGCTGTGCAACTCATATCTCCCACAGTTCTGAAGCGAACCATTCTTTCTTCTACTTTCTCTTCTTTATCTCGATAGACAATTTCATCATCTGCAGACCAAATTAATCCATCTCTATAAAATGTTTTTCTTTTGTGTGCAAAATAAATAGAAGGAATTTCAATGCTTTCTTGGGCTATATATGACCAAACGTCTAATTCTGTCCAATTTGAAATTGGGAATACACGTACATTTTGTCCCAAATCAATTTTACCATTTAACATATCAAAGACCTCTGGACGTTGGTTTTTTTCATCCCATTGTCCAAAATCATCTCTTACCGAAAAAATTCTTTCTTTGGCTCTGGCCTTCTCTTCATCTCTTCTTGCACCTCCAATACAGGCGTCAAAACCAAATTCTTCAATCGCATCTAATAAGGTTTCCGTCTGCAACATATTTCTGCTTGCATACCTTCCTGTTTCCTCTTTTACACGACCATTATCTATATTGTCTTGTACATTTCTAATAATTAGTTCAACGCCCAACTCTTTAACTAATCGGTCTCGAAATTCGATGGTCTCAGGAAAATTATGACCCGTATCTATATGCATGAATGGAAACGGAATTTTTGCAGGAAAAAAAGCTTTTTGTGCCAAACGCACTAGCGTTATACTGTCTTTTCCTCCAGAAAAAAGTAACACCGGTTTTTCAAACTGCGCTACTACTTCTCTAAATATATAAATTGCTTCACTTTCTAAAGCATCTACTTGTATCGTTCTTTGATTCATAATCATTTCTTTTAGATATGCAAACCACATTCTCTATTGTCTTCTACTTTTGTGGGGTCATAATATGTAAACTCATTGGGTAAATCTTGCTGCGTTAAGTACACATCTAAGTCTTGGTCTGACCAATGATAAAAAGGACTCACTTTTAAAATACCGTCCTTACTTTTAGAAACAATATCAAGACCATCTCTAAAAGCTGTTTGCCCTTTCCTTAAGTTTGTAAACCAAACATCTGGTTGCGCTATTGCCATAGCTCTAGCAAACGGTTCTAGCTTCACCTGATCGGTAAAAATTCTGTGTTTTGGATCTTCTATTGAAGGCACTCCTAAAACTATGTTTCTATAGGCAACAGTCTGTTTTGGGACATATAACTCAATATTTAAACTTAATTTAGCAATAATATCTGCAGCATGTTTATAGGTTTGTACTGTATTATAACCGGTATCACACCAGACTACTTTAATGTCTTTTTTTATGACTGAAACCGCCTTTAAAATAGCAACCTCATACGGTCTAAAGTTTGTGGTTATGATCGGTTTTTTTGCAAGTTCCAGTGCCCATGAAATTATTTCAAAGGGGCTTTTATCCCGCAGTTCTTTATTTATTTCTGCTACATTCATACCTGCTATTTTCCCCATTTAATGGTGTTCCAAATTCTTTCGTGAAAGAAGTACAATACTAATTTTGTAATAAAATCTACCGAAGCTATCGAAGTTGCCAACCTAATTTCTCCCGTTAAAAAATAAGCGACCAGCAACGTATCTATCGTACCGATGCACCTCCAGCTTAACGCTTTTAGAACACTTCGCAACGGTTTTTCAGAAGCTTTCGCCTCTTCAAAACCGGTACGCTGTGTTTTCCTACTAAAAATGACTTGTTCTAAAATCATAGTAAATTAATTCAAATAATACCCTATTAATTTAGTAGGATATTACAAATCTACACCAATTTTATTATTTAGACGTAGGATAATTCAAATTATTACATAAACCCCATAGATTTAGTAGATTACTATAATAAAGACCCTATTATTATGAATATCTAATTGATTATGGGTAATACTTGAAAAAAATAAAGAAATTATTGTTGAAAAAAAATAGAGAAATCGCTAAAACTTACAAAGATCTGCTAAAGAAGTGTTTTTAAAGATTACGAGTGTATTGTCGCGCACTTGCATCATTAAACTGTGCACAGCGCAGGTATTTTCATCTGGACAATCGGCACACTTTTCATAGAAATTTAAACTAACACAAGGTACCATAGAAATGGGCCCTTCCAGAATCCGCATGACAGCGGTCATTGGAATTTCTGCAGGCTCTTTTAACAGGTAATATCCACCACCTTTTCCTTTTTTAGAGCCTAAAATTCCATTTTTCCGCAGTGTTAAAAGAATACTTTCTAAAAATTTTAATGAAATATTTTCTTTTTTAGAAATGGTCGCAATGGCCACTGGCGTTTTATTTTCTTGTTTTGCCAAATAAGTAAGCGCCTTTATTCCGTATTTTGTCTTTTTAGAGAGCATAGCGCAAAACTACGGAATTTTAAATTAAATTATCTGATGAGCGCTTGTTCTAAGTCTCTTATAATATCACTTACATTTTCCAATCCAACAGAAACACGTATCAAGCCATCTGTAATTCCAACAGCCAATCTATCTTCTTCAGAAAGCCTTCCGTGTGTGGTAGAAGAGGGGTGCGTAACAATCGTTCTTGTATCTCCTAAATTTGCCGACAAAGAACACATTTCAATGTGATCTAAAAATTTTCTTCCCGCTTCAATCCCTCCTTTTATTTCAAAAACGACAATATTTCCGCCCAACTTCATTTGTCTTTTCGCCACCGCATATTGGGGGTGCGACTTTAAAAAAGGATATTTTACAAAAACGACACAATCCTGCGCTTCTAAAAAATGTGCGACTTTCAATGCATTTTCTGCATGTTTCTCTACTCTTATTGCCAATGTTTCCAAACTTTTGGAGAGCACCCATGCGTTAAATGGAGACATTGCTGGCCCCGTATTTCTTGCAAACAAATAAATGGCGCGCATTAATTCTTTACTTCCAACAGTAACACCACCCAAAACTCTTCCCTGCCCGTCAATTAATTTGGTTGCAGAATGAATCACTAAATCTGCCCCAAACTTTATAGGCTGTTGCACATAAGGCGTTGCAAAACAATTATCAACGATAAAAATTAGCTTGTGCTTTTTAGCAATTCTACCTATTAATTCTAAGTCTAGAATATCTACTCCGGGATTTGTTGGAGTTTCGATGTATACAATCTTTGTGTTTGACTGAATTAAACTTTCTAACAAAGCCACTTCGTGTACCTTAAAATAAGTAGTTTCTATGTTCCATTTTGGTAAAAACTTTGTAAACATGCTATGCGTAGAACCAAAAACAGACCGACAAGAAACTACGTGGTCTCCTGCGTCTAATAAGGCTGCAAAGGTGGAAAATATTGCTGACATTCCAGTTGCGAAGGCATACCCCGCTTCCGCACCTTCCATGCGTACCACCTTTTCAACAAACTCCGTTGTGTTTGGATTAGAAAACCTGCTGTATAAATTGCGCTCTTTTTCTTCAGAAAAGGAAGCGCGCATTTCTTCAGCATCGTCAAAAACAAAACTAGAAGTTAAATACAATGGAGTGGAGTGTTCAGAAAATTGTGTTCTTTCTGTTTGCGTTCTAATGGCTATAGTTTCAAAATTTTTACTCATGGTGCTTTTTGGGGATTAAATACATTCGCTCATGCAGTCTAGCATTAAGACTGCTGCTTGCTTGTGCTATGAATTATTTCTTCGAAATTCGAGTAGGTTCTTGATTTGCAATTTCATAAAACTAATAAACCCAATTAATCATTGTGTTTTGCCAATCTTAAAATATCTCCAAAAACACCCCTTGCAGTAACTTTAGAACCGGCTCCTGCACCCTGTATTACAATGGGTTGGGCTCCATATGATGCCGTATAAATTTCAAAAATAGCATCGGAGCCTTTTAAAGCTCCTAAAGGAGTGTTTTTAGAAACTGAAACTAATTTTACTTCTAAATTTCCAGTTTCTTTAGACAGATCTCCACTTAACTCACCGATATATCGCAAAACACAATTTTCTTCTTGTGCTTCTTTTAACTCCTGATATTCCGCATTCATTGCTTCTAAATTCGATAAAAATTCAGTTCTCGTGCCTGTTCTTAAATTCGTAGGAATTAAATTCTGAATGTTCGCATCTGTCAACTCATTTTCCAACTCCAATTCTCTTGCTAAAATCAGTAATTTACGCGCTACATCATTTCCACCCAAATCTTCTCTAGGATCTGGTTCTGTAAATCCTTGTGCTATGGCATCTTTTAATACCTCAGAAAAAGGCCTATTTTCCTCAGAAAAAGTATTGAATAAATAACTTAAACTCCCAGAAAAAACCCCTTTAATCTTAGTGATGTTCTCTCCAGATTCATGTAAAAGTCGAATGGTATCAATTAAAGGCAACCCTGCTCCCACATTGGTTTCATACAAATATTGCTTTTTGTACATCTTTAAAGTGGCTCGAAGCTCTTTATAAAAATCAAAAGACAAAGTGTTTGCAATTTTATTGCAGGAAACCAAATCGAAACCAGCCGCTATTAAAGGAATGTAATTTTTTACAAAAGAAACACTCGCTGTATTGTCTATCGCAATCAAATTTTCTAAATGATGTGTATTTGTAAAGGCAATTATATCTTGGATTTCAATATTTTCGTGTCCTAAATTCTCTAATTCTTGTTTCCAGTTTTCAGAAACACCGTTTTTTTGTAGCAGCACTTTTTTAGAGCTTGCCACAGCAAAAACATTTAATTGAATTTTTCTTCTTTCTAAAACAGAGGCTGTATTTTCTAAAATCTGATCAATTAAAGTTCCACCCACCAAACCTTTTCCAAAAACAGCAATGTTTATTTTCTTTGCAACGCCAAAAATCTGACCGTGAATTACATTCACCGCCTTATGAAGTTGGTCTTTTTTAACTACCAAACTCACGTTTTTTCCCGTAATGGTATTGTTAAATAATATGGGAACTATTTGATTTTTAATCAAAGCATTGTACGGGAGATGAAATTCACTTAAATCTTGTCCAATAATAGAGATGACCGCTACATTCTCCAGTATCGAAATATGATGTACATCTTGTGCATAAAAATCACTTTCAAATTCTTCTTCTAAGGCTAAAACAGCTTCAGAAGCCCTGTTTGCTTCAATTATCAAACCAATTCCCCGCTCTGAAGATCCCTGAGAAACAATGCTTATATTGATGTTTTTGTCGCTTAATGCTCTAAAAATACGCGCATCTACGCCCACTTTACCTAACAAACCTCTTCCTTCAAAATTCAACAACGACACATTGCTAATCGTAGAAATAGACTTTATCCCTTTTTCTGAGGATGCTGCGGTAATTAAAGTACCCGTATCTGCACTATTAAAGGTATTTAAAATACGTAAATTAATGTTTTTTTCTAATAAGGGAATGATTGTTTTTGCATGTAAAATAGTAGCACCAAAATTTGCCAACTCATTTGCTTCTGAAAAAGAAAGCTGCTCAATTTTTTTAGCATCGGGCACTAAATCTGGGTTGGCTGTATATATTCCGCTTACATGTGTGTAATTTTGCAACTCTTCTGCATCTAAATAATTTGCCAATAAAGCCGCAGTATAGTTGCTTCCATTTCTTCCCAACGTAGTGGTTTCTCCTTTTTTATTGATCCCTATAAAACCGGTAACAATATGCAATTTATCTGCATTATTCTTAAAATAAGAAATAATATTTTCCTTTGAAATAGTTTCTATGGGTTGCGCATTTCCAAAATTCCCATCCGTGAGAAGCAACTGACGCGCATCGGTTGCCACGGCATTAATTCCTTGGGCTTGCAATAAATTAGCGAGTAACTTAGCTGCAAACAGTTCTCCTTGCGCTAAGACCTCATCCTTAATTTTAGTACTGTAGTCTCCCAATAAAGAAACGCCCTCAAAAATAGTTTCTAATATTGAAAATTCTTTTGAAAAATCAATGGTAATACTTGGTTTTAGTTGCTCTCTTTTAAAATTTTCAAAATCTGACTTATACTCTTCTTTCGCGGCGGCTTTTTCTAAAATTCCTTCTAAATTGTCTGTTGTATTTCCCCTCGCGGAGGCCACCACAATAATTTTTTCACCCTTCTGGTATTTTCCAAGAATAATAGCAATGGCGTGTTCAATCCCTTTTCCATTTGCTAAAGATCTTCCTCCAAATTTTAATACTTTCATTTTTTTTGTCCGATATTCCTTATTAAAAATAGGTGCTATCATTTTCTGCAGTTGTTCATATTCCATTAAAAAGGCATCATGACCATGCACAGAATTAATTTCACTGTAGGTCACATTTTCTTTTGTCAATGCCAACTTTTTATGTGTTTCTCTGTTTTCTTCTGCTGTAAAAAACAAGTCAGAATCCACACCAATAATATGAATATTCGCCTCAATTCTATCTAAAAACTCTATTCTTTTCTTCCCATTATTAGTAACATCAATTGTCTTTAATAATTGATTCATCAATTTATAAGAAGACAGCTGATAGCGCTCTTGTAATTTTTCACCGTGGTGCAACAACCAGCTCTCTACATTAAATACATCTGAATTGTCTTTTTTAGAGCGATGAAAACGTTCTTTAAAAGAAGAAGGCGTGCGATAACACAACATGGCATGCATTCTTGCATCATGCACAGGATTGTTAGAATTCACTAAAAACTGCTCTTGAATTTGACAATTGGCAATCAACCAATCCGTCGACTTCCAATCAGTGGCAATCGGTAAAAAATGCTGCGTTATTTTAGTTGCTATTGCAACCATCTCCCAGGCAATTCCACCGCCTAAAGACCCACCAATTAGTGCAAATAATTGTGTTATTTTTAATTGCTGTAATCCTTCTAAAAAGATCCTAGCAACATCTCTCGCAATAAAATATTTATAATTTTCAATTAAAAAACCGTCAAAACCATTTCCTGGAATATTAAAAGACAACACCGTATATGTATTGGTATCTATCGCCTTCTCTTCGCCTACAATTGCGTTCCACCAACCTTCTTCTCCAGCAACAGCGCTGTTACCGGTTAATGCATGGTTGATTAACACCACAGGTGCACTTCCTAAATCCTGTCCAAAAACTTGGTAACTTAAATTCAATTCAAGAATCGCAGCCCCCAACTCTGTTGTAAAGTTCTTAATTTTGAGATGTTGTAATTGATTTTTCACTTGACGTTATTAAAACCGCACCTGTTTTAACAACAGGTGCGGTTTTTTTTTAAATGATTATAATGTTGAAAATGCTGCTGTTAAGTCTGCTTTTAAATCCTCTAAATCTTCAATTCCTACAGACAACCGGATCAAGTCTTGCGTTACTCCAGCACTTGCTTGCTCTTCGGTATTTAATTGTTGGTGCGTGGTACTTGCAGGATGAATAATAAGCGATTTTGTATCTCCAATATTTGCTACTAAAGAGAATATCTTTGTAGTATCTGCAATTGCTTTGGCAGCTTCAAAACCTTTTTTAGGTCCAAATGTTACAATTCCACTCTGCCCTTTTGGCAAGTATTTATCTGCTAACGACTTGTACTTGCTACTTTCTAAACCTGGATAATTTACCCAAGCAACCTCGTCTTGCTGTTCTAACCATTTTGCCAACGCCAGTGCATTCTCTGAATGTTGTTTTATTCGAACGGGCAACGTCTCTAAACCTTGCAGAATATTAAAAGCATTCGTTGGACTTAAAGCGGCTCCGTAATCTCGCAACCCTTCCAAAATTAATTTAAAAATATAGGAAGCGGCCCCTAAAGTTTCATAATATTTTAAACCGTGGTATCCTGCAGAAGGTTCTGTAAACTCTGGGAATTTACCGTTTGCCCAATTAAAAGTTCCTGCATCTACAATGGCGCCTCCTAAAGAAGTTCCTTGTCCACCGATGTATTTGGTTAACGAGTGAATTACAATATCTGCACCGTGCTTAATTGGATTTAATAAAACAGGAGTTGCCACTGTATTGTCCACAATAAAGGGCACTTCTGCTTTTTTTGAGTGTACAGCAATTGCTTCTAAATCCAATACATCTAACTTCGGGTTCCCTAGAGACTCCGCAAAAAATGCTCTTGTATTTTCCTGCACTGCTGCTCCAAAGTTATCGGGGTTTGATGCATCTACAAACGTAGTTGTAATTCCAAGTCTTGGTAAGGTTACACTTAGTAAATTATAAGTACCACCGTATAAACTACTGGAAGCAACAATGTGATCTCCTGCTTTTAAAAGTGTTAACAATCCAGTAGCAATTGCTGCGGTACCAGAAGCAAAAACAACCGCTCCAATTCCCCCTTCAACTGCAGTCAAACGGTCTTGTAAAATCTGATTTGTTGGATTGTTTAAACGGGTGTAGATAAAACCCAATTCTTTTAATGAAAAAAGGTTTGCTGCATGTTCTGAATTGTTAAAAACATACGATGTTGTTTGGTAAATAGGAACGGCTGTGGTTCCTCCATTGGTTGTTGTGTCGTGTCCTGCGTGCAACGCGTTGGTTGCTAATTTTAGTGTACTCATTTTTCTATTTTTTTTGAGTTAATACATAAACAAAAAAGTCAAATGCATCAATTTCTATTGATGTACTTACTAGAAAAATGTTATTAAGAAAAATAGGATTTTCCAGAAAGGAAAATTCTTTTTTGTTATCTATCCAATTATAAATAATTGAGTAGAATGTAGCACCTTCTTCATTTCTAAAGGGTTGCTAAGGCTTCATAGGGTCTAATCCCTCTGCCTTTCTTGATAACATTTCAATAAGTTATTGAACTTTGTGAATGCAAATATATGCTTCAAAAAATTTAATATCCAAACAAAAAGTAATTTATTTTTTATTAATAGGGATTTCGCATATTATTCAAGAAAGTTTTATTCATTCTCTAAAAACTATAATTTTAAAACGCTATAATTGATTTATCAATGACGTTATCACAAATAATTATCACTAAAAAAGTAGCTTTTTTAATTTTATAGTGTACTTTTGCCGTAATATTAAGGGGAAGATTTGAACTGATTGCAACCTCTTTTGTTGAAACTATTTTAAATTTAAAAATAGCGACAATAAAACAAAATGCTAAAGCAGTAAGTCACTACTTCTTTTAGCATCTGCAATCCATTTTTATTTTCTACAAATCCTTGTTTTTACAAGAGTACTAATTTTAAAGAAGCCTATTTGTTTCGCAAAAGGATTCATTTTATAATACAAAAACAATCTATTATGTCATATTTATTTACCTCAGAAAGTGTTTCTGAAGGACATCCAGACAAAGTTGCAGATCAGATTTCTGATGCACTTATTGATAATTTCTTAGCCTTTGACAAAAACAGCAAAGTTGCTTGTGAAACCCTAGTCACTACGGGACAAGTTTTTTTAGCTGGTGAAGTAAAATCCAAAACCTATTTAGACGTTCAACAAATTGCAAGAGACGTTATTAATAAAATTGGATATACTAAAAGCGCCTATATGTTTGATGGTAATTCTTGCGGCGTACTCTCTGCAATTCACGAACAATCTCCAGATATTAACCGAGGAGTAGACAGGTTTAGCCCAGAAGAGCAAGGTGCCGGAGATCAGGGAATGATGTTTGGCTATGCCACAGACGAAACAGACAATTATATGCCGTTGGCCTTAGAACTATCCCACCGGTTGCTCATTGAATTGGCCTTGTTGCGACGAGAAAATAGCGACATTGATTATTTAAGACCGGATGCAAAGTCTCAGGTGACTATTGAGTATTCTGATGACAATGTACCTCAAAGAATTGATGCCATTGTAATCTCTACACAGCACGATGATTTTGATGCCTCTGATGCAGTAATGTTGACAAGAATTAAGAAAGATCTAGTAGGTATCTTAATTCCTAGAGTCATTGCAAAACTCCCTGCTGATATTCAAAAATTATTCACAGATAACATTACCTATCATATCAACCCTACAGGCATTTTTGTTATTGGCGGCCCGCATGGAGATACTGGTTTAACAGGAAGAAAAATTATTGTAGATACCTATGGTGGAAAAGGTGCACACGGTGGTGGTGCTTTCTCTGGAAAAGACCCTTCTAAAGTAGACAGGTCTGGCGCCTATGCTACGCGACATATTGCAAAAAACTTAGTTGCTGCTGGTGTATGTAAAGAAGTATTGGTACAGGTTTCGTATGCTATTGGCGTTGCCAAACCAACCAGTATCAACGTAGAAACGTATGGAACGGCAACCGTTTCATTAACAGACGGAGAAATTAGTAAAAAAGTAGCCAGCCTTTTTGACATGCGTCCCTATTTTATAGAACAACGTTTGAAATTAAGAACGCCTATTTATTCTGAAACAGCAGCATATGGCCACATGGGAAGAACCCCCGAAATAAAAACAGTAACTTTTTCTAACCCAATGGGAGAAACGGTTTCTGAAGAAGTAGAAACCTTTACTTGGGAAAAATTAGATTATGTTTCCAAAGTAAGAGAAGCTTTTAATCTGTAGTATTTTTCTCACCTCTTAGCTAGCCTTTAGAAACCATTCTAAAGGCTTTTTTTTGCTCAAAACTTTAACAGAAAACACAAGAACTCTTTAACATTATTTTAAGAAATTGAGTATAGTATTTATCTACCTTACGTCTCCTAAAAATATCCAAACCTACCATGATAAAAAAAATAGTTATCAAGATGCTATTAGTAGCTTTTATAATTGGTTTTTCAACCGAATCTTCCGCGCAATTTTGGAAGAAAAAGAAAAAAGAAACTCCAAAAGCAGCTGTAAAGCCTAAACCTAAAAAAGACGCCATTAAGCCGTATGATAAAGTGGTTACAAAAGACCATAAAACAGACGATGGTTTGTTTAAAGTACACACAAAAGACGATCTCTATTTATTTGAAATACCAGACTCTCTCTTACAAAGAGAAATGTTAATGGTAACCAGAATTGCTAAAACTGCCAGCGAAATAGGATTTGGCGGTGCAAAAGCAAACACACAAGTACTGCGTTGGGAGAAAAAAAACAAACAAATTTTATTAAGAGTAGTCTCTCATAGCGTTGTTGCAGACACCCTTTTACCCGTGCATAAAGCAGTAGTAAACTCTAATTTAGAACCTATCTTATTTTCTTTTCCTATCAAAGCATTTAGTAAAGACACCACTGCCACCGTTATAGATGCAACTCCCTTGTTTTCTAAAGATGCAAAGCCTCTGGGCTTTCCTGCTTCTTACAGAAAAAAGTATGGCGTAACTCGAATAGACAAAGACCGTTCTTACATTGATCGTGTAAGTAGCTATCCACAAAATATAGAAGTACGGCATGTAAAAACATACCTTGCCAGCAAAGCACCTTCCAACAGTGCACTTGGTTCTATTACGCTAGAAATGAGTAACTCTATGGTTTTATTACCAAAAGTACCTATGAAACGTAGGTATTTTGATGAACGCGTAGGTTGGTTTGCAAGAGGGCAAACAGATTATGGATTGAAAGACCAAAGAAGTAAAACAGTAAAGTATTTAGACAGGTATCGTTTAGAAGTAAAAGACGAAGACATTGAGAAATTTAAAAGTGGAGAACTCGTAGAACCTAAAAAACAAATTGTGTACTATGTAGATAGAGCAACACCAAAAGAATGGGTTCCTTATATTATACAAGGGGTTAATGATTGGCAAGTAGCCTTTGAAGCAGCTGGTTTTAAAAATGCAATTGTTGGAAAAATGGCGCCTACAGAAGCAGAAGACCCAGAATACAGTCCAGAAGATGTGCGGTATTCTGTAATTCGGTATTTAGCCTCTCCGATTCCAAATGCAAACGGACCCCATGTAAGTGATCCAAGATCTGGAGAGATTTTAGAATCTGACATCAACTGGTATCATAATGTAATGACCCTATTGCACAACTGGTTTTTTATTCAAACGGCTGCCATCAATCCAGATGCCAGAGGAAATAATTTTAAAACAGAAACCATGGGCGAACTAATTAAGTTTGTGTCCTCTCATGAACTTGGACATACCATCGGATTGCCGCACAATATGGGGAGTTCTGTAGCCTATCCTGTAGATTCTTTACGCTCTGCAAGTTTTACTTCAAAATACGGAACAGCGCCTTCGATAATGGATTATGCACGTTTTAATTACATCGCACAACCAGAGGATAAAGGCGTTGCTTTAATGCCAAATATTGGTATTTATGACAAATATGCGATTGCTTGGGGATACAGACCTATTCTAGATACCAATGCAAAAGACGAAAAAGCGACCTTAGATGCTTGGATTTTAAAACATGCTGGCGACCCAATGTATCGTTTTGGACACCAACAAGCGGGTGGTGTTGTAGACCCAAGTTCTCAAACAGAAGACTTAGGAGATGATGCAATGAAGGCTTCTATGTATGGAATTAAAAATTTAAAAAGAATTTTACCAAGATTGGAAGAGTGGACCTCTGAAAAGGGAGAGAACTATGATGAATTGTCTACCATGTACGGGCAACTATTAAGTCAGTTTAATAGGTATATGGGCCATGTAACGGCAAATATTGGTGGTGTGTATGAAGAGTACAAAACAGCTGACCAAGAAGGCGCAGTATACACCGAAGTTGCAAAAGAAAAACAAGAAGAAGCTTTACAATTTTTAATTGATGAGTTGTTTGAAACGCCCACTTGGATGTTGGATGAAAATATTTTTAGTAAAACGGAATTTTCTGGTGCTATCGAAAGAGTTCGAGGGTTGCAAGCAAGAACCTTAAACAATATTTTAGATGCTGGTAGAATGGCGAGAATGATTGAGAATGAAACTTTAAATGGTGCCGCTGCATCGTATACGTTGGTAAACATGATGCGCGATGTGCGCAAAGGTGTTTGGAATGAAATTTATACAGGACGTTCTATAGATACCTACAGAAGAAACTTACAAAGAGCACACTTAGATCGATTGGATTATTTACTGAATAAAGCCAAAGACCAAAAAGGAGCAAACAAAGGATATCGTAAAAGAAGTGGCATTAATATCAATCAATCAGATGTAAAATCTATAGCCAGAGGAGAGTTAAAACGTTTACAACGTGATGCTAAGGCAGCTTCTAGAAGAGGAAACACACTTACACGGTACCATTTGCAGGATGTAGTCGATCGGATTGACTTAATTTTAGATCCTAAATAGGTTAAAATCGTATTTTCATACTATAAAAAACCTCGCAAATTTGCGAGGTTTTTTATAGTATAATAACTACAATTAAGACCTTCATAAATTTCTAAAATCAATTTATAGGGTTCTCTACAAACGAGTAACTCAGTTTCTAATACCCTTCTTAGAACCGCAGTAGTAAGAAACCCACTAAGACAATTCACCTCAGAATTATATAATTATATGCATTATTTATTTCCTGAATCCCTTAAAAACTATGCTATATTTGCGCAACGATATTTTTCATGAGCCAGACATTATTATCTTCTCCACTGCAAGGGTTTACAGATTATAAATTTAGAAATGCATTCAATCATTTCTTTGGAGGAATTGATACGTTTTATTCTCCATATATTCGACTCAATGGAAAAATGGTCATTAAAAACTCGTATCAAAAAGACATCTTACTAGAAAACAACACAGCGCTAGAAGTCATCCCACAAATTATTACCAATGATGCAGAGGAGTTTCTATTTGTTTCTAAATATGTGCGTGAATTAGGCTATAAAGAGTTGAACTGGAATTTAGGTTGTCCGTACCCAATGGTTACCAAACGTGGCATGGGCTCTGGTTTAATTAGTGATGCCGAAAAAATAAATAGTATTCTTCATAAAGTACACAATGAATCTGATATTCTTGTTTCTATGAAAATGAGGATGGGCTATGAAAATCCTGAAGAAATAATAGGTGTTTTACCAATTTTAGATACCTATCCTCTTAAAAATATTGCCATTCACGCACGCATTGGGAAGCAATTGTACAAAGGAGGAACAAACTTAGAAGCGTTTCAAAAATGTTTAGACAATAGCAAACATAAAATGTACTACAATGGAGATATTACGTCGGTTGCGGCATTTCATAAACTGCAAGAACGTTTTCCTACCATAGACCATTGGATGATTGGACGCGGACTTATTGCAGATCCTTTTTTACCAAGTATGATGAAAGCCAATACCACTGAGTATCCTAAAAATAGGTTTGAAATTTTTAATGCTTTTCACGACCGAATTTATCAAGAATATGATGCAGCGCTTTCTGGACCCACACCAATTAAAATGAAAATGCTTGGTTTTTGGGAATACTTTGCTCAAAGTTTTTCAAACCCTCAAAAAACTTTCAAAAAGATTAAAAAAGCCAACAGTCCGAAAAATTACGGAATTGCAGTGCGTGAGATTTTTAAAGAAGCAAAAAATAGCTAATTTACTTCAACTTAAATTGCATTTTTACCGGCAGATGGTCTGATACTTGTTCAAATTGATGCAGCACACTTCCAGCGATATATTCAATAGAATTCTTCGTGTAAAAAATATAATCAATCCTTTTGTGCGGATTTTTAGTATCAAATGTATTGTCAATAGCACTGGGAATAAAAGCAGCATTCCCAATGGTTGGCATGGCAAATAATTCCTGAATCGCGGCCGCTTTGTCCCGAGCTTTAGAGTTAAAATCACCTAATAAAATTGTTGGGTACTTCGTTTTATATTGATTGAACAATTTTAAAACCTGGTCAAATTGCTGCACCCTTGTCTCCTTGTCAAAAGCTTCTAAATGCACACTTATCAATACAACTTCTTGGCCATTTAAAACAACCTTTACCACCTGTGCTAAACGCTCTAAGTAAAAAGCATCTCTATAGAATGGCGTAGTTTTTACGCGTTCTAAAACAATTCTTTGCGCAGCTTTAAGGGGGTATTTACTCAAGATCGACTGTCCTGAAACTATCTTTCCAAAATGCATTTTTATTGGCCAATAGGGAAAAGGAACGTAGTTTTCATCCCAATTAATAGCTTCGAAAACATAGGTATACCCCAATTTTGAAATTTCATTTTGCTGGTCTACGTGATAAGAACGTGCGGCATTAAAATCAATCTCCTGGAAGGCAATGATATCTGGATTTACTGCTTTCAATTCCTTTAAAACCTTTTGCAAGTTCGTGTCAAAGAGTTCTTTTGGCTTTGCCAGAGGCCGATTGTTTGTCATGCCACTTAAATAACCAATATTGTAAGTAACAATACTAAAAACAGAATCACGTTGCACTGTGGTCGCATATTGATTTGTCTTCAGCTTGGAGTACTCTTTCGAATCCATTGCAGCAGATGAGGCCCAAAAGAACCAAAATACGACAACACATGGCACGGCTAAAAAAAGATAAAAACTAAATTTTAAACTTTTTTTCATTCCGGTACGGTCGTGTTTTCTTTTTTAAAGTCCGCTAAAATAGTAGCAATTACGGCATCTGTTCTCTTTGTATCAATATCATACTTCAAACTCAAGCTTTTCTTCTCAGGAAACTGTTCTATCGTAACCGTGGTTGATGGGAAAGCAAAATCTACACCTAATTCTTTCGCTAATTTTACAATCGCCATGTGCAATCGGTGCTTCGAAGATTGCTCTATGCCCCACGCCAAACTCTTAAAATACACATTGACCATAATTAATAAAGCAGAATCACCGAAACCTGTAAACTCTACATTAAAAGAATCTGAACGTGTTTCTGGATGCGCAATGATTAGCGCTCTAACGCCTTTTACAAAAGCCTCAATTAATTCTGGTGGTGTATCATACCGCAAGCCTAAATTTGTATTATAACGTCTAAATAAACGCAAGCCTTTGTTGTTAATAATAATTTCAGACAACTTGCTGTTTGGTATCTGATATACTGAGGTGTCTGCAGCCCGCACACTTGTAGACCTAAAACCAACTTTCTCTACCGTACCTACAACCTCTCCTGCTTCAATCCAATCCTCGATATGAAAAGGTTTATCGAGAAAAATCATGATAGTTCCAATCAAATTCTTGACCGTGTCTTGCGATGCCAAGGCCACAGCCAAACCACCAATTGTTGCACCTGCCAACATCGTTGTAGCATCTACTCCAAAAAGAATTAACAATCGAAAAACCCCAATTACAATAACAAGGCCTGTAAAAAAACTATCTAAAATGGGAACCAACTGATCATCTAATCTTCCGTGTGATTTTTCTGCAAAAATGCCATAGATATACATGACCACCTGCACCAACTTCAAGAAAACATAAATCCAGAAGATCGTTTCAGCAATATTTAAACCTAATAACACCCAATGATTAATATCTAACCCAAATTGTAGGGACGGAAAAACTTTCGCCAGAAAAGCCACCGTTACTAATAAACTTATGGGATGCGCTAATTTTTTAAGTACTTCATTTATTTCTAAATTGGTGTTTTTTGTGATTTTCTGTTGCATTCTCCGTAAGATAAAAAAGGCCAGTCTTTTTATCAGTAAAAAAAGCAGGTACGCTAAAACAATAACCAATACAAGCCCAACCAGCTGCCACAACTCAACACCGATCATTTTGTTATGACCCGAAATGGGTATTAAACTTTGTATTTTTTGAACATACCACGGATATACTTCTTTGTATAAATTTTCAATTTTGGATACGGTTTCAGAAGAATAATACCAGTTTCCTTCTATTTTCTCTACATAAATTTGAGGCATCCTTTGTGGAAATAATACGTATCGGGAATACGACGTGTATCCAATAGAGTCTTTATAATTTGCATTTGTAGGAATCCTGTTCACATCTACATACAGCCCTTTGCCATCTAACACTTGTTTTATTTTAATGGCCTTTTTAATTGCAAGCTCTTCAGAGAGCCCTAAAATTGTTTTTGCTGCTTTTTCCGGCTCAAAAGAATCAGATTGTAAGAAATACAAATGGGTATACACCGTTGCATGCGGATTGCTAATATCTACACGGATGGTATCTTGAGCCACTGCAAATACTGGTAATACTAAAAGGAACCACAGAAATATTTTCATCTTTTCGTCTTTAAAAGGGGTGAAACTAAAAACAAATTTAAACCTTTTCAATTTTCTAATGTCAAAGAAGCATAAATAAAATAAAACTACAAGTGTGATGCACCGCGTCACACTTGTAGTTTTAGTACTTGTCTTTACATTTAGAATACCTGAATAGAAAAAAAGAGTTTCTAAAAAATTCGCAATTTAGAACAACACAACAAACACGTTTATAAGCTAATAAAAAATGTATCCACAATAAACTACGGAAAAGAAAGGAAAAGCGCAAAAAACAAGAAGCCCTAAAAGATAATTGAGGCAATGATTCCAGCAAAAAGAGTTGATTTCCTACTTAAAATTGAATACTTATTTTTACTTCTTATTCTTTAAACCAGCCAGCATACTTTATGTAATTATCTGCAATTCTATTTATTTCTCCTGAAATTAATTCTTGTGAAATATCTTTTACTTTTTTAGCAGGAACACCTGCATAAATACTCCCGCTTTCTACATGTGTATTTTTAGTAACCACAGCTCCAGCGGCAATAATAGAATTCGATTCGATTGTACAATCGTCCATAATAATACTTCCCATACCTACCAAAACATTGTCTTGAATTGTACAGCCGTGCACAATGGCATTGTGACCAATTGAAACATTATTCCCAATAATAGTAGGTGACTTTAAGTACGTTGCATGAATGACAGCGCCGTCTTGAATATTTACTTTATTCCCTATTTTTATATAGTGAACATCTCCACGAATTACGGCATTAAACCAAATTGAGCATCCTTCACCAAGAGAAACATCTCCAACAATAGTTGCATTTTCTGCTACATAACAATCTTTTGGTATTTGTGGCTGTTTCCCGTTTACAGGTTTTATAATTGGCATATTTTCTTATTTAAAAGTCTACAAGCGCTTACTTTTTGGAGTGGTAACTAAAAAGAGCTTTGTACAGTTTAATTTTACACTCCTTTTTATTTTATACAACCACCGCAAAAGAAGAAAGAGCTGCTTCTTTTGAGATCTTTAAAAAGCAGTAAAAAATTATTTTCTTTCTATGAATAAGCGCTCACCTATCGAAATTGTATTGTCTATTAGATTATTACTAGCTTTTAAAACCGCAATAGAAACTTTAAACTTTTTAGAAATAGCATACAAAGTATCCCCTTTTCTAACTTTATAGTAGCGTCCTCTTTTTTTTGCTTTTTTAGACGATTTTTTATTGAGTTTTTTTATTTTTTTAGTGAAGCCCGATTCTTCCACTTTGTCAAATTTATACAGCTCATATTCCTTTATAAATTTTAAAAGCTTTGCTGGATATTTTTTATCAGTAGCATACCCTGCTTTTCGAAGACCGTAAGCCCATTTTTTATAGTCTTTAATATCATATTCAAATAAAAAAGCATAGCGCCTTCTCTGTGTTAAAAACAATGAATGATCCTTGTACGAAGTTTCTGTGTATACATATTTCCGAAAACACTCTCCTTTTGCGTCATCATCATGGTACACTCGCTGCCCCGTCCATCCTGTATGACATTTTATACCAAAGTGATTGTTCGATTTTAATGCCAACGCACTACCTCCACTTCCCGATTCTAAAATACCTTGCGCTAAAGTAATGCTTGCTGGAATTTTATATGCATGCATTTCTCTTACGGCAATTGCAGCATATTTCTGAATGTACGCCAGTGTTTTTTTACTTAATTTCGGATTCTTCCTAGCTAGTTTTTTTATAAGTGTTACTTCATTTACAGAAGGCAATGCTAATGGTTTTGATTCTGTAATTACAACACCCGTGTCCTTTTTGTTGCGGACACTCTTTTTAGAACCACAGCTAGACATTATCAATAAAAGAAGACAACTACATATAATTTTTAACTTCATTCTAGGTTTATAGTTTGTTCGTTTTTATTGATTAATTTCTGGTTAAAACCTTCAATTCCTTGAATTCCTCCTGTATGAATTGCCAAAATACGACTTCCTTCTTCAAAACCATCATTTTTAACTAAATCCAAAATTCCAAACAACATTTTACCCGTATACACAGGGTCTAACAAAATACCTGTGTCTTTTTTAAAGCGATTGATAAAGTCAACTAATTCTGGGGTGTGCTTTGCGTAACCTCCAAAATGATACGCAGTTTTCAAGCTCCAATTATCCTTTTTAATCGTGTATTTTTTAATCTCCTCAGATAAAAAATTTCCTTTCAAGGCTGGAAAACCAATTACTTTTTGGTTTTTTTGTAAAGACTTGATCAAGCCAGAAATAGTTCCTCCGGTTCCAACAGCACAACAAATATAATTAAATTTAGAATCTTCTTTTGTTAAAATTTCTTCACACCCTGCTACTGCTAAACAGTTGGTACCTCCCTCGGGGATTAAATAAAAATCTCCCCATTTATTTTTCATCTTTTCAACAAATCCAAAAGACGCTTTCTGCCGGTACTGCTCGCGTGTTACAAACTGAAGCTTCATTCCGTTCTCGTGGGCCTTTCGTAAAGTTGCATTTTCTGCTAGGGTTTTCGGTATGTTTTTACCCAACTCATCTCCTCTAATAACTCCAAATGTTTTAAATCCTGTTAATTTACCTGCAACTGCTGTTGCCAAGATATGATTTGAAAATGCCCCTCCAAAAGTAAGTAATGATTTCTTTTTTAATTTATTAGCTTCTTGTAGGTTGTATTTTAATTTTCGAAACTTATTCCCCGAGACATATGGGTGAATTAAATCCTCTCTTTTTATAAAAAGTGCTATTTTTTTTTCTTTTAAAATTGGAAGAAAAATTTCTTGATTTTCAGTTTCTTTAATCAAATTATTATCTCTTATTTGAATGTACTGTTGTACTCGAAAAGTACGTTATCCGTTCCTTTTGAAATTTTGTTCCCGAAATCTTCAGGCCGAAGAAAGAATGAAATCTATGAGAAATTAGAAACCTGCGCCTCTACTTTTTCCCACTCTCCCATTAAAGCATCTACTTTTGCTTTTTTAGCTTTGTATTTTTCAAAGAAATTTGGCTTGGTAGCTACCGCATCGTAATTATTAGCTAATTCCAAATCTATTTTTTCAATTTCTTTTTCAAAATCTGCTATTTCTGTCTCGATATTAGAAAGCTTATTTTTTAGCTTTTTAAGCTGTTTTTCTTGATCTCGTGACCATTGACCATCCTCTTTTTTAGAAGTGTCTTTTGCTACTTTTACCACCGTTCTTTTTTCTGCTTCTCTCAGGTTTTCGATCTTATGTTGCTCTAAAAAGTAGTCAATATCTCCTAAATATTCTTTAATCTCTTTATCCTTAAATCCGTAAACGGTTGAAGTAAGTCCTTGTAAAAAATCTCTGTCATGAGAAACCAAAATTAAGGTTCCATTGAAATTATGCAACGCTTCTTTTAACACGTTTTTAGAGGCAATATCCAAGTGATTTGTAGGCTCATCCATGATCAGCACATTAAAAGGTGATAATAGTAATTTACACAGTGCCAATCTATTTCTTTCTCCACCGGAAAGTACTTTTGCTTTTTTATCTGCCGCGTCTCCACCAAATAAAAACGATCCCAGCATATCCCGAACTCGCGCACGATTAGAATCGGAAGCCGCATCCTCCATAATTTGTAACACCGTTTTTTCTGGTGGTAAATGTTCTGATTGATTTTGCGCAAAATAACCAACTTCTACATTGTGCCCAAGTTTCAGATGCCCTTCAAAAGGAATTTCACCAACCATCATTTTTGCTAAGGTGGATTTCCCTTGACCATTTTGACCTACAAATGCGATCTTACTGTTTCTTTCTATTAGTAAATCCACGCCTTCCAAAACATGTTTTTCTCCATAACTCTTAGAAAGGTTTTCTGCCTCAACAATAATTTTACCTGGCTCCTTAGAGATATTAAAACGCACGTTCATAGACTGGTTGTCGTCTTGATCTACTTCAATCAACTCTACTTTGTCAAGTTGTTTCATTAAAGATTGCGCCATAGAGGCTTTACTTGCCTTTGCCTTAAACTTATTTATTAAATGTTGTTTCTGTTTTATTTCTTTCTCTTGATTCTTTTGCGCTTGCAGTTGCTTTTCTTTAATCTCTCCTCTTAGCAACAGAAACTCTGAATAAGGTTTCTTATAATCATAAATCTGACCCAAAGAAATTTCAATGGTTCTATTTGTTACATTGTCTAGGAACATTTTATCATGCGAAACCAATACGATTGCTCCGGAATACCCTTTTAAGAAATTTTCTAACCATATAATAGATTCGATATCCAAGTGATTCGTTGGCTCATCTAAAAGTAAAATATCATTGTTTTGAAGCAACAATTTAGCCAGTTCAATTCGCATTCTCCAACCTCCAGAAAAAGTATCGGTAAGTTTATCAAAATCTTCTCTTTGAAAGCCTAATCCTTGTAATATTTTCTCAGTATCTCCTTGGTAATTATACCCTCCTAAAAGTTCATAACGTTCGGTTTTTTCTGTCAAATCGATAATTAACTGACTGTATTCCTCACTTTCGTAATCCGTCCTAGTAGCTAATTGCTCATTAATTTCGTCTAACTGAAGCTCTATTAATTTAATTTCTTCAAAAGCTTGGTATGCTTCCTCTAAAATAGTTCTTCCCTCCACAAAATCAATGTCCTGTCTTAAAAAACCAATTTGCACATCTTTGTCAAAAGCCATGGTCCCTGCACTGCTCTCTATATCTTTAGAAAGCACTTTTAATAAGGTAGATTTTCCTGCACCATTTTTACCGATCAGTCCAATTCTATCTCCTTTATTTAACTTAAAAGTGATGCCTGAAAACAATTCAGTTCCCATAAAAGAAACTGTTAAATTATGTACGTTTAACATGTAATTTTTGTAATTTTATAAGGCGCAAAGCTACTTAAAAAATTAGAGTTATGATGTTTAAAAAAGGCACAAAAATATACAGTGTTGTAAACAGCAAATGCCCAAGATGCCAAGAGGGTTCTTTTTTTAAACATACATTTACATTTCACCCAGCTAGGGTCACGCAATTGTATGATCATTGTCCAAACTGTCACTTGCGGTACATGATGGAACCTTCTTTCTTTTTTGGAGCTATGTATGTAAATTACGGCATTACGGTAGCACTTTCTATCACTACCTTCACCATTGCTACCCTTCTTTTTAATCTGATTATGCTAGAATCTTTTGCTGCTATTATTGGAGTTTTACTCGTTCTAGCGCCTTTAAATTTGCGTTTGTCTCGGATTATTTGGATCAATATGTTTGTAAGTTACAAAGAAATGTAACCAATGTGCGACAATTCCGTACTATTCGCTTTTTCTAGAGCGCTTAAAGATGCTGCGCTCGTCTTTTACAGACCTGCCCGTTTGTGTTCGTTAATGAAATCTAGCGATGTCTGCGGATACCTCTAAAGAAACCCCTTTCTCAATGCACAAAAACAATGCTTTTGCCATGGTGGGTGCTATGAGAACCCCACGTGTTCCTAAGCCATTTAAAACCGCTAATCTTGGATGCTCTGTATGCAATCCTACAAAAGGTCTGCGGTCACTTGTAGTGGGCCGTATTCCTGCAAATTGTTCCACTACTTCATATGGAATGTCCAGTACCTTTTTTAATTTATCCTCTAATTCTAATTTTCCAGCAGCTGTAGGTGTCGCTGTTTTGTCTGTATGGTTAAATGTAGCTCCTACCTTGTACAGATCATCTCCTAAAGGAATTACAAAAACAGACGCCTTCAATAAAAAATCGATATTTAAGCCGGGCGCATGAATGGTTATCAACTCTCCTTTCGCTGCCGCTAAGGGTAAATAATTAAAAAAAGGGTTTTCTTTAATTCCAAAACCCTCACAAAACACAATATGTTTGCATTCGATCTCTTTATACCGAATATTTTCAGCAGAGGGTGCGACTTCTAGATGCTCAAATTTCTCAAAACAAATCCAATTGTTGGCACTTAAATAAGAGCGATAGGCACGTACCAGTTTTAACGTATCAATTCTTCCCGTTTTATTTACAGTTCCAAAACCAAAGTCTCCCACAATGCCAGATCTCTTTTTAGTTTCTATATTTGGATTCAAAAATTGCTGTAACAGCGGCTTATCCGAAGCAGCAAACCAATTATTCTGTTCTTGAATGGATTTAAAAACTCTTTTTATTAAAAATTTATCATCAAACTTCTGCGCTAATTTTTTTTCTAGTGCACCATACAAAGACATGGCAACCTCTAATTGCGCCGCACCGTTCCAAACCGGAGTAAATTTCCTTAAAACTACAGGATTGTACACGCCACAAGCCACTAAAGAGGAAGTTTGAGAGTGGTTCTCAAAAACTAAAAATGTTTTATTCGCTTTTATTAATTCTTCAGCAAATGCCAAGCCTGCCAACCCTAAACCAACAATAATATAGTCTACTTTCATACAATAACTAAGTTTACAATACGTGAGCTCTGGTGAGTCTATGAATTTTCTGAATGCCCTCTTAAAGACTACAAATATGCACTTCTTTTTTTAGGTAGCCTGCAGTCCCATTTAGAAATTATTTTCCATAAAAAAACGCTTGCTTTCGCAAACGTTTTATATGCTGTATAGCCTGTATATTAATAACTCCACATGTCCATTTCTCTATTTCTAATACTCTCTTTAATTTTTGAAGCCTCTAGCAATTGAAATAAAGAGTTACCACGCACATAGTCTTCAATTGCTCTGTTATCATAAATATTTTCTTCTCGCACAATTACAGCACTAAACCTTCTTGCATTTAATAAGTGATCAAAAGAGATTGGCTGTGCTGCGTTCTTTACATTAAACACCTTTGCATTGTGAAGAACCTGCCTTGCTGCTGGAAAAAAAATCCAAAATAATTCATATAATTTTGCGTCTTCAATATTTTCAACTCCAAGCGTTTGAACATCTTTCCCCATGGGAGCAAGCGCTAACAGTCTGTATTTCAATTCTCCGTGGCGTTTATCAAAATACCACATTCCTTTGATCATATACCCCTCTACATCTTGTGTTTTAATTCTGAAAGTATCTGTGTATCCATTTTCCTCACGGACATTAATCAAACGTTGCTGTATTTCGTCTTTTGTTATTTTCGAAGTAAAAAAAGAATCTGAATATGCGTGTTCAATTTTACCTTCTTTCATACCTTTGAGCAGCGTGTCAAATAAAGATCTTCTATAAGAGGATATATTAACGGTGTCTACAGGGAAATAATAGGGTAAGTTTATCTTTTGATTTAAATCGATAAACTCCCAGACTACTTTAGACCACAAAACATCTCTATCATCTAAGTATCCGTAAGGAATTGGACGATCATTGTCTGCCGCTAATTGTTGTTTACTTTTTACACCTATTTGATCTATCGACTTTGCGTTTAGTATATTCGATTGACCCAGCACTAAATGAGTACTAAGAACAGCGAAAAATATTAATACAGAATTTCTAATCATAACTATTGTTATTATCTAGTTTGTTAGCTCGATATTTACAGGCAGTACTTTTTTAAGTTTGTAACTACTGTTTTTTATTTTGGCTTTTATATCAAAGATATTAATCATATCTCCTCTTTTAGCCTTAGAAAGAGCTTTTTTTGCAGCAGCACTTAATGTTGTACCATTTACAATAATTGCTAATTGACCAGGTACTTTTACTTTAAAGCTTGTAACCGTTAAATCTAAATCGAATAAAAAATCTGGTAAACCTGCTCCAATTGGAGTATTTGCTAATCCTGATTTAGGCATTCTTACGGTACCATACTGTTCTCTAACTGTTCCCATTGCTGCAGGAATGTCTTTTACTCTAAAGATAGTGCTTGTTTTCACAGTGCTTCCATCCGCCAGCTTTGCCTGTACCTTAATGCTAACTTCATCTCCAGCTTTCGGTTCCATAATGTAAGCGCCTGAGCCTATTTTTTTAAGCCCTGGTGCACTCACCATTACATCTTTATCAGGAACACCAGGTAACGAAATAGAAACGGGGTTTGGCAAACCTCTATACACTACGTTCATTTTATCTGCTGAAACTACAGGCGAATTAGGTTTTGAAATAACAGAATAAGAACTTTTAAATGGCACGGGTACTTCCTCCCCATTTTCCATAAAATAGATCGTTCCATTTATATCTTTCTCACCAACATTATTTGCTCTTAAGTCTAAAACGACATTACCGTCTTTAAAATTATCATATTTTTTTCCATTTAATATAACTCTACTTGGTTTTAAGCTGGGGTCGTATCTTCCTAACACAACAGATCCTGTAACCCTATCTCCAGGATAAAAAGCATTTTTATCTAATTTAACAAGCCCACTATAATTAGACATAGAAACTTCACTTTCCATTTGACCGCCTAGCAAATTAGAAATCACATCGGCTTCTGTGTTTTTAATATCAGATTGCAGCTGTGTTAAATTTGTTAAAGAAGCCACCAAAGGAAACCCTTTGTACCTATAATCTAACCACTTAATCGTTTTACCATCTCTATTCGTTTCGTCTGTTGTTGAAAATCTTTTTGTGACTACCGCAGCAAAAGGAGTGTTTTTTCCTAGAACTGCCATTAGATTGGTCCTGTGCCCATTAATTTTAGCTAAAAAGACTTCTCCTTCTGGAGTATATCCATCCCCTTTAAAAAAGTATTCGTCTAAAAAAACGGTTTTATCCATAGACTCGTAATCTTGCTTATCTTCAAGATCTGCGGTCATGGCATCTTTTAATACTTCCAAATAATTATAAAATTCCACTGAATATGTTTTAATTTTCAGCGCTTTCTTATTTAAATCAGCAAATTTTGCCGCCTGATCACTAGCCTTCGTTGCTAGGTTAGCATATGCTTGATTATTTTTCTCTGTAGTTGAGATATTACTATCGGTCAATTTTTCATTTACAAAACCAAAAGCGGATAAAACTTCTTTACTCATATTCATTGCCAACATTGCAATAAAGACAAGATACATTAAGTTAATCATCTTTTGTCTTCCGGACATTTTTCCTCCTGCCATTCTAATTAGTTTTTAAGTTATTATAAATTGTGTTCTAACTAATTATTATTTATTAGTCATTGCAGACAGCATTCCGCCATACACTCCATTTAAAGAGGATAAATTCTGTGCTAATGACTCCATTTGTTCTTTTAACTTTTCTGTGTTTTCCACTACAGCTGCATTCAATTCTGCTTGATGGTTCGTATTGTCTACCTGAACCTTATACAAACCGTTCAGTGATTCCATCTGTGCTGAAGCCATCGACATTTGCTCATTGTATTTATTTGTAGCAGAAATAGTTTCTGATGCTGAAGAAAGTCCTTCTGCAGCTCCCTGAAAATTCTTCATACTTGTTCCCAAGCTCTCCATTAAACCAGCATCTATTTTTGCTTCTGATAATAAATTATCTAATTTTTGAGCCAACAATCCGCTTGCTCCTAATTTCTTCTCATCATCTTCAGATGACAACCCATCCGCCAATTCCGGATATACCTTAGACCAATCTAAATCCTCTTCTGGTGGATCAAAAGCAGAAATTGCAAAAACTCCTGCCTCTACCACAAGTCCAATTGTTAACATAAAACCTCCGGTAAGAAATCCGTAAGAAAGGTGTTGGATTTTGAATAATGCACCAATAATTACGATTGCTGCTCCCATTCCATAAACGAAATTCATTCTTTTTTTGTATGCCCTTGAATGTGCCATAGTTCTCTTTTGTTTTTAAAGTTGTGTTTATTTATTAATTTACTGTTCCTATAAAATCTTGTACGGTTCTAAAACCAATATAACTTCTTGCCGTGTCTGCATATTCATAATCCCTTGAGCTGACCTCTAAAAAATACGCCACGTCTTTCCAGGATCCTCCACGTACAATTTTTCTTGTATTCTGCCTGTCTTCTACATTTGAATTCATCGTAGAAGCCATGTAGTACGATGACAAGTTGTATGCGGTATTTGTCCATTCCGAAACATTTCCTGCCATATTATACAAACCATAGTCATTTGCATTGTAGGAATCTGCCTCCATCGTATATAACGCACCGTCTGCTGCATAATTACCTCTTACCGGCTTAAAGTTTGCTAAAAAACAACCTCTATCGCTAGTGGTGCCTCCAGTACCCCAAGGATAGGTTGCAAACTCTAATCCTCCTCTCGCAGCATACTCCCATTCTGCCTCTGTAGGCAGTCTAAAAATAGGCACTGTTGTAGGGTTTTTCTTTCCCTTCAAATAATCATTTTTCTTTTTGGTTCTCCAATTACAGAAAGCTCTTGCTTGTTCCCAAGTAACCCCTACAACAGGGTAATCTCCATAAGACTGGTGGTGAAAATAATCTTGATGCATTGGGTCGTTGTACGAATAATTAAAATCTTTTACCCAAGCGGTTGTGTCTGGATAAATTGGTACCACCTCTGTTCGTAAAAAATCTTTTCGACTTCCTCCACTTCTTGCAGCGTTGTCGCCATCGAACCATGAGTATCTGTATTTGATATGTTTAGGGTCGAAAGTTCGCACCCCGTCAACTGCCTCCTTTTCCCCTATGAAAAGAGAATCCATAACTTCTACATAATCAGCATCTGGATATTCTTCTGTTTTCCAAACTAAGTCGGTATCCCAATTTAAAGGCCTCGCGGTCTCCGCTCCGTCGGCTAAACTCCAGTAGTTTTCAAACATGTACTTTTGATACGGAGTTGCTTCTTCTGATTCTGCACTTGGAAAAGCATAGTCTTGTATTCCTCCTGAAGCCCTTGAACCTGAAGCTTCATTACCTCCAGTAATAGAAGAATAATCGGCCTGTTCTCCCAACTTTGTTCTTACAATCGAATCTCGAACCCATTGCACAAATTCTTTATATTCATTGTTTGTAATCTCGGTTTCATCCATGTAATAAGAGCGTACCGTAACTGTTTTTGAAGGTGCATTCAGAACACCACTAATGTCTTGATCTTGTTTTCCCATTGTAAAAGATCCTCCATTCACTAATGCCATGCCAAACGGCTTCTCCGAAAACCATTCTTTTTTCGCTTTTACACCGACCAATTCTCCCCTGTCATTAGCGCCACAGCTGTAAAGCATCACTACTAAGAGAACAAATACTATTACTTTCCTCATATTCTAATTATATCTTAAATAAAAAGTTCGTAAACCTATTATTATTTTTATTAAAAAGCAATCTTAAAAATACATTTTAACAATTCATATTATGGTTTCCTATGTCTTAGAGCATTTTTTTCATTGCATTATACCATTTTTCGGGAATCAACTGCTTTGTTGCCGCTTCATAGTCATTGTATGTACATGGTATTAACGCATGTCTTTTGTATTTATTATTTGACAAAATATTTATTTCCATCCACCACCTTCCTGATTTATTACTTTTGTAAAAATTAAGTGGCTCATCATCTTCTAACAAAACGGTAAAGTGCTGATAATTCTCTTTCCCTGAAAACGGATAGTCCTTTACACGATAATTATAACCCTCTATAAAATACCAAATGATTTGCGCAATTAAATGGGCTGTTTGGTGGTTCTTGTCATATTTTGCATTGTACTCATAAATCCCAAAAGAGGACACTTTATCACTGATGCCCGCATATCTTGAAATTGCACAGATCTCTTCACCATAAAAACCATTTGGCGAAGCATTCTTATTTGCTGGAGCATCACTTTGACGAATGGCTCCAATATCTATCGAAATAATATCAGCATCTCTAAATGCTGGCTCTATATTTTCCAATTCTTTTGCTGCTCCTAATCGATAGGAGTCAAAAAATAAACTCTCCAACAACCGTATTTCCTCCTGCGAGTTAAAATAGGTTTGATATCCAACATTACAGTAATTAAACAAGTTGTTTGGTTCTTGCATAATTATTTTACTGAGATACGATTGAGAGTTTAATTCTCCCTCCAAACTACCTAGGTCAAACCGACTGTCTACAGCCGTTATATTTACGGACTGCTCTAAAGTGTCATATGCCCTATAATTTACATACGTAATGTCCTGACTTCCTCCGATAATAATGGGGATAATATTTTTCTTTAATAGCGAAGTAGTTATTTCCTTTACCGCAAAATAGGTATCTGAAACCTGATTTCCTTTCTCAATATTCCCTAAATCTGCAATATTACTATGCCAGTTTCCAGGAAATAATTCATAAAATTTAATACGGATAGCATGTAAATCTTCCCCGCAACCAACATTACCTTGTGAATTTCTATCTTCTTGCACTCCAAAAAGAACAATTTGAACATTTTCTAATGACGGAAAACCTTCTTTTTTTGAATGAATTTGAATATTTCGACCCAAACAGTCTGGAGATTGCTCCAATAAATGTGCAATAACCGTATCTTCTACAGGAGTTAAAAATTCGTGATTCATTAATTTTTTTTGTACTAAAGAACGCAAGATACTAACTAATTAGTTCTTTTTTACAATTTTTTTGTTGTTGTTCTCTTTTTTGTTGCAACCTTCTTTTTGGTTGCTTTTTTCTTAGGCATTTTAGCTGCTATCATTTTCACTGCCTCCTCCTTTGAAAGCTTTTCTATGTCCGTAGTTTTTGGCAGTTCTATTTTAAGCTTCCCTTTTAATACATTAAAGCGACCCCAACGTGCTTTTTCTACACGAATCCCAACATCCTCCCAGTTGTGTAGCACCTTATCGATCTCTTTCTGCTTTTTAACTTCAATCAATTCTATAATATCAGCGTCTGAAAGGGTATCAAAATCGTACTTTTTACTCACGTTTATAAAGATAGAATTCCATTTTATAAACGGGCCAAAACGGCCAACACCCTTTTGTACGGGCATTTCTTCATAATGATAAATAGGGGCATCTGCCTTTTGTTTTGCAACAATAAGTTCTTCTGCTCTCGGCAAATCCACCTCCATTGGGTTTTCTCCTTTATCCAAAGAAACAAACATAGTTCCAAACCGAATGTAAGGACCAAAACGACCATTGGAAACAATAACCTCTTCACCTTCGTACGCTCCTAAACTTTTCGGAAGCAAAAATAACTCTAATGCTTCCTCCATTGTAATGGTGCCTAAATTTTGAGTAGTATTTAAACTTGCAAACTGCTTTTCTTCATCTTCTGGTGCGCCAATTTGTGCAATTGGTCCAAATTTACCCAAACGAACTAAAACTGTTTTTCCAGATGCTGGATGCTTCCCTAGAATACGCTCTCCACTCTCTCTTTCTGCATTTTCTTTGACATCTTCTACATTGTCATGAAACTTTGTATAGAAACCTTTGATCATTTCTATCCAATTTTCATCGCCTTCAGAAATATCATCAAAAGAATTTTCTACTCTTGCTGTAAAACCAAAATCTAAAATATTAGAGAAGTTTGCAACTAAGAAATCATTCACAATATTCCCAATATCTGTTGGAACTAGTTTATTTTTATCCGCTCCAGTTTTTTCTTCTAAAACAGCCTCTTTTACCATTCCATTTGACAAAATCAATTGATTATAAGCTCTTTCTACTCCTTCATTTTGTCCTTTTTCTACATAGCCTCTTCTTTGCACTGTAGAAATTGTGGGCGCATATGTAGAGGGTCTTCCGATGCCTAGTTCTTCTAATTGCTTTACCAAGGACGCTTCTGTAAAACGGTATGGGGGGCTGGTAAAACGCTGCGTTGCGTTTATAAAAGCATAAGTTAAAACATCTTTCACTTTTAAATTTGGCAGCATTCCTGCTTGCTCCTCATCTTCATTATCAGTCCCTTCTAAGTAGACCTTCAGAAAACCTTCAAACTTAATCATTTCACCGTTTGCAGTGAATATTTTAGCGTTTTCAGAGTTTTCAATTTTCACATTTGTGCGCTCTAATTGTGCGTCGCTCATTTGAGAAGCCACTGTTCTTTTCCAAATCAAATCGTACAACCTATTTTGATCATACTCTGTGCTAATCGCATGCATTTTCATGCTCGTAGGACGTATTGCCTCGTGCGCCTCTTGTGCGCCTTTTGATTTCGTTTTAAAAACACGCTGCTTGCTATATTCGGCACCGTAATAATTAGTAATCTCTTCTTCAGCAGCATTTCTTGCATCTACAGATAAGTTTAAACTGTCTGTTCTCATATACGTAATTAAACCTGCTTCGTATAAACGCTGGGCAACTTGCATGGTCTTACCAACAGCAAACCCTAATTTCCTAGAAGCCTCTTGCTGCAATGTGGAGGTTGTAAAAGGAGCTGCTGGAGACTTTTTTGCTGGTTTTTTCGTTAAATCTGCAATAGAAAAATCTGCATTTGCACAAGATTTTAAGAAATTCTCTGCAGCTTCTTTAGAATCAAAATTCTTTGGAATTGTTGCTTTAAACATCTTACCTTCATTGTTCGCAAACTGTGCAACCACTTTATAATGCGTTTCTGCTACAAAATTCAGAATACCGCGCTCTCTTTCTACAATCAAACGAACGGCAACAGACTGCACTCGCCCTGCAGACAAACCTCCTTTTACCTTGCGCCATAAGACGGGTGATAACTCATACCCCACTAGCCGGTCTAAAACTCTACGGGCTTGCTGTGCATTTACCATATTATAGTCGATATCTCTTGGATTTTCGACTGCTTTTAAAATTGCATTCTTTGTGATTTCATGAAAAACAATGCGCTTTGTCTTTTCATCTTTTAGCCCTAACTGTTCTTTTAGATGCCAAGCAATCGCTTCCCCTTCTCGATCCTCATCACTGGCCAACCAAACAGTTTCTGCTTTTTTTGCAAGTGTTCTTAATTTCTTAACAATTGTTTTTTTATCATCTGAAACGATATATTTCGGACTAAAATCTCCATCGACATCAATACCTAATTCCTTCGAAGGTAAATCTGCAATATGTCCATAACTAGACTCTACCTGAAAATCTTTCCCAAGAAACTTCTCGATGGTTTTTGCTTTTGCTGGTGACTCTACAATTACTAAATTCTTTGCCATATATCTTTCTTTTTTCGCAATTAACGCAATTTAAGCTGCCTTCTTTTGAAACACAAAAGTATGTAGTTTTTTTTTATTATTTTTTTTTAAATTTTTTTTACCCTCATTTTTAGGGATAAAATCGTTCTACATTCGTTTTTTGTTTCAGGCTGATGAGAATGTTTCCCACTAAAAAAAAAGAAAATTATCGGTATCTTCCGCACGTTTTATTCGCATTGTATTCCGCTGAAAGAGTGCCTTGTCAACAACAAAATCAGTAATTGTTGTATTACTTATAGTTTCTGAAATCCTGATATTTTTTTCCCAAAGAGTATCACATGTGCCTCCGCAGTGCATGATTACAATAGTAGTTCCTTTAAAAACAGCCACAAACCTTCCATTCCAAAATACAAAAAAAGGTTTTCACCTCTTTTATAAAGGGTTCCTATTCCTTTGTTTTGTAAGCCATAATAATCAGTTTTTGTTTGACTTTTCCTATTTCTGTTTGTTGCCTCTCTTTACCAAACACTAGAAGGACACATACATTTTTTTCAACGGTACCAGTTTCTGCAATTCCATAAGCAGCGCATGTGCTAACTTTCAAGAGGTGTAAAAACTAATTTTTTCTGCCAATCTGTCATTCTTTTTCATTTTTGGTTGTATCTTTGCATTTCATTTTTACCTATGGAACCCACCGTAAAAGTTATCAACGAAAAAATTCAAGGAAAAGCCCTTGTTACCGAAAATAAAATAGAAAACACAAAGAAACTATTTATAGAGAGTTACGGCTGTCAAATGAATATGAACGACAGTGAAATTGTTGCCGCAATCTTAGATAAAGAAGGGTATAATACGACTCAGATTTTAGAAGAAGCAGACTTAGTTTTGGTGAATACTTGCTCTATTCGAGAGAAAGCAGAAACCTCTGTTCGAAAGCGTTTACAAAAATACAATGCCGTAAAAAAAATAAACCCAAAGATGAAGGTTGGCGTTTTAGGCTGTATGGCAGAGCGTTTGAAAGAAAAATTTTTGGAAGAAGAGAAAATTGTTGATTTGGTCGTTGGACCAGATGCTTACAAGGATTTGCCAAATTTATTAAGTGAAGTTAGTGAAGGTAGAAATGCCGTAAATGTCCTTTTATCTAAAGATGAAACGTATGGAGATATCTCTCCCGTTCGTTTGAACACAAATGGAGTTACTGCATTTGTTTCCATCACAAGAGGATGTGATAATATGTGTACATTTTGTGTGGTTCCTTTTACACGTGGTCGTGAAAGAAGTAGAGACCCAAAAAGTATTTTGGAAGAAATTGAATCGATGGTTGACCAAAATTTCAAAGAAATTACACTTTTAGGACAAAATGTAGATAGCTTTTTATGGTTTGGCGGTGGTTTAAAGAAAGACTTAAAGAAGGCTTCTGAAATGGCACAGGCTACGGCAGTGGGTTTTGCAGAATTATTAGATATGTGTGCTACAAAATTCCCCAAAACACGCTTCCGTTTTTCAACTTCTAATCCACAAGACATGAGTTTAGATGTGATACACGTAATGGCAAAGCACAAGAATATTTGCAAATACTTACATTTACCCGTTCAGAGCGGAAGTAACGCCATGTTAAAAGCAATGAACAGACAACATACGCGAGAGGAATATATGGAGTTGATTGATAATATCTACAAAATAGTGCCAGAAATGTCTTTGTCACAGGATATGATTGTTGGTTTTTGTGGAGAAACAGAAGAAGACCACCAAGACACATTGGCCTTGATGAAATACGTAAAATATGATTTTGGTTTTATGTTTACCTATTCGGAAAGACCTGGAACTTTAGCAGGAAATAAAATGGAAGATGATGTTCCTCATTCTGTTAAAAAACGCAGACTTCAGGAAATCATAGACCTACAACAGGAGCACGCGTTGTATAGAACACAGCAGCATTTAGGAAAAATAGAAGAATTTTTAATTGAAGGTACTTCTAAGAAAAATACGGATGAATGGAAAGCAAGAAATACACAAAATACAATAGCAGTATTCAAAAAAGGAGACTATAAATTAGGTGATTTTGTAAATGTAAAGGTAGAAGATTGTACCTCCGCAACTTTAAAAGGAACGGTTGTTGGATATTCTGACAATAATTAATACAAAGAAGTAAGGAGAGCAGAATGCAGAAGAAACACAAACCAAGGCTTCAATAAAACAATCCTATTTTAAAAAAGAAAATATGGAAAACTTACAAGCATTAAAACAACGTTTTGGTATCATTGGTAATGATATTCATTTGAACCGTGCTTTAGAAAAAGCAATTAGAGTTGCACCAACAGACATCTCTGTTTTAGTTACAGGAGAGAGTGGAGTTGGAAAAGAAAATATTCCAAAAATAATCCATTCATTATCACATCGAAAACATGCAAAATACATTGCTGTAAATTGTGGTGCAATCCCGGAAGGAACTATTGATAGCGAGCTTTTTGGACATGAAAAAGGATCATTCACCGGAGCAATACAAGACCGGAAAGGGTATTTTGAAGTTGCTGATGGTGGCACCATCTTTTTAGATGAAGTTGGGGAGTTGCCGCTAACTACGCAAGTACGCTTACTGCGTGTTTTAGAAAACGGAGAGTTTATCAAAGTAGGTTCTTCAAAACCTCAAAAAACAGATGTTCGGATTGTAGCTGCCACAAATATAAATATGCAAGCTGCAATTGAGAAAGAGCGTTTTCGAGAAGACCTTTATTACCGCTTAAGTACCATAGAAATAGATTTGCCTGCATTGCGAGAGCGCAATGAAGACATTCACTTATTGTTTCGAAAATTTGCTTCAGACTTTGCCCAGAAATACAGGATGCCTTCTATCCGTTTGGATGAAAATGCGGTTACTATTTTGCTAAATTATCGGTTCCCAGGAAATATTCGACAGCTAAAAAATTTGGCAGAGCAAATTTCTGTAATTGAAGAAAGTAGAGTCATAACAGGTGTAAAACTGCAAGACTACCTTCCCAATAACAAAGGGAATTTACCCGCTGTAATTGGTGGTAAAAAAGAAACCGATTTTTCTTCAGAAAGAGACATTATGTACAAAATTCTTTTTGACATGCGTAATGATATCAACGACTTAAAAAAGTTGACACTCGATTTAATGAAAACTGGAGATATTGAAGAGGTAGAAGAAAGAAATCATCAGTTGATAGAAAAAATCTACGCAGACCAAGAACGAAAAGAGCGAAATATCGAAGTTATGAACATCCCTCAAAATTCTTCAAAAGAAAAAGAATACGACTTCATAGAAACAATTCAAGAAGATGAATCGCTGTCTTTACAAGACAAAGAAATTGAAATGATTACAAAGTCTCTAGAAAAAAATAAAAACAAACGAAAATTGGCGGCTAAAGAGCTAGGAATCTCAGAAAGAACGCTTTATCGAAAGATAAAGCAGTATGATCTCTAAAGTGAATATCAGAGGAACAGCGCAATTATTAGAAATAGAAAATGATTTTTATCAAGGCATTTAAAAATACTTATATTTAAATTTTATACGAAGTTAAAACCATCGAAGTACCATGAAAAAATTACTATATATCACTTTCTTTGCAGTCAGTGTCTTCTTCCTTACGAGGTGTGGAATTTATGGGTTTACAGGGGGCGATGTTGGAAGTGCAAAAACAATTCAAATAGATTTTTTCCCAAATCAAGCGCAATTAATCGCACCTGGGCTCAGTCAAGAGTTTACCATCGCGTTGCAAGACTTGTTTACACGACAAACAAACCTTACGTTGGCTTCTTCTAACGGAGAACTTTATTTTAGTGGCGAAATTACAAGCTATCGAATATCACCGATGAGTGCTACCTCTCAGCAAACTTCTGCGCAAAACAGATTGACAATTAGTATAAATGTGCGATATGTGAATACCACAGATGAAAAGAAAAATTTTGAAAAACCTTTTTCTTTTTATTCAGATTATCCTGCAACTTCCCAATTAAGTGGTGGAGTTCAGGAAGCCGCTTTTACAGAAATAATAGATCGGTTAACACAAGATATATTTAATGCTTCCGTTGGTAAGTGGTAAGCACATAGATCGCAGAAAAACACTATTTTGAAAAGAGAGACTTTTACAAACATACTAGAAAACAAGCCACTAATTAGTGCAGAAGAAACACTTGCTTTAAAAGCCGTTATCGAAGAGTTTCCTTATTTTCAATCAGCGCGAGCTTTGTATTTAAAAGGATTAAAAAATCAGGATAGTTTTAAATATAATAATGAACTAAAAGTAACAGCAGCATATACTGCAGACAGAACTATTTTATTCAATTATGTTACCTCTTTAGAGGCCGATTTAAAAAATAAAGAAGAAATTCTACCACAAGTTATAGCAAAGATTTCTCAAGAGAAATTAAGAGAAAGGGAGACCGATACAGAAGAGATGCATCTCCAAAAACCACTCTCTTTCTCTACTACTGAAAGTTATTCATTTAATGAATGGTTGCAGCTAGCTGCAAAAAAACCAATTGTTAGAAAGAATGAGATGCCTGTTCAAGAAAAGCTATTGAAAAATAATTTAATTGATACGTTCATTCAAAATAATCCGAAAATTACACCACTAGAAAAAGGGAGAAATTTTACAACCCCAATTCCTAAGAATAAACAGGACGATGCGTTAATGACAGAAACTTTGGCAAGCGTTTACCTTGCTCAAAAGAAGTATGAAAATGCAATACAAGCTTATAAAATTTTAAGCTTGAAATATCCAGAAAAAAGTGGTTTCTTTGCAGACGAAATTAAAAGAATACAAATTTTACAAAAAAAATAAAGCATGAATTATAACTTATTCTTAGGAATTATCCTACTGGTCGCAGTGATCTTAATTTTAATAGTTATGGTACAAAACCCTAAAGGTGGAGGATTATCTTCTTCTTTTGGTGGCGGTGGTGCACAATCTTTAGGTGGTGTTCAGAATACGAATAACTTCTTAGATAGAACAACTTGGACCTTGGCAATTGCAATGTTTGCCTTAATTCTTTTATCTAATTTCGCAATTGACAGAGGCGTTGACAATGAATTTAAGTTAGACAATACACTCGAAGGAATAGAGATAACAGCTCCTGCAGCTCCTCAAACAACTACAAACGATAGTTTGAAATAAATAGTTACTATGCATAACTTCAAATGCCAATGTGGATGACACGTTGGCATTTTTTTGTTCAAAAGAGTACCTTTGTTTTTATATTCTTTGAAAAATTGTCACTTATAATATATTGGCATACTTTCTGATATTGTATGAGTAGAAACTTAATTAAACAAAAATAATGATGGGATTAAACATAAAGCCTTTAGCAGATAGAGTTCTAGTAGAACCTGCTGCGGCAGAAACAAAAACAGCTTCTGGACTAATCATTCCAGACAATGCAAAAGAAAAGCCACAACAAGGAACTGTTATTGCTATTGGAAATGGTAAGGTTGACGAGCCCCTAACTGTTAAAATTGGAGACACTGTTTTATATAGCAAATATGGTGGAACTGAGTTAAAGTTAGAAGGTAAGGATTACTTAATGATGCGTGAAAGCGACATTTTAGCAATTATTTAAATTGCTACTGGCCACTGGGCCACTAGCTTACAAAAATAAAATAAAAACTCTTTTTAGCGCAAAGTAAAGGACTAAACGCTAAAAGCAAAATTAAAAAAATGGCAAAAGATATAAAATTTGATATTGAAGCAAGAGACGGACTGAAACGTGGCGTAGATGCTTTAGCGAATGCAGTAAAAGTAACATTAGGACCTAAAGGAAGAAACGTAATTATTTCAAAATCTTTTGGTGCACCAACAGTAACTAAAGATGGTGTTTCTGTAGCAAAAGAAATTGAATTAGAAAACGAGCTTGAAAACATGGGTGCTCAAATGGTAAAAGAAGTTGCTTCTAAGACCAATGATTTAGCTGGTGATGGAACGACTACTGCAACCATTCTTGCGCAAGCAATTGTAAAAGAAGGCCTAAAGAATGTTGCTGCGGGTGCAAATCCTATGGATTTAAAACGTGGAATAGACAAAGCCGTTACTGCAATTGTTACTGATTTAGAAAAACAAGCTAAAAAAGTTGGTAATTCTTCTGAAAAAATAAAACAAATTGCTGCAATTTCTGCAAATAATGACAATACCATTGGTGAACTAATTGCTACTGCTTTTTCTAAAGTAGGTAAAGAAGGAGTGATTACCGTGGAAGAGGCTAAAGGAATGGAAACATATGTTGACGTTGTTGAAGGAATGCAATTTGATAGAGGTTATTTATCTCCTTACTTTGTTACGGATGCAGATAAAATGATTGCAGATTTAGAAAATCCATATATTTTATTATTCGACAAAAAGATTTCTAACTTACAAGAAATTCTTCCAATATTAGAACCAGTTTCTCAAGCAGGACGCCCTTTATTAATTATTGCTGAAGATGTAGACGGACAAGCATTGGCAACTTTAGTAGTTAATAAATTACGTGGTGGTTTAAAAATTGCTGCAGTAAAAGCTCCTGGTTTTGGAGACAGAAGAAAGGCAATGTTAGAAGACATCGCTATTTTAACTGGTGGAACCGTAATTTCTGAAGAAAGAGGTTTTTCATTAGAAAATGCAACTTTAGATTTATTAGGAACTGCAGAGACAATTACTGTTGATAAAGACAATACCACCATTGTAAATGGTGCTGGTAATGCAGAGGCTATTAAAACAAGAGTAAATCAGATAAAAGCACAAATAAAAACAACAACTTCAGATTACGATAAAGAAAAATTACAAGAGCGTTTAGCGAAGTTAGCTGGTGGTGTTGCCGTTTTATATGTTGGTGCTGCTTCGGAAGTTGAAATGAAAGAAAAGAAAGACAGAGTTGATGATGCTTTAAATGCTACAAGAGCTGCCGTTGAAGAAGGCATTGTTGCTGGTGGTGGTGTTGCTTTAGTGCGTGCTAAAAAATCATTAGAAAAAATTGTCACGGTAAACATAGATGAATCTACAGGAGTACAAATTATTAACAAAGCTATTGAAGCCCCTTTGAGAATTATTATTGAGAATGCTGGTGGAGAAGGCTCTGTAGTATTGAATAAAGTACTAGAAGGTAAAAAAGACTTTGGATACGATGCTAAAAATGAGGTGTATGTAGACATGTTAGAAGCAGGAATTATAGATCCTAAGAAAGTAACGCGTGTTGCATTAGAAAATGCTGCTTCTGTTGCGGGTATGATTCTTACCACTGAATGTGCTTTAATAGATATTAAAGAAGATACTGCTGGCGCTGGAATGCCTCCAATGGGTGGTGGTGGAATGCCAGGAATGATGTAAATCTGCGGCATGGGTTTGCAAAAATCTCATTCTTATAAATAGAATATATTTCAAATAAAAATCCGTTAGAAAATTTTCTAACGGATTTTTTATGCGAAAAAATTAAATAAAAATTATTGTAGTGCACTCATACTTTTAAACATATCCATTATTTTAAAAGAAAAGACCTCATCGATTTTAAAAATCTGTGAGGTCTTTTTTTATAAATACAAGGGTTGTTATGAATCCTGAAAGTTTTCTAATATCTTGTTAGCTTCATTAAATGATTAAGCTTCTATTTTCTGTAACCAAGTTTTCACGGCCACCTCTTTTTCAATAATCCCTTTTAAATCAGAAATTTTTACACGTTTTTGCTCCATTGTATCTCGGTGGCGTATGGTAACAGAAGCGTCTACTAAAGAATCATGATCTACCGTAATACAAAAAGGTGTTCCTGCAGCATCCTGTCTTCTGTACCGTTTACCAACAGCATCTTTTTCATCATAAAAAACATTGAAATCCCATTTAAGAGTCTCCATAATTTCACGAGCTACTCCTGGCAAACCATCTTTTTTTACCAATGGAAAGATTGCCGCTTTGTAAGGTGCTAAAACTGCCGGTAGTTTCAAAACAGTTCTGGTGGTGCCATTTTCTAAGGCTTCTTCTTGCAAAGAATTAGAAAAAACGGCTAAAAACATTCTATCTAAACCAATCGAAGTTTCTACTACATAAGGGGTGTAACTTTTATTTTCTTCATGATCAAAATATTGTAATTTTTTTCCAGAATGTGCTTCATGTGCTTTTAAATCAAAATCTGTACGTGAATGAATTCCTTCTAACTCCTTAAAACCGAAAGGAAATTTAAACTCAATATCCGCTGCTGCATCTGCATAATGTGCAAGTTTATCATGGTCATGAAAACGATAATTCTCTGCGCCCATGCCTAAACTTAAATGCCATTTTAAACGGGTTGCTTTCCATTGATCGTACCATTCTTTTTGCGTTCCTGGTTTTACAAAAAATTGCATTTCCATTTGTTCAAACTCGCGCATTCTAAAAATAAATTGTCTCGCAACAATCTCATTTCTAAACGCTTTTCCTGTTTGTGCAATTCCGAAAGGAATCTTCATTCTCCCCGTTTTCTGAACATTCAAGAAATTTACAAAAATACCTTGTGCTGTTTCAGGTCTCAAGTAAACTTGTGTAGAACTCTCTGCAGAAGCGCCAATTTGTGTTCCAAACATTAGATTGAATTGCTTCACTTCTGTCCAGTTTCTGGAACCCGTTAAAGGGTCTGCGATTTCTAATTCTTCAATTAGCACCTTTACATCTGCCAAATCTTCATTTTCTAAAGATTTGCCCATTCTTGCAAGAATACTCGTAATTTTTTCCTGATATCCTAAAACTCTTCCATTGGTAGCCAAGAACTCCTCTTTATTAAAAGTGGCTCCAAAACGCTTTGCAGCTTTGGCAACTTCTTTGTCTATTTTTCCCTCAATTTTAGCACAGTAGTCTTCAATTAAAACATCTGCTCTATATCTTTTTTTAGAATCTTTATTGTCTATTAATGGATCGTTGAACGCATCTACATGCCCAGATGCTTTCCAAGTTTTAGGATGCATTAAAATGGACGCATCTAAACCTACAATGTTTTCGTGCATTTGCACCATTGCTTTCCACCAATAATCTCTAATATTTTTCTTTAACTCAACGCCATTTTGGGCATAATCATACACCGCACTTAATCCGTCATAAATTTCTGACGATTGAAATACATATCCGTATTCTTTTGCGTGCGATAATACTTTTTTAAAGTGATCTTCTTGTTTTGCCATAATGTCGACAAAGATAAGCGTTTACATAAATTTTTCAAGAAAAAAATAGTTTCATTTTAATGCAGAAATTATCGCTCACAAAGTACCCAGCGCTGCACTTTTATTCGCAGCACCCTTACCGAGAATAATTAAGTACCTTTCATCGGTATTTTAATCCCCAAAAAATGAACTTACTAAAAGATTTACGCGCACTATTTTATCCAGAAACTTGTCCAAGTTGCAGGCAGCAATTGGTGCAAAACGAAAAAATAATTTGCACATTTTGCAGACATGATTTGCCTTTAACTAATTTTAAAAGTTATACGGAAAACAAAATTAATGCGATTTTTTATGGGAGGATCCCAATAGAAAAAGCCTTCGCTCTTTTGCTCTTAAGGAAAAAAGGCATCACTAAAAATCTAATACACCAACTAAAATACCATGGCATGGAAGAAATTGGTGTATTTTTTGGAGATTGGCTTGGAGAAATTCATTCAGAAAATCAGGAGTTTTCGAGTGTTGATTTAATAATTCCTGTTCCTATTCATCCAAAAAAAAAGAAGCTTAGAGGCTATAACCAACTTACTAAGTTTGGTACCCGCTTACAACACCACTTAAAAATTCCTTTTGTAGCTGGTGTTTTAGTGCGAAGCTCTGCGACTGCAACACAAACCTTGAAATCTCGTTTTGAACGCTTTAATGATCTGCATACAAAATTTTCCATACTAGATTTAGACCGCTTTAAAAACAAACATGTTTTAATTATTGACGATGTCATTACAACCGGAGCTACCTTAGAAGCCTGTGCACTCGAACTTATGAAAACTTCTGGAATCAAAATAAGTATTTTAGCAATGGCCTATACAGAATAAATTTTATGATTTAATATGAAAAATTATTTGTTAATTTGTAGAAAATTTATCGTTCGTGAAAATCCGTAACAGCTCTTTTTTACTCCTACTTTTGATCACTTTAATTTCTAGTTGCGCAAAAACAGGCAGGCCTGACGGTGGTCCAAAAGACGAACTTGCCCCTCTTTTTGTGACCTCAGAGCCCCCATATGAAACGATCAACTTTAGCAGTAAAGAGGTAACACTTGACTTTAACGAATTTATTAAGTTAAAAGATATTAATAAGCAGCTCGTAGTTTCCCCTCCTTTAAAAAATCCCTTGCTTATTTCGCCACAAGGCACTGCAAGTAAAACTTTAAATATTGAAATTTTAGATACCCTTACCATAAACACTACCTATATCTTTAATTTCGGAAATGCCATTGAAGATAATAATGAGAGTAATATTTTAGAAGGATTTAAATATGTCTTCTCCACGGGATCCTATATTGATTCCTTGGAATTTTCAGGGACCATTGCAAATGCATTCTCTAATAAAAAACCAAAAAAAACCAATATTCTCCTGTACCGAATAGACAGCACCTTTACAGATTCTATTATTTATAAGAAAAAACCAAATTACGTAACTACCGCCATAGATACAACCGGCTTCAATTTTACAAACTTAAAAAAAGGAAACTATCTTTTACTTGCTCTAAAACAGTCCTCTAATGATTATATTTTCAAACCAAGTGTTGATGAAATTGGCTTTTATACAGATACCATCCGCTTACCTAAAGATAGTAGCATTATAAAACCAATTAAACTATTTAAAGAAATACAACCCTACCGTTTTAGAAGCGCAAAAGAAGTTTCTAAAGGTAAAATTACTTTTGGTTATGAAGGTGCCATAAAGGATTTAAAGGTGGCATTATTATCAAAAGTTTCAGACAGCTTTCGCAGCATATCACGCTTTGAAATAGACAAAGACACGCTAAATTATTGGCACACTCCAATCCATGTAGATTCTCTAAACTTTATAGTTTCAAATGATATTTTTTCGGATACCGTTACTGTGAAATTTAGAAAAAATAAGATGGACTCGCTAAAATTATCTCCTTCCACCACGGGAATCTTACATTTAAGAGATACTTTTTTTATCAAAAGTAACACGCCTATTATTAAAATAGATACCAGCAAGGTTTGGTTAACAGCTGCCGATACCATTCGCGTGAAATATGAGCAGTATGTCTCCAAAAAAGAGAATAAAATTGGAATTATCTTTGATAAAAAACAAAAAGAAAACTACCGTTTAAATGCCTTTCCAGGAGGCTTCACAGACCTGTATTCCGTTAAAAATGATACGCTCACTTTTAATTTTAAAACGCGAGATATCGAAGATTATGGCCGAATTACATTAGACATTGTAAATACAAGTTCTGAAAACTTAATCGTTGAACTGTTAGCAGGAAAAGAGAATGATCAAATCATTGGAAGAAGATACATCACCACTTCCGAAACTCTTGTTTTTGATGTATTAGAACCAAAGACATATACTGTACGGGCGATTATTGACGCCAATAAAAATAATAAATGGGATACTGGAAACTACTTACTTAAAAGACTCCCAGAAAACATCCTCTACTATAAAGAAGAATTAAAAGTACGGGCAAATTATTTTTTAGAAGGCAATACGTTTACCATCGAAAAGCACTAACGCTCCTGCAAAAAAGGAATGGAAAACTTACTGCACGCTTCAAAAACCACCTCTTTTAAAAAAAATTAAAAAAATTTGTAACATAACACATGCTTCTTGCGTATAAGTATTTGTAACAAGTATTTGAATCTTTAAATTGTTGCAGATAAATTAGATGAGACAACTAAAAATAACCAAGCAGGTTACGAACAGAGAAACTGCTTCCCTTGACAAATATTTACAAGAAATTGGAAAAGTAGACTTGATTACTGCTGATGAGGAAGTAGAATTAGCACAGCTTATTAAAGCGGGAGATCAAAGAGCTTTAGAAAAGTTAACAAAAGCCAATTTAAGATTTGTTGTATCTGTTGCCAAACAATATCAGAATCAAGGATTAACATTGCCAGATTTAATAAATGAAGGAAACTTAGGTTTGATTAAAGCTGCAAAACGTTTTGATGAAACAAGAGGTTTTAAATTTATCTCCTATGCCGTTTGGTGGATTCGTCAGTCGATCTTGCAAGCCTTGGCAGAGCAGTCTAGAATTGTACGATTGCCTTTGAATAAAATTGGGTCTATCAATAAGATTAACAAAATGTATGCTTTCTTAGAACAAGAAAATGAGCGTCCTCCAAGTGCTGAAGAAATTGCGAAGAAATTAGACATGACGGTGAATGATGTAAAGGAATCGATGAAAAATTCTGGAAGGCACGTCTCTATGGATGCCCCCTTAATTGAAGGTGAAGATTCTAACCTATACGACGTTTTAAATTCTGGAGAATCTCCAAATCCTGATAGAAAATTATTACATGAGTCTTTAAGAATAGAAATAGAAAGAGCATTAGAGACCTTAACACCAAGAGAGGCAGATGTAGTAAAACTATATTTTGGTTTGGGAGAGCACCAACCGATGACGTTAGAAGAAATTGGAGAAACATTTGATTTGACACGCGAGCGTGTGCGTCAAATTAAAGAAAAAGCAATTAGAAGATTAAAACATACCTCTAGAAGTAAAATCTTAATGACCTATCTTGGGTAGTAATAGCAGGTTCTCTGAGAGCACTCTTCCAGAGTTCTCGCAGAAAGTGTAAACAAAATTTGTATAACTCTCGAATTTATTTCGGGAGTTTTTATTTTATATCCTTATTTTTACCACATCAAAAAACACCCAAACAAACCGATGAGTAATTTAATAGCACCTTCAATTTTAGCGGCAGACTTTGCCAATTTACAGCGCGATATAGAAATGGTTAACAATAGCGAAGCGGATTGGTTTCATATTGATATTATGGACGGCGTTTTTGTTCCGAACATTTCTTTTGGAATGCCCGTTTTAAAAGCAATCACAAAACATGCTAAAAAAACAATTGATGTGCATTTGATGATCGTAAATCCAGCGCAGTACATTCAGACTTTTGCAGATTTAGGAGCCAACATTTTAACAGTGCACTATGAAGCGTGCCCGCATTTGCACAGAACCATTCAAGCCATAAAAGATGCGGGGATGAAAGCTGGTGTAGCCTTAAATCCACACACGCCAATTTCAGTTTTAGAAGATGTAATTAAAGATTTAGACTTGGTGTGTATTATGAGTGTAAATCCTGGTTTTGGCGGACAATCTTTTATAGAAAATACCTATAAAAAAGTAAGCCAATTAAGACAATTAATAGATTTTACAGCATCCGATTGCCAAATAGAAATTGATGGTGGGGTTACAAACCAAAATGCAAACGCTTTAATTGAAGCTGGTGCCAATGTTTTAGTTGCTGGAAGCTATGTTTTTGGTGCTGAAAATCCTACAGAAATAATTTCAGACTTAAAAAACTTAATTGCCTAATTGTTGTACGCAGTTGTAGATATAGAAACTACCGGAAACGGGCCTAAAGGACAGAAAATAACTGAAATATCTGCGTTAATTTTCGATGGGAAAAAGATTGTTGATGAATTTACCTCTTTGGTAAATCCAGAACAAAACATCCCTGCATTCATTACCAATCTTACCGGCATTACCAATGCCATGGTAAGAAATGCACCCAAATTCTATGAAATTGCAAAAAAAGTTGAAGAAATTACCCAAGGCACTATTTTTGTTGCACACAATGTAAACTTCGATTACAATATAATTCATGCCGAATTTAAGAGTCTAGGCTTCGATTTTAAACGAAAAAAATTGTGCACTGTTCGTTTGACAAGACAAATAATTCCTGGTTTGTCTTCTTACAGCTTGGGTGCTATTTGTACCTCAGAAAACATTCCTATAAATGGCAGGCACCGCGCAAAAGGAGATGCCGAAGCCACTGTAGAGCTCTTCAGGAGATTACTTCTTCGAGATGCTAATTTTACGATCAATTCTTTTTTAAATCCAACATCTAGACAAGCCACCTTACCCCCTCTTTTAGACAAAATTGTAGTAGATAAATTGCCTGAAAAACACGGTGTGTATTACTTTAAAAACGTAGCCAAAGAAATTATTTATGTGGGTAAAGCAAATAATATAAAGCAGCGCGTAATCAGTCATTTTTACGATAAAAAGAAAAAAGAGCAAACCATGTGCCTAGAAACTGCCGATATTTCTTTTACAAGAACAGGGAGTGAACTATTAGCACTATTACTAGAATCCTCGGAAATAAAACACATCTATCCAAAGTTCAATAGAGCACAAAGAAAGTCCGCAGAAGCCGTTGGGTTATTTTCTTATGAAGATCAGAAAGGAATTTTACACTTGGCCTACAATCGTCTAAAACTGGCTCCAAATGCTATTATGAAATACTATTCTATTTCAGAATGCAGACATCATTTGGAAACTTTGTGTGAGACCTTTGAATTGTGCCCGAAATACTGTCATCTGCAAACCAATGTTTCTAGTTGTTTTCATTACCAACTTAAAGCATGTAAGGGTGTTTGCTGTGACAAAGAAACTGTTGAATCCTACAACAAAAGAGTAAAAGAAGCCATTGCATCCGTTGGAATTGGTGCAGAAAACTTGGTTATTAAAGAAAAAGGAAGAACTAAAAACGAAATTGGATTTGCACTAATTTTAGAGGGTATCTACAAAGGAATTGGTTATGTAGCTACTTCTCAAGCTGCAACTTTAGAAAATCCCGAAGACTATCAGTTTTTTGTGGAACCTAAAAAAGACAACAGAGATATTCATCGCATCATTGCTTCTTATTTAAAGAAGAAAGCCAAATTAACAGCAATAGAAAATGGAGAAATCAGCATATAAAATTCATATTATTGGCGCTGGAATTAGCGGTTTAATTGCGGCTCAAATTTTAGAAAACCATGGCTATCATCCAATAATTATCGAAGCGTCTAGCACCGTTGGTGGCCGCGTAAAATCTGATCTTGTGAATGGATATACGTTAGATCATGGGTTTCAAGTGTTACTTACTTCCTATCCTGCAGCAAAAAAATATTTGAACTATAAAGCTTTAGATTTACAAAAGCTTTTACCTGGAGCAACGCTCTTTAAAAATGGAAAAGCACAAACGATTGGAGACCCACTCCGGAGCTTGTCTTTATTATTTCCAACCTTACTCTCAACTGTTGGAACGCTTTCGGATAAAGTAAAAATTTTAAAGCTAAATACGCTTTTAAAGAAAAAGAAAATTTCGGCTATCTTTAAAACCAAAGAAAAAACCACCCTGCACTATTTAAAAGATTTTGGATTTTCTGATGCAATAATCACCGATTTTTTCAAACCTTTTTTTGGTGGTATTTTTCTAGAAACCCAATTAGAAACTTCTAGCAGAATGTTTGAATTTGTCTACAAAATGTTTGGTAATGGTTTGGCGGTAATTCCAAAAGAAGGAATGCAAGCAATCCCAAATCAATTAAAAAACAAGCTAAAAAATACCACCTTTTATTTTGATACGCCAGTTAGAGAAGTAAAAGACCAGCATATTATTTTAGAAGATGAACGTATTTTAGAAAGTAATATTACCATTATTGCAACAGAGGCTAGTGCTTTAATTTCAAACTTAAAAAACCAGGGAACGGAATGGAAAAGCTGCGATACCTTATATTTTGAAGCTGAAAAGAGCCTAATAAACAAACCTTTAATTGGATTAATCTCCGATGAAAATATGCTTGTAAATAATATTTTTTATCACACGAGTGTTGCAACTTTAAACAGAACAAGAAAAGAGTTGTTGTCTGTAACCGTTGTTAAAGGGCATCAATTAAATGAAAAAGATTTGATTGCTAAAGTGGTGGAAGAACTCCATGCTGCATGTGGTATTTCTGACATCTCTTTTTTAAAGAGGTATCAAATTAAAAAAGCATTGCCAAAATTAACAAATCTTCAATATGAAATTTCTAGTACAGAAACCAAATTGAAATCTAGTATTTTCTTAGCTGGAGATCAATTGTTAAATGCTTCTTTAAATGCCGCGATGATTGCTGGAGAAAGAGCTGCTATGGGTGTTCTTCAAACTATAGAAGACGGTGCAATTACAGATGAATTCACTTCTGAGTATTCTTCATAAAAATTCTGGTTTATTTATCTAAAAATTAGCCTAAATAGGGGCTAAAAGTAATGTTTTTAATATTACTTTTAGTTTACCTCCAGAAGTAATATTAAAAATATTACTTTTGGAAAAAAATTAATAGTATGATGCCTAAAGCCCTTATTTTTTTAGCACTTTTTTTTAGTATTTCACTCTTTTCACAAAATGAATTTGAAGTTCACATTGAAGGAATCCAAGAAACAGATTCTATTCGTATCATTGTCCAAAAATCTTCAGATATTTTACTAAAAGAGTGGGCACACTTCAATGGAGGTGCTACCACAACAGTTCGTTTTGATTTGGATGAAGGAGAATGGGCTGTTAAGTTAGACGCAACAGGATATAGCTATCCGTCACAGCAAATAATCAACATTCCTGCAGCTGCTAGTATCACTTGGACGCTTACACCACTTACCAATGATGATTATGATTACACTTGGCAAGATGATGGAAGTGCAGCAGGACACGCAACTCAAAGATATGTTAATGAGCCTGCAAAAATTGTTGTTTTAAATGACTCTATAGCGGTACCCGATGATTTTTCTGCGGTAAAACTTAGAACTGAATACGGTGTAATTTTATCAGACTCTATTCAACCATGGTCTAATGAAGATAGTTATAGATTATATAAAATGTTTTCAAATTTACCTTACGGAAAATACGGTGAAAGAAATGGTCTAGATTATGAAACTGGTAAAAATATTCGGGGCGTATTTATGTTAACTAATGATGAACAAGACAACGATCTTTCTATTGATAATTCTAGCCAAATACCCTACGCGACAGTGAGTCAGAGTGCATTTGTTTATGCCGAACCACAAATTGTAACTATTGATGGAATCCGAGGAAAATTCTTTTCTAAAAGATTGTATCATGTGGTAGTTAATTTTATCACTGATTTTGCCAATAATGAGGGAGTTCTTAATTGGCTCGCCAAAGAACGTTTTGGAGTTAAGTTCATGACAGCAAATCAGCAAACAGAAGATTTAATGGGTGAAGACTCCAGCAATTTTCAAGAATTTTTTAAATCAGAAAAACTCGAAATACTGGCCATGTTCGAAGAGCTTCCAGAAGGGTTTCACAAACAACAAGGCTTGCAATATTTGGTAAGAAGAATTAATGGACAAGACGACCCTGTAATGCCAAGTGCCGCTGCAATAGCTTTTGCTGGAAGAAACACGATTGAGTTTATGTCAAAAGCCTTTAATGGTGGGGATATAAATGATGCGCGAAGAATAATTTTGCACGAAAAAGCGCATTTTTTGTGGGCTTATTCGTTTGATCAAGAACTAAAAGATGATTGGACAGAACTTGGCGGTTGGTTTTTAGACCCTACCTCTGCAAGTGGTTGGTCTACCTACAACACTACCGAAGTTGTTTCTGCGTATGCACATTTAAAAGATCCAAATGAAGATTTATCAGAATCTATTGCTTTTTACCTAACAAATCCAGACGCACTTTTATCGGTTTCGGTAAGAAAATACGAATTTGTCAGAGACCGCGTGATGCATGGTACACGATACGTTGCACAAATTAGAGAAGACTTAACCTTTACTGTCTATAATTTATTTCCAGATTACACCTATCCAGGTAAAGTTACCAAAATAGAAGTAAATGTTGTGGGTGGTTCTGAAGATAATAAGGTGGTAACTATAAGGGCTAGTTTAAACTCAGATACGAAAGACCCTACTATCGACGGTGCAAGTTCTGCTTATATTCGATTTGCATCGAGTATTGGCACAATTCATGACATTCGATTATATCCAGAAAATGGACAAGCACAAGATTCTATTTTAATAGGAACCGTCACCTTTAGCAAATTAGAAAAAAGTGGCTACTGGAGCTTAGGTTCTTTTAAAGTAACAGATCCTGTGGGGAATTCACGTTATGAGAATACATCTACAATAGGAATGAAGCTCTACATAGAAAATCCTTTAGAAGACATATTATCACCATCCTACAACCATGATTATACCTATGAAATTGTAGAAGATAAATTTATGCCTGGAAATCGTTATGGGGCGCCAAATGAAAATGGAGAGCTCATGAGAGCGCTTAAAATAAGTTTATCTCATTATGATGCAAATCCAACTAGAAGAGCGCTTACAAGAATTAATTTACCCAATAATAGTGGACAAGAAGTTTATGAGCTTCAAGTTATAGGGTATCCAATTGTAGACGAAGCATTAAACTATGACAATGGTGTTGATTCTAACAAGCATTTTGAATTGTATTTATTATTATACGAGCACCTTCAATCTGGATATTACACAACATCTCAACACACAGTTGGAGATATTGCAGGAAACAACAGTTCAGTTTACCACGTAAAAGATACGGCCGATTTTAGCATCTCAGAAAAAAATAAATTTAGTATTTTTAAAGAAGTTAGAGATAGTATCTATATAGAAACACTATATCCAGATAGCTTAAAACCAGAGATCGATATCAATAATATTACCATTACTGCAGAGCCTACCAATCCAGATGCACCGAATGGGGAAACTCGAGTAGATATATCGATATTGGCAAGAGATCTATCTGATTTTGTTGGCCATGAGTCTGGAGTAGATCGTGTTAGTTTTACCTTAAGAGATCCTTTAGGGGGTATTCATGGGTATCAGACGGGTAACAGTACGATGAATAACCCAGATTTAAATGTACATGATGCCACACCTCAAAATGATAATGAGTGGCGTGTGTACAACTTTAACCTCACCCTACCACAAGGTTCTCCTCCTGGCCAATGGGGGATGGCATCCGCTAACGTTCGAGATAAAGCAGGAAACTGGGAGAAATATTCTTTTGTAGAATATGTTCGTTTTGACCTTATAGAATCTGATATAGAATTAACAGTCCCTTTAGAGGTAGCCATTACGGACAAAGTGGTGAATACCTATAATGTAGACAATATAACAGCCTCTATGAGCTGCGAACCATGTGAAGGCCTTAATTATGTATATACTATTTATAGTCTTATGGGAGGAAATGTTGTAAGAGGTGAAGGAGTCTTTGCAACTGATAGCATTTCTGTAAGCGCTATAAATACCACAGGGGTTTTAGACGGCATTATTAAGTTAACCATACAAGTTACGGATACGGAAGACAAGCTAGTTGCAACAGAAACGGCAGAATACACAAAAGACACCGTACTGCCTAATTCCTATTATAGTCAGTCCAACCTGGAAAATGACGGAACAAGTTCATTAGACGATTTTGTTATTGCTGTAGTAGTAGAATCTGTAGATATTGGTGGTACTTATGAGTTAAATATTGAGAGTTCGTATTCCGGAAAATCTAATAATATAATGTCATTAAACTTTCAAGGAAGTTTAAATACTGAAACAACTAATTTAGAGAACTTAGATTTATCATCTCTTGCAGATGGAGACTATAAATTTGAACTAACCGTAATAGATCCCAATGGAAATTTAGGAAATCCCGAGGTTTTATATTACAGTAAGGAAGCCAATTCAATAACTTTAATTGGCAATGTATTAAGTGTAGTTTTAGATCTATTTGATACTAATTTATATCTCTCTCCGAATCCTGTAGTTTCAGTATTAAATATTAAAACTACCAAAGGCTTCATGCTTGATAAAGTTTCAATTTATGATATTACAGGTAGAAAAATATTTAGTTCCGTAAATAAGCAGCAACAACCAAACATTTCTATAAATGTAGAAGCCTTAAGTAAAGGAGTTTATATCTTAAAAGTTTCTTCTAATGAAAACAGTGCTGATTTAAAATTTATAAAAAAATGACGCAATTGAAAAAGAGCCTTTAAAGAACAAAAAAAAAATGCCATTGGCCTATAACACTCAGAACGTTTAAAGAAATTACTTTGAGTAGTGAACGTTATTTAAGACAGAACAACGTTTGAAAACAAAAAAGCTGAAACGAACGTTTCGGCTTTTTTGTTTTTTGGATTCAGGGATCATAATCCTCCGTATTTTATGCACAAAAAAAACCCACTGCAATGGAGTGGGTTTTTTTGATTTCAAGATGTAATAATTGAATAAGCTTTTTATTCTTTAATTAAACGTTTGGGCT
>TARA_B110000027_G_scaffold81362_1_pt1 | contig 53440 bp, 48 predicted proteins | sample TARA_B110000027 | Tara Oceans TARA_B110000027 (sample SAMEA4397101) | marine metagenome | biome: Polar Biome; feature: [SRF] surface water layer (ENVO:00010504); material: water (ENVO:00002006), including particulate matter (ENVO:01000060) such as... | depth 5 m
GGGTTTAGAACGTCGTGAGACAGTTCGGTCCCTATCTGCCGTGGGTGTTGAAGAATTGAGAGGAGTTACTCCTAGTACGAGAGGACCGGAGTGAACGTACCAATGGTGTACCAGTTGTCATGCATTTGGCATCGCTGGGTAGCTAAGTACGGACGGGATAACCGCTGAAAGCATCTAAGCGGGAAGCCTCCCTCGAAACTAATTCTTCCTTGAGAGTCGTGGTAGACCACCACGTTGATAGGTCAGGTGTGGAAGTACAGCAATGTATGAAGCTAACTGATACTAATAACTCGATCGGCTTGATTTTCTATGTACTAGAAATAAACTAGGCATTTCAAGTAACACTTTATAAATAAATTATATCTTTAAAAAATATTTAGTATTGATTTCACGCTTAGTTGACTTGGTGGTTTTAGCGGAGAGGTTACACACGATCCCATTCCGAACTCGAACGTTAAGGGCTCCAGCGCCGATGGTACTATGTCTTAAGGCATGGGAGAGTAGGACATTGCCAAGTCTACTAAGCGTGAAATTTAATGTTACTTTACATGCAGTCTAGAAGATAATAATTTATAAGATATGAAAATTTCTATAGTTGGAGCAGGCTATGTAGGGCTAAGCCTTGCAATTCTTATATCTGAGTATCACGAGGTCTATCTTTTAGATGTTGATGAAAAAAAAATTGACTTAATAAATAAAAAAAAATCTCCAATTAATGATAAAGAAATATTAAATTACCTATCTTCAAAAAAATTAAATTTAATTGCTACATTAAATAAGAATGATGCGTATGATAACTCTGATTTTGTAATTGTTGCAACTCCTACTAATTATAATCATCAATTAGATTCATTTGATACTTCTTCGGTTGAAAATGTTATAAGTGATGTTCTCAATATTAATAAAAATATAACTATAGTTATTAAATCAACTGTACCCTTTGGTTTTACTGATAGTCTAAAAGAAAAATATAAAAGTAATAATATTTTCTATTCGCCAGAATTTTTAAGAGAAAATATGGCGCTTTATGATAATATTCATCCTTCAAGAATAATAGTAGGTGATACTAGTAATGAAGCAAAAATATTTGGCAAAATTTTATCTGATTGCGCAATAAGTAATCTTAACAAAAGTCAGATTATGTATATGACTTCCAAAGAAGCTGAGTCTGTCAAATTATTTTCAAATACCTACTTAGCAATGAGAATATCATTCTTTAATGAATTAGACAGCTTTGCTGAGTCTAATAACTTATCAAGTGAGAAAATTATTAGAGGTGTTAGCCTAGATTCAAGAATTGGTAATTATTATAATAATCCTTCTTTTGGTTATGGTGGTTATTGTCTCCCTAAAGATTCAAAGCAATTACTTAGAAATTTTAATAGTATTCCAAATAAAATTATTAGAGCTACCGTAGAATCTAATCAGATACGTAAAGATTTTATTACTAAATCAATTCTAAACAAGCAGCCTCAAACTGTAGGTGTATATAGATTAATAATGAAAGATGGTTCTGATAATTTTAGAGAAAGTGCTATAGTAGATATTCTAAATAATTTAAAAGAGAAAAATATTTCAATCATAATATTTGAGCCATTAATAGAAGATGATAATTTTAATGGTATCAGCATAATAAAAGATATAGATTATTTTCTTACTTCAGCTGATTTAATTATAGCTAATAGACTCACGGAAGATTTAGAAAAAGTTTTGTATAAAGTTTATACTAGAGATATTTTTAATATAAATTAAATAATAATCTTTGATAAGTTAATAATATTTCATATTTCATAAATGATTATTAAATATACATTATTTATGTTAATATGCATCTTGCCAAAAGCAACTTTATACACTAACTATCTATCAGCAAATTAATCTATATTAATAATCAAATATAGCTTATGCATTGCATTTTCGCGGGGTGGAGCAGTCTGGTAGCTCGTCAGGCTCATAACCTGAAGGTCGTAGGTTCAAATCCTACCCCCGCAACCAATTAAAATAAAAGATAATTAATATTAGTGTTAATCAGTTTATAGGACGTAAAACACTGTTAAATGTCATCTAAATTTATTAAGTAGTATTTTCCATCTATAATGTAAAATTTGTTTTATGGAAGGAAAGGAATAGTAATTTGATTTTGAAATATCATTAATTTTTGTGTTTATTTTATATAAGTTTTCGTGATCACCAAGAAAATTTACTAACATTTCAGCGCCCAATTCTGTCGATTTCTTCCACACTGATATAAGATTATCGTTTTTTAAAATTGGTACATACTTGCAGTCAATTATTCTCCCAGTATCTAAATTTTCATCTGCATAGTGTATTGTTGTTCCATTTCTATTTTCTCCTTTTCTAATGGCATGTAAAATACTCATTAGACCCCTATATGTTGGTAATTCACCAAAATGAATATTAATTGTGCCATATTTAGGGTAGCTTAATTCAGGTTCATGAATTTTTCTTGAACAATTTACTAAAAGTAATAAATCTATTTTTTTTCCTTTTAATATTTTCATTAATTTACCGTCTTGAACTGATTGTAAATTGTCAAAACATATATTATTTAACCTACAATAGTTTTTGATTTTGCCAAATCCAAAAAAACTTATCAATACTTTGAAGCCATATATTATATAATTTATAAGACCATATATCAAAGGACTGAATAATATTCTTTTGAAAGTCATCAAGCCTCCACTAAATCCAATTCCTATAAGTTCTTTATTAAAATTTTTGTGTACGGCTCTTATTATATTTATTGAAAATAAAGGATCCTCTGTTGTAATGATATAAATATTTTTCACTTATCTTTTATTTAAAAATTTTTTTTTTGCAAATTTCATTACAAGTTTAATTATCCCATTGTTTAATGTGTCATCCAATGCATTAAAAAGACTTTTAATCTCTTCTTTTGTAGCAAGTAGAGGAGGCGAGATAATTAGATGCAAATCTTTACCCAAACTTGTGAATGACAACATACTGTGTTTTGAGTAAAGTTCAGAAATTATTGACGCAAGTACTAATTTCGATAAAAATCTTTTATCCTTAAATAATTCACTTGGTATTAGGTTTATGAGTTTGTCAAATATTTTAGATTGCTCCTTAATAAATAAGCCATACACAGCACCAGATCCTCTATATTCTGATATAATATAAGGATATTTTACTTTCAATTTTTCAAAATTTTCTTTTAGTTCTTTCTCAATTTTGTGGGCTTTTTCTGAAAATTTTTCCTCGATTAGAATATTTATTGACTCAATAGCAGTAACCGTTTCTTCTCCGAATCCATAAAAAGTAGTCGTTTGTAAATTTGCCGAAAGTGGCCTTTCAAAAGATCTCTTGAAAACTTTATCTCTAGTCACTAACCCTGAAATAGATGCCTTGCCTCCACCTAAAGATTTTGCCATACATAAAATATCTGGTAATACGTTTTCAAAATTCATAAAATAAAAAAGTTCTCCAGTTTTACACCAGCCTGAATAAACTTCATCATAAATAAGAACAATATCTTCTTTATCACATATAAGACGAAGTTCTTGTAAAAACTTCTCACTACATTTGATCAAGTTGCTAATATTGATTGGTTCAACAATTATCCCTGCTATTGTACAATTTCCATTGCTATCTCTCAGTAGTTCAATTTGTTCTTGAATAGAATCGATGTCATTAAATTTAAATTGATAAGTTCCTGGTATTTTAGGGTAATCAAAAAAGTTTTCAGGTGAGCTTGTAACACTCTCAGAACCAAAAAGCTTTCCATGAAATGCTATATCTGAATATAAAATATTTTTTCTTTTACCATCATGATATTTAAAAGCTGTTTTGAGAGACCAATCAACTGACTCTGACCCTGAATTTGGAAAAAAACAATAATTAAGATCGCCTGGCAATAAACTTGCTATGTTGCTACTTAAAGCTGCAATATACTGTGAAAAGTAATTTCGATGCACTTCCATTCTTTTTTCATCTTGAAATTGCTTGCGTATTTTCAAAATTCGAGGATGATTATGGCCGTGATTTAAAACACCTATCCCTCCAGTAAAATCTAAAATTTTTTTCCCATCCTTTGTGAAAATATACATTCCTTCTGAATGACTTATTAACTCATTTCCAAAATCAAATGCGGACAATAGATCTACACGTGCAGAATTTACATGTTTCTTATATAAATCGTGAACTTCATTTATCGATAGTGCCTGAGCATCATCCATTGAATATAATTTAGTTTTTTTGTTCATTATTTTGTAATCGTCACATTGTAGATCAGGTTTAAATCGATAATTGGCAGTGAGAGCGGCAAGAACTGCTCTTCAATTTTTCCTTTATATTTATAACGTATGATTGAGATTAAATTAAATATTGAATTCACATGCTCAACTGCACTGAAATAAGAGTATTCTTGTTTGGTCATCTTGGTAGAATTCGTCGCAATAAAATGTTTCACATAAAACTTTCCGAGTCTCCACAAAAAACCTGGATCTGCTGGCAAGGATATGCTTAATTTACCTCCTCTCTTAAGTTTAGACATCATTTTTATTAAAAATTCTTCTGGATAATTTATATGCTCTAAACAATGACAAATTATAATTCTATCAAAATAATTATCTTTGAAAGGCAACTTCTTGCCATCATAGGTAAAATGTTTTACTTTTTTTTTATTTTCGTAAATTTTTTTTGTTTCCTTATTAGTCTCCAATATATGATACAGGCTATAATTGTGTTTAATATAATTTAAATGAGGGTGCCATCCGGCTCCAATTTCTAAAACATTATTATATTTTTTTTTATTATTAATTTTCTTTTCGAGCTGGACATGAGCCCTTTTCATAATAATTCCTTGAAGTCCACTATACAAGGTATCGTTGTACTGTGATTGTGAAAGTATAATCTTAGACATTTATGTATTAATTGTTTAGGGTTTATTGATATATAAGTATTGAATATATTTCAAACATTTAAATTATTTCAAAAATTGATTGAATATTTGACATATTTAGCCATGGTGTCTAAGTTTCAGGTCTTATTTAAATAGTATTTGGCAGAATAAAAAATTACTATTTGTATGAGGTAGCTTTTTAATTATACATATGTATTATTTATATAATTGATTTAATTATTTAATAACTACATTAGTGAAGTATTCATTGTAATTACGAACACAACATTAATTTTTACTTTATATAAGTATTAGACATTCAAATAAATAATATTATCATCAAATAAATTTTTTTAAAAATAATAATGACTCTTAACTATCTCTTAAAAAAAAAGAAATTAGACATGGATGTTTCGTACTACAATGAAATTTATAAAAAAAATAAACCATTCAGACATGTGATAATTGATAATTTTTTAGATGAAGACCATATTAATTTCTTAATTAAAAAATTTCCTAAACCAGATCATCTAATTTGGCTAGATTGGAAAAAAAGAGCACCAAATCAATTTGGAAAACAGGGTGCAGGAAATTCTGATAATTTTTCTTTACTTGATGATGATTTATATTTTGCACTTATGGAGTTTAATTCTTCTAAATTTTTATCTTTTTTAAAGCGTCTTACTGGAATTGATTCGCTTATACCTGATCCTTATTTTACTGGCGCTGGTTTTCATCAAATATTAAAAGGTGGAATACTTGATATACACACGGACTTTAATTTATACAAAAGATTGAACCTTTATAGGAGAATAAATGTAATAATATATTTAAATGAAAATTGGATCCCCCAATATAATGGACAGCTTGAACTATGGACTGGTGATAAGGATAATGGTAAGTGTGAAATACAAATAGAACCTATAAAAAACCGTTTTGTTGTATTTAATACTAATAAAACTAGTTTTCATGGACATCCAGTGGAGTGGAATGCTCCAAATGAGATTACACGAAAATCCATTGCTTTATATTATTATACTTCTGAAAAAGAAGTGGGCGAACGTTATGATGAACTGACAGATTTTCAGAATATATCTAGTAAAGATCTTCCTACTTAATTTTTATAATATCAAAATTATACTATGAAAAAATTACTCAATACCAATCACAAAATAGAGATTCAATTTGGTTTATTATTGAGTTTCGTAATAATGATAATTGCTATTTATTTCTTTAAATCCGAGTATTTAATAAAATTTTTGTTATTAATACTTTCTCAATTTTTATTGTATTTAACTGTATTTATTCCCAGCATACATACTAGACCTGCAAAATTATGGATTTCATTAGGTGTATTAATAGGTTATGTTGTAAATCCTATTATCATGTTTTTATTATATTTATTCATAGTCATACCAAGTGGCATTTATGCAAGATTATTCAAAAAAATCACTTTTGAAACTAAGTTTAATTTTAGAGTTAATACCTATTGGTTAGAAAGAAAACATCCAGTAAATTCATTTAAGAGACAGTTTTAAATAATTTTATGTTTTCGATTTTAAAAGAAATTTGGCTATTGTTGAAAGAACGTAAGAAATTTTGGTTATTGCCAATAATAATAGTTCTATTTATATTTGGAGGACTTCTAGTTCTATCTCAAGGAAGTGTAGTGGCACCATTTATCTACACTCTATTTTAAAAGATGATACTACTAGGCATATCAGCATTTTACCATGATAGTGCGGCTGCAATAATTATAAATGGTAAAATTATAGCTGCAGCTCAAGAAGAGAGATTTACAAGAGTTAAACACGACTCAAGTTATCCATCAAGGTCAATTAATTATGTTTTGAGTGAAGCAAATATAAATTTAGATTTAGTTGATGCAGTTATTTTCTATGACAAACCACTTTTAAAATTTGAAAGATTACTCGAAACTTATATTGCTTTATCTCCAAGAGGCTTTAATTCATTTAGACTAGCAATGCCACTATGGCTCAGGGAAAAACTATTCTTAAAAGACTATTTATTGAAATATTTAAAAAAGATAGATAAAAATTTTCCAAACGAAAAAATATTTTTTTCTGAACATCACCTTAGTCATGCAGCTAGTGCATTTTATGCCTCACCATATGAAAAAGCAGTAATTATAACTCTAGATGGTGTTGGAGAATGGGCATCTTCAAGTATTGCAATTGGAAATAAAAATAAGATTGAAATTAAAAAAGAAATCCACTTTCCAAATTCGTTGGGTTTGTTTTATTCAGCTTTTACTTATTATATTGGATTTAGAGTAAATAGTGGTGAGTATAAATTGATGGGCTTAGCTCCTTATGGAAAACCGATTTATAAAAACATAATTATGGATAACATCATCGATATAAAAGATGATGGATCATTTAGATTAGACCAATCTTATTTTAATTATGCTACTGGATTAACTATGGTATCAAATAATTTTATAAAATTATTTGGTAAAAAAGTTAGACGGCCCGATATAGATAATTTAAGTCAGTTTCATATGGACATAGCTGCGTCAGTTCAAGCGGTAACTGAAGAAATTATTATTAAAATAACTAGATTTGCCTCTAAAGAATATGGATTGCAAAATTTATGTTTAGCTGGAGGTGTTGCATTAAACTGTGTTGCAAATGGCAAAATACTTAAAGATAAAAAATTTAAAAATATTTGGATACAACCAGCGTCAGGAGATGCGGGTGGTTCAGTTGGTGCAGCATTAGCTTATTGGCACAATGCTCTTGATAAACCTAGAGATATTAATGATCAAGATCTAATGAAAGGAAGTTTTTTAGGACCCAAATTTATTGATGTAGAAATTGAAGATGATTTAAATGATCTGGCTGCCATATATAAAAAATTAGATTATGTCGATATGATAAGGTTAACTGCAAAAGCTATTTCAGAAGAAAAGGCAATAGGATGGTTTCAAGGAAGAATGGAGTTTGGTCCAAGAGCACTTGGTGGTAGGTCTATACTTGGTGATCCAAGATCCAGCAAAACTCAAAAGAATTTAAACTTAAAAGTAAAGTACAGAGAAAGTTTTAGGCCGTTTGGACCCTCTATCCTAGAAAATAAAGCGTCTGAATGGTTTGATATAAATGTTAAAAGTCCGTATATGCTATTAGTTGCTGAGCTAAATGAAAAACTCAAAATAAAAATGACAGAAAAACAAAAGAATCTATTTGGCATTGAAAAGCTAAATGTTAGAAAATCAGAAATACCTGCTGTAACTCATGTAGACTACTCGGCTCGCCTTCAAACTGTCAGTGAAAATTATAACAAACCATATTTTGATTTAATTACTGAATTTGAACGAATTACGGGATGTCCAATTTTAGTCAATACATCATTTAATATAAGAGGAGAACCCATTGTATGTGATCCAAAAGACGCTTTTAAATGTTTTATGGGAACTGAACTAGATATATTAGTCATTGGAAACTATTTTTTAGAAAAGAAAGATCAAAAAAAAATAAAAAATAAAGATGACTATAAATTAAATTATCTTCTTGATTAAAAAGTGATTATAAAATCTTCAATTACTATTTCTTTTTTTTTAATATGTCTTTTTTTTATGGCAGTTTCATTGCCTTTAATTTTTTCAATATTACTGGCAATAATTATATTAACTTTATTTATTGGTTTTAAAATAGATCACATATCAATTATTTTTTTTTCATTATCACTTTTATTTTTAATTATTATAAGTGAAACTAGTCTAGGGCTTTTAACTTATAATCCCGCATCTAGTTGTGCTGAAGATGAATTTAAAATTCCAGGAAAAGAGCATTATAAAAAAAATAAATCTATTTATGGCTTTCTTTGTAAATTACCTGATATTGTTAAAATCAGTGGTGACCTAAGTCTTGTAGAAAAAGTAAGTGTAGACTTTGTGACAGATAAATTTGGATATAGAAACTATAAAGAATTTAATAAAAATGATTTAGTTATAATTGGTGACTCTTTTACAGTTGGAGTTGGAACTACTCAAGATCATATCTTATCTGAACAAATGAGTGAACTCCTAAATAAAAACGTTTACAATGCGTCTTTTCCTACACATCCAGGAGGCTATTTTGAGATATGGAAAAGAATGCATAAATTAACTAGTCAAAATTTTAAATCAATATTTTTAATATTTGAGGGAAATGACTTTTTTTGTACAATTGAGGAAGTTTATAGTGGACAACCTCCTCAAACAAGTTTTCTCAATTATACTTTTAATGTCATTCAAAATACACAAACCTATAATTTTAGCTATGGATTATTTAGTAAAGTTGCTAGCTATTATAATTTAGTTGAAAGTCCATTAAAAGTTGATATTAGAAATATTGGTGGTAATAATGTGGGTTTTCTAGACTGGTATATTTCAGTTTCTGAAAGAGAAGAGCATTGCAATAAAGCAAGTTGGGATTCTACATTTTCGTTCTTAGAAGTAATTGATAATGTTGAATTAATTGTTTTTATTCCAACTAAATATAGAGTCTATCATCATATGTTATCAGATAAGGAACTGCCAAAACTACAAAGTGAATATCTGAAAAACTTTGCAGAAAATATAGGAATAAATTACTTAGATTTAAGTGAGTATTTAATCAATTCATCAAATAAATTAATTAAAAATGGTAACTACACATTTGGTCGTGGCGATACTCATTGGAATAGTTTTGGAATTAAAGTTGCAGCAGAAACTATAGTAAAAAAATTAGAGGAAAATAAAAACTAGCTGTAATTTTTCTAATGCTTTAATTCGTATTCTATCATCATTTCGATCAATTTATCTAGAGAGGTTTCAGAGCTCCATCCTAATTTATCTTTTGCCTTTAATGGATCTGCTAAAAGCATATTAACTTCAGCAGGCCTAAAATATTTTTCTGATATATTAATTATTTCTTTATCATTTTTGATATCATAACACTTTTCGTTAATACCTTCACCCTTCCAATAATGACCAATATTTAATTTATCAAGTGTAATTGTGCAAAAATCTCTAACACTATACTTAATTCCAGATCCAATTACATAGTCATCCGCAGTTTTAGATTGTAACATCATATGCATAGCTTTTACATAATCTCCAGCAAAACCCCAGTCTCTTTCAGCATCTATGTTTCCAAGACTCAGCACTGACTCACTATTCGAATTAATTTTACATAATCCATTAATAATTTTTTTTGTAACAAATTCTATTCCTCTTAGAGGAGACTCATGGTTAAAAAGTATTCCTGAGCAAGCATGAAGGTCAAAACTTTCACGATAATTTATGGTCATCCAGTGAGAATATAGTTTAGACACTCCATAAGGACTTCTTGGATAAAATGGAGTAAGTTCGTTTTGAGGTGTACTTTGAACTAAACCAAACATTTCAGATGTTGATGCTTGATAAAACTTAGTAGTGGGAGAAAATTGTCTTACAGCTTCTAATAAATTTACTACACCAATAGAATTAATATTTGATGTAGTAATTGGATTATCCCAAGATGCACCTACAAATGATTGTGCCGCCAAGTTGTAAATTTCATCAAATTTTTCATTTTGGATTAACTTAATAATTACGGCATAATCTAAAATGTCATAAGCATATATTTTTATATCTTCATATATCTTTAAATATTTAAGTCGAAAGTTATCATTTGAAGCGGTTCTCCTTTCGATTCCAATTACTTCATAGCCTTCTTTTAATAATAATTGTGCTAGATAGGAACCATCTTGCCCAGATATACCAGTAATTAGTGCTTTTTTTGCCATATAAATCTTTTATTATTTTATGAAAGTTACACTCTATTTTTATAAACTTCAAATAGAAAAGCAATTCAGATTCGTATACTTGTATCGAGGGTAAATTATTTATAAGATACAATTATGTCTTCAGTTATTATACTTATGTGCACTTACAATGGAGGAAATTTCTTAGAAGAGCAATTACTTTCTATAGAAAAGCAAACATACCAAAACTGGAGCTTAACTGTTTCTGACGATGGATCTTCAGACAATACTATTAAAATATTAAAAGACTTTAAAACGAAGTGGGGAGATAATAAACTAACAATAATAAATGGACCACAAAAAGGCTTTAGTGAAAATTTTTTCTCTCTTATAAAAAAAAATAAATTAGTTGCAAGCTACTATGCATTTGCAGACCAAGATGATATATGGGAAAAAGAAAAGATTCAAATCAGCTTAAATTTTTTGTCTAAAATAAAAAAAGGATGTACTGGTCTGTATTGTAGTAGAACAAGGTTAATCAATAAAAAAAATGATGAGATTGGATATTCAACTTATTTTGGTAAAAAGCCAAGCTTTAAGAATGCTCTAGTGCAAAGTATAGCTGGTGGAAATACTATGGTTATTAATTGTGAGGCTAAAAAATTAATTCAGATTGCATCAACTGGTTCTAATGTAGTGACACATGATTGGCTTATATATCAAATTATAACAGGGTCTGATGGATTCGTATTATATGATAAATGGCCATCTGTAAGATATCGTCAACATGATAATAATAAAATTGGAAGCAATAAAAATTTTTATTCACGGATGATAAGAATATATCTACTTTTCAATGGTGACTTTAAAAAATGGATTAATCAAAATATTTTTGCATTAGATAAGATATATAACTATCTTTCAAATGAGAATAAAGATGTAATTAATCAGTTATATGATTTAAGGTCTAAATCACTAATAATGAGAATATTTTCTATTAAAAAATGTGTACTTTATAGGCAAACTTTCTTAGGAAATATTGCTCTAATTATAGGTATAATATTAAAAAGAATTTAATAATTATGACGATATTGGTAACTGGTGGATGTGGCTTTATAGGTAGTAATTTTATATTAAACTACTTTTTAAAATCAGATGAAAAAATTATAAATTTAGATTCATTAACCTATGCAGGAAACCTATTAAATTTAGAATCTCTTAAAAATAACAACAATTATCAGTTTGTCAGAGGTAGCATAAATAATAGTTCGATATATAAAGAAATATTTAAAAACCAAGAAGTTACTTCAATTATTAATTTTGCCGCAGAAAGTCACGTTGATAAGAGTATCCTTGGACCTGAAGAATTTATTAATACAAATATTATTGGCACTTTTAGGCTTCTTGATAATGTAAAAAAATATTGGGACAATCTAGATGGCTTAAAGAAGAAAAACTTTAGATTCCTTCACGTTTCTACTGATGAAGTCTACGGCTCCTTGAACGATGATGATCCACCTTTTACAGAGAACAATAAATATGAGCCAAATAGTCCATATTCTGCAAGCAAAGCATCTAGTGATCATTTGGTCAGAGCTTATAATGCAACTTATGGATTACCAACATTAACAACTAATTGCTCAAATAATTATGGGCCATTTCAATTTCCAGAAAAACTTATTCCATTAATCATTAAAAATGCATTAGAGGGAACTAATTTACCTATTTATGGTGATGGAAAACAAATTAGAGACTGGCTTTATGTTACAGACCATTGTGAGGCAATAAATGCAGTTTTAGAAAATGGTATTCCCTCATCTGTATACAATATAGGTGGATTAAACGAAAAAAAAAATATTGAAATAGTAAATTTAATTTGCTCAATTCTTGATAAGAAAAAACCATTAAAAGGTAGACATTACTCTGATTTAATTAACTATGTAAAAGATAGGCCTGGGCATGATCGCCGCTATGCAGTTGATAATTCGAAAATAAAAAATGAAATTGGTTGGTATCCTAAAGAAACTTTTCATACAGGTCTTGATAAGACAGTTAATTGGTATCTTGATAACCAAGAGTGGGTAAAAAATATTTCTAATGGGAAATATAGAGAGTAAATAAAAAACATAGCATATATGAAAATTATTCTTTTTGGAAAGAATGGACAAGTTGGCAATGAAATCTGTAAATTGGTAACCTCTGATTTAAATTTTATCTCTTATAATAGTACGGAAATCAATTTTTCAAATCAAAAAAAAATTCAAGAAGTAATAAGTAGAGATAAACCAAACATAATAATAAATGCAGCAGCTTATACAAAAGTAGATGAAGCTGAGGATGATTTTAAAAATGCTTATAAAATAAATTCTTTGTCATTAAAGACGATTTCTGAATGCGCTTTAAAGCAAAATGCTACACTCATACATTACTCAACTGACTACGTGTTCGATGGAAATAAAAAATCACCTTATACTGAGGATGATATATGTAATCCTATTTCAAAATATGGAATAACAAAACTTAAAGGTGAAAAAAATATTATAGACTCAGGATGTAAATATAAAATATTTAGAACAAGTTGGGTTGTTTCAGAACATGGTAATAATTTTATAAAAACAATATTTAGGCTAGCCAATGAAAGAGAAAATTTGAAAATTGTTTCTGATCAAGTGGGTGTACCTACTTCAGCAAGACTTATAGCTTCAATTACTTTAAAAATGATTAAAAGTAATAATATCAATAAATCTAATATCTATAATCTTGTTCCAAATGGAAAAACAAATTGGTATAAAATTGCTTGCTACATAATTAATTATGCACAAAAAAAAGGATATAAATTTAAACTAGATAAAAGCAAAATTTTCGCTATATCTTCTAAAGAATATAAAACAAGAGCTAAAAGACCACAAAATTCCTTGCTTTCTAATCTAAAACTCTCTAATGAATTAAATGAAGAGATGCCTGAATGGCAAGAAAATATTAATCCAATCATTGATAGACTATTAAAAAACTAAATAACTTTATGCTTAAAAAAAGAAAAGGAATTATACTTGCAGGTGGTTCTGGAACAAGACTATTTCCTTCAACACTTACTATTAGTAAACAGCTATTACCAATTTATGATAAGCCTATGATTTACTATCCACTAACAACACTCATGCTTGCTGATATCAAGGATATTTTAATTATCAGCACACCACACGATATTGTGTTATTTAAAAATTTATTAAATGATGGTTCACAATGGGGTATTAATATTGATTATGCTATCCAAGAAAAGCCAGAGGGGCTTGCACAGGCTTTAATAATTTCTGAAGACTACTTAAAAGGTAGTCCATCAGTATTAATATTAGGTGATAATATATTTTATGGGCAAGATTTTTCAAATATATTAAAAGATGCAAATAATAATATATCGTGTACTTCAATATTTGCTTACAGAGTTAAAGACCCTGAAAGATATGGTGTAGTCGAATTCGATAATAACTATAAAGTTATTTCAATTGAAGAAAAACCTGAAAAACCTAAATCTAATTATGCTATCACAGGACTTTATTTCTATGATGAAAATGCGCCTAAGTATGCAAAAACACTTAAAAAATCCCATAGAGGAGAATTAGAGATAACTGATTTAAATAAAATCTATTTAGAAAAAAATTGTTTAAATGTAAAAATTATGAGTAGGGGATTTGCATGGCTTGATACTGGTACACATAAATCATTACTAGACGCAAGCATTTATGTTTCCGTTTTAGAAGAAAGACAAGGAATTAAAATTGCGTGTCCTGAAGAGATTGCATTTGTCAAATCTTGGATATCAAAAAAAGAGTTACAAGGCCTATTTCAAAATATGAACAATGAATATGGAGAATATTTAAAAAAAATTATTTAATATTAATATGAAAGTAACAAATTTTTTAATTGATGATGTTTTATTGTTTGAGCCAAACATTCATATAGATGATAGAGGATATTTTTATGAAAATTTTAATAAAAAAAGTTTTTATAAAAATACAGGGATCGAAATTGAGTTTGTTCAGGAAAATCAGAGTTTTAGCAAGAAGAATGTTTTAAGAGGACTGCATTATCAAATACCACCATTTGAACAAGGAAAACTTATAAAAGTTTTAGAGGGATCTATTTTTGATGTTGCTGTTGATATAAGAAAAAATTCCAAAACTTTTATGAAATGGATAGGTGAAAAATTAAGTGCAGAAAACCATAAACAGCTTTGGATACCTCCCGGATTTGCTCATGGTTTTTTAGTATTAAGCAATAATGCTTGTGTTTCTTACAAAACTACTAATTTTTATTCTCCAAAACATGAAAGAAGTATAATATGGAATGATAGTAAGATTAATATTAACTGGCCTAATATATCAAACATAAAGTTATCAAGTAAAGATATGTCTGCATTAAAGACAGACAGTCTTGATTTTTCAGAACTCTAAATTTTACAATGACAAAATTCAATAATCAAATAGTGATAGTTTTAGGTAGCCATAGAAGTGGAACAAGCGTAACTACAAGACTTGTATCTTATCTAGGATTTAATCTTGGTGAAAATCTAATGGAACCAAACAATGATAATCCTAAAGGTTATTTTGAAGATATAGATATATATAATTTTAATGAAAAAATTTTAAAATTAATAAAAAGAAGTTGGTATGATTCAGATTCTATAGATAGCAAATTATTAATAAATCTTACAAAAAAAAACATATTTAATGAAGCAATTACATTAATTAAAAAAAAAATTAATCATCAAAAACTAATTATAATAAAAGATCCTAGAATAACAATCCTACTTCCTTTTTGGGTAAAAGTTTTTAAAAAACTAAATCTAAATATTAAGTATGTATGTTCAATTAGAAATCCACTTGATATATCTTTGTCATTAAAAATTAGAGATGGTTTTAGTATAAATAATAGTTTAAATATTTGGTATAGATACACTTCTCAATTATTATTAGATTTAAAATTTAAAGATGCAGTTTTTATTAATTTTGATAATTTTAAAGAAAATTTAGATAAAGAAATAATAAAATTAGAAATTTTTTTCAATAAAAAATTCACAAAAGAGTCATTAGAAAAATTTAAATCCTTCTATGAAAAATCTTTATTACATTCAAAGCACAAGCCAAAAGATTTTTATGACAGCAATCTTATTAGTGATTTATATAAAGATATTTATAGTCAGTGTTTAGACTTGTCTATCAATTATGAAGTTAGCTCATCTAATGAAAAGTTAATAAAAAAAAATGTTAATAAAATAGTAAATACAATAAATAGTGATCCTCTGTTTAAAAATGGTATGAATGATTTGTGGTATAAAAAAAATGCTATAAAAAATGACCATGCTTTAGATAATTTATTAGAGCAAAGAGATCGAGCCATTATTCAAATTAATAAACTAGAAACTGAGACTATAAAAAAAAATAATGCTTTAAATGCTTTATTAGAACAAAGAGATCGAGCTATTAGTCAAATTACTATACTAGAAACTGAAACTATAAAAAGAGACGATACGGCGAATGATTTATTAAAGCAAAGAGATCGAGCTATTATTCAAATTAATAAACTAGAAACTGAAACTATTAAAAAAAATAATTCTTTAAATGATTTATTAAATCAAAAAGATCAAGCTATTAGTCAAATTACTAAATTACAAACTGAAAGCAAAAGAAAAGAAGATGTGTCGAGTAACTTATTGGAGCAAAGAGAAAATGCTTTAAATGCTTTATTAGAACAAAGAGATCGAGCTATTGATCAAATTACCAAACTAAAAACTGAAGGCAAAAGAAAAGAAGTTGCTTTGAGTAATTTATTAGAGCAAAAAAATAATTTATCAGATAAAAAAAATATTGAGATTTCAAACTTAGAAAAAATAAATTTAGAAGCTGTTTTTCAAATTAATAATTTGGAAAATCAAGTTCAGGAAACTCTTACTGAATATAATAAAACTATTAATTCAAAAAGTATGAAAATAACTAAGCCTTTGAGATTTATTCTAGCTAAATACAATTATTTAATTTTTAAATTTTTAAAAATTATTAAAAAGTTAAATAATATATATAAAAGAAAATTTATTACTCAAATGATAATGTCAAAATTTTTTAGGAGTAAATCTTCTATGAAAATTAATTTTAATAGTTATAAATTAAAAAACTTATACATTTATATGTTAAGTAATTATAGATTTAAAAAAAAATTACAATATATCAGTGATAAATTTAACAATAAACCTATTGAAATTTCAATTATTATTCCAGTTTATAATAAATGGAATTATACAATCCCTTGTATTAAATCAATACTTGATCAGGAGATTAAAAATAATTTTGAAATAATTATAATGGATGATAATTCATCTGATTTAATGCCAAAAGTATTAAATCAAACACTTAATAGAAAATTTAATATTATTAAATACTATAAAAATAAATCTAATCTTGGCTTTATAAAAAACTGTAACGTGGGAAGTCAATATGCAAGTGGAGAGTTTATTGTTTTTTTGAATAATGATACTTTGGTAGATAAGAGATGGTTGAGCAAATTAAAAGATACTTTTAATCTAAATGAAAATATTGGAGTTGTAGGTTCTAAAATAATGTTTCAAAATAATAGACTTCAAGAAGCGGGTGGCATTATTTGGGACGATGCTACAGGTATGAATTATGGACGAAATGAAGATCCAGATCATCCAAGATTTAATTATTTAAGAGAAGTAAGTTATGTTAGTGGTTGCTCTTTTATGGTGAATAAGCTGCTATTTTTAAAAACTGGTGGATTTGATGAAGAACTTAATACAGCTTACTATGAGGATGTGGCAAAGTGCTTTCAACTTTCTAATCTTGGGTACAAAATAGTTTATCAGCCGGAGTCTTTTTTAATGCATTATGAGGGGGTTACAAACGGAACTAACTTGAAAAAAGGTATAAAAAGATTTCAAGAAATAAATAAAGAAATATTTTACAAAAAATATATTGTTCCTCTTTCAAAAAATAATAAAAAACTATTAAGTAAGCCAAAGAATGAATCAGATATTATTTTAGCAAGTGAAATATATGAAAAAGAACGCATATTAGTTATAGATAATAATATACCAACACCAGATAAAGATGAAGGTTCACAATATATATGGAATTTACTTAAATATCTGAAAAAAGAAAATAATTTGATAAAATTTATTGCTGCAGATGAACTTAGTAATACTCGAAATAATTATTTTAGAAACTTAGAGCAAATTGGTATTGAAGTTGGACAATGGCCTCACTATTCATCAGTAAACGACTTCATTGAAAAAAATAAAAATATTTTTTCAGTTGTTCTGATAACAAGAGTGAACAATCATAAAAAATATTATGAGATAGTAAAAAAAAATAATCAAAATGCAAAAATAATTTTTAATACTATTGATTTACATCATCTACGACATCTAAGAGAAGCTGAAGTATTAAATAATAATTTAATCAAAAAAGAGGCTCTTAAGTTAAAAGATGTTGAAATTGATTGTATTAATAAATCAGATCAAACTATATTAGTTAGCAATGAAGAATATAAGTATTTAAAAAAAATTAGAGTAAAAATTGATAATGTTCATGTATTACCTTTATTAAGAGATTTTACTTCTAGAACAGAAATCAAATCATTTAATTCTCGAAAAAATTCTATAGTTTTTTTAGGAAATTTTAATCATACACCAAATGTTGATGCGATAAATTTTATTATAAATGATATCTGGCCTAAATTAGAAAAAGAGTGTGTTAAAAGGAATATAAAATTACCATGCCTTGATATTATAGGAGATGATATGCCTGAAAATATGAAATATATGATAAAAAATCTTAAGCTCAATGTAAAATATCATGGATATGTAAAGGACCTTGAAAAATTTTTTGAGGAAGTAAAATTATCCATAGCTCCACTTAGATATGGTGCTGGCTTAAAAGGTAAAATTATAACATCTTTCCAATATGGGGTTCCAGTAATTGGATCTCAAATTGCATTTGAGGGAATTGATCATAAAAAAATTGATACTGGAATACCATTTATAAATGAAAATGTTGATGAATATGTTAATTGTATTATAACAATACTGAATGATGAGAATGAATGGTATAAACTTTCTAGATCGTTAGTAAAATTTGTTAATGATACATATTCAATAGATAAAAATAAAAATAAAATCAATGAGATTTTTTATTAATATTTGACAATTGTAGTATAATTCATTTCACTTATAAAACTTAAAATAACAATGATTAAAATTTTTGACAAACTAATCATCTTTTTATTTGCAACTTCTTTTTTGATAACTGCTTATGGTTTTTATAACTTACATCTAAATAATTTTCATTTTAGTATTTATAGTGATGTAAATATATTTATAATTTTATTATTAACGATTGAATTTATTTCTAGAATAACGAGATTTAATCGTTTTTTTATTACTGGACTTTTAATCTTACTAATATCTATAGTTACAGATTATTTTATACCTTGTTTAATTGTATATTCATTTTTATTATCAGCATTTTCAATAGGATCAATTATATATAGATTTTTAATAATTGATAAAAAAGGCTCCAATATAAATAAGATATTAATTGGTTTAGGTATACTTGGATCTATTTTAAGTATAACCTCACATTTTGAAATTAATTATTCATATTTATTTCTAATAATTATATTTATCCCAATAGTTTTTAATAGTGGAAAAATTATTACATATGGAAATATATTAATTAAAAATAAAATATATCGATCAAATTCAGATCTTTATGACTCAGTAATTTCAGCTCTATTTGTTCTATATTTTTTATTAGCCTTAATGCCTGAATTTGGTTTTGATGCACTTGCTTCACATTTATTTGTACCGGCACATATCAAAAGTAATGCATTTTGGGGATATGATTTTATAAAATATAATTGGGCTACAGCTCCTATGCTAGGAGATTGGCTTATAACATATCCTTATATATTTGCAGGAGAAACAGGGGCAAAAATTTTAAATGCAAACTTCATTCTTCTTAATTGCCTAGTTATTAAAGAAATTTTCAATTGGCTAAATAAATCCCAACTGGCTTATAAATGGACAATTATACTATTTTTATCAAGCCCTTTAACTTTCTCAATAGGAACTACAGTATTTATTGATTCTTCATGGAGTTTATTTTTAATATCAGGTTCTTTTTATGCAGTAAAATTACTTTATAAAGAAAATTCACATATTGAGAACTATATCCTTGCGGGATTATTTTTAGGTTTAGCTGTTGCAACTAAAGCAATAACATTTTTGACACTTTTAATTCTATTAGCTTGTATTTTGATTTCAAGTAAAAATATTTTTAAAAAAAATAATATTAAATCAATAATTGCAGGAATTTTCCTATTTCTTATTTTTGGATTTAAATCATACATATTTTCTTGGTATTTTACAGGCAATCCATTTTATCCATTTTTTAATTCATTTTTTGAATCTGAATATTATCCATTAGTAAATTTTAGTGCTGATCATTATAAGCATGGATTTTCTATACTGTTTACTTATTTAGTTAATTTTGATTCAAGCTTATATAATGAGTCAAAAATTAATGGTGCCGGATTTCATTTATCACTTATTACAATTCCTGCAATATTGATAGCTTTTATAAATCGATTATATAAAGAGGCTTTATTATTATTTATTGCTATATTATGCATATGGTTAACTTTTGAATTTACTTCATATTTAAGATACATCTTTCCCGCACTAACAATTTTATTAATTTCAGTATGTTCATCTTTATTTTCCAAAAATGAAAATATCAGATTTTATCATAATATTATTAATGCTTTATTTTTTTTAATATTATCCTTGAATCTTTTATTCTTAAACAGTGGTTATGGTGTTCAAAAAATAGAAGCTAAAAATTTAATTAATAGTGAAAAAATGCAACATTATGAATCAATTATGATGCCCTTAAAAGACGCTGTAAAAGAAGTTAATAAGATTAATATTGATAAAACACCGGTTGCTATTTTCACTTCTAACGCAATAGCTGGTCTTGAAAGTGATGCAATTTATTTTAGTTGGTACAATATTAAATTCAATATAGAGGTATTAGAAATAGCTAGTGAAGATGATTTAAAAGAATTACTTGAATCATATGGAGTAGAATACCTAATTATTGGTGATAATTTTCCATTCACAGTTCAAAAAGGTTATATAGAAGAAATGTCAAGCCAATGTAAAAGATTTGGTAATGAAGTAATAAGAAAATTAGATTATTTAGATGGAAATAATTGTGATCAAAATAAAAAATTTAAAGATAGAAAAGAATTAATTCTTAATTCAGACTTTGAAAATATGGAGCATTGGAACTATATTGAAGATAATATCTATTTAGAAAATTCAATTGTTAGTCTAGTCAGTAGCCCTGTTTCCCAAGCTGTTGCCATTAAAGATAATAAGGAATATGTTCTTTCTGTTGAAGCTAAGTGTAAAAATAAGATTGGAACTGGAAGACTTCAAGTAAATTGGCTAGGTATAGAAGGAAATTATATAAGCACTTCATTAATTACTTTTGAATGTTCTAAATATAAAAAGACATATAATATGTATTCTGTAGCTCCAAAAGAGAGTGCTATTGCAGTAGTTTTTGCCTCTGCTCATACTAATGATGTGCCTATAGTTTTTAACTCTGTTTCTTTTAAATAAATTAAAGATAGTATCTATGAAAAAAAAAATTATTGCTGTTGTAATTCCAGCTTACAAAGTAAAGCAAAAAATTATTAAAGTAGTTTCAACTATTCCACAATTTGTTGATTTTATTTATGTAATAGATGATTTTTGCCCTGAAAATTCTGGTGATCTTGTTTTGAAAAAAATCAATGATTATAGAGTTGAGGTTATTAAACATGAGATAAATCGTGGTGTAGGCGCTGCTGTAATTACAGGCTATAAAGCTGCAGTAAAAAATAATGCTGATGTTGTAATAAAAATAGATGGTGATGGGCAAATGGATCCTAATTTGATAATAGATTTTATTACTCCAATAATTAATGAAAGTGCTGATTACAGTAAAGGCAATAGGTTTTTTAATTTAACAAACATAAGGTCAATGCCAAAAATCAGAATATTTGGGAATGCAATGTTATCTTTATTAAATAAATTATCTTCTGGATACTGGAATATATTTGACCCTACTAATGGTTATACAGCTATTAATGCAGAACTTATAAATTACTTGCCTTTAGATAAAATTAGTCAACGATATTTTTTTGAATCAGACATGTTATTCAGATTAAATACTCTTAGGGCTGTAGTTGTTGATATACCCATGAATGCAAAGTATGATAATGAAAAAAGTAGTCTTAAAATTAGAAATATATTATTTGAGTTTTTATTTAAACATTTTGTTAATTTTGTGAAGAGGATATTTTATAATTATTACTTAAGAGATATGTCATTAGCTTCCATACAACTCCCTATTGGTATATTGCTATTTTTATTCGGATTTATATTTGGTTTAAATAAATGGATAATAGCTAGTACTTTACAAGTTCCTACATCTGCTGGCACAGTTATGCTTTCTGCTCTAACAATTTTAGCAGGTATGCAGCTTATATTTGCTTTTTTAAACTATGATATTTCTAGTATACCATCCCGACCATGGCAAAGAAAATCAAATGATAAGTAAATTATGCTAAAGTATAGACCTGAAATCGATGGATTGCGTACAATAGCAGTTCTTTCTGTTGTTCTATACCATGCTGATATAATTTTTTATAATTTAAATCCTTTTTTTCTTAAACAATATGGAATTAATTTTTTTGAGGGTGGATTTATAGGTGTAGATATTTTTTTTGTAATATCTGGATACTTAATATCACTCATCATCCTTACTGAAATGTCTAATAATAATTTTAGTTTTGTAAGCTTTTATGAAAGACGAGCAAGACGTATCTTGCCAGCATTATTCTTTGTTATGATAGCTGCAATTCCTTTTGCAATTACTATTATGCAGCCTAAAGAATTAATTCAATTTTCTGGATCTATTTTATCAGCTTTAAATTTTAGTTCAAATTTTTGGTTTTGGTTAGAAGATAGTTATACAGCGGGACCAAGTGCTTTAAAACCCTTTCTTCACACCTGGTCACTTTCAATAGAAGAACAATTTTACTTATTTTTCCCAATAATGATTTTGGTAATTTGGAGATACTTTAAAAAATATTTAATGAGTATTTTGATTATTATTTTCTTAGTTTCACTACAACTTGCAGATTTTTGGAGTTCCTTATATCGAGATACAACTTTCTATCTTTTACATACAAGAGGATGGGAATTAATAGCAGGATCACTGCTAGCAAAAATAGAAATAGATTATGGTCGAAAGAATAATTCAATATTAGGCTTTATTATGCCATCTATAGGACTTTTCTTGGTTGTCCACTCAATTATTTTCTTTGATGATCAAATGCGCCATCCTTCATTTATCACTTTAATACCAATACTTGGTACAATGTTATTAATTTGGTTCTCTCAAAAAGGTGAGATTGTTACTGATATATTAAGTAGTAAAATATTTGTTTCCATAGGCTTAATATCTTACAGTTTATATTTATGGCATTTTCCAATCTTTGCTTTCAGTAGAATACTTGAGTTTGATCCGTCAATTACAAATAAGCTAATTCAAATATCTTTATCTTTTATTTTAGCAATTATTTCTTATAAATTTATTGAAAAACCTTTTAGAAAAAAAGGCCTTTTAAGTCTTAAAACTATTATTTTATTACTAGGTTCTACATATTTAGTCTTAATGATACTTACTGGAAGTTTATACTATGTCAATTCCACAAAAATGAGTAATTTTCAGATAGGTGATAAGTTATTTGATATTGATGAAGAAAAAAATAAAAGATTTATTTGGCTTCATTCAAATTGTCCTGAGATTGGTTGGGCTGAGTGTAGAAAACCACAACAAAATAAAAAAAATATACTTGTAGTTGGTGACAGTATGTCAATAGATGCAGTAAATATTTTAAGTCCTATATTTCCAGAATACCATTATATTGTGGATGATGAATTTGGTGGCTGTCCACCGCACCCTGATATAAAAACTCTTGTTCCAGATCAGCACCCAAATTTATTAGAGTGTATCAAAAAAAATGAATCAAGGTTCAAATCTGCAAGCTTGTTAGATAAAGACCTAATTATTATAAATCTTTTATACAGCTGGTTTGAACCTGAAGATCTTATTCCATATCTTCAATTCTTAAAAAAAAATAATTTCTCTAATGTCTTAATATTTGGTAATTATATATCACTAAAGAAAGATTTTTATGAAACGTTCATGGAGGGCAATATAAATTTTGATAACAATAATTTGCTTGATGATCATAATGATTTAATTAATACTAAATTTTATAAACAAAAAGATTTATCAGTATTATCTAATAAATTTGGATATAGTTTCATAAATGTAGAGAAATATGCATGCAATGACAAATGCCCTCTTTTTATAAATAGCTATCCATATACTTGGGATAAATTTCACTACTCATTAGAGTTTTCTCAATTCTTGTCAAAAAAAATGAGCGAAGATTTAAAGAAAATATTTGTTAGATATAGATTATAATTAGAAAATATACTTAATTTTTTATATGAAAAAAAAGTCAGTATTCCTATTAGCCCATCAAGACGATGAAATTGGTATTACAAAAGTAATTTTAAATGAATTAGAAAGTAATAACGAAGTAATTTGTATATTTGTAACCGATGGTGGGGAAAAAAGTGATGTCAGAAATCTGGAGTCCATATATGTACTTGGTAAAATTGGCGTCAATCCAAATAATATTATTTTTTTAGGCAAAGAGCTAAACTTCAAGGACGGAATTTTATCTAAAAGCTATAGAGTTTTAAAGGATTGGTTATCAAGTTATATAAGAGACAATAACTCAATATCTACAATCTATGTCCCAGCGTATGAAGGTGGTCATCAAGATCATGATGCCCTTCATGTGGCTGCACTCAATGCCTCAGATGAAAATGGATTAATTGAAAATGTATTTCAATTTCCATTGTATAATAGGTATGGATGTAGAGGTCCCTTTTTTTGTGTAATGAAGCCTTTAGCATCTAATGGTAAGATAATAAAAATTAATATGACAACAAAAGATAGAGTCCAAACTCTACTCTATTGTTTAAAATATCCATCTCAATTAAAGACATGGATTGTCTTATTTCCATTTTTTATTTTTTATTATTTATTGAATAGTCATCAAGTAATACAGAAAGTAGATCGAAGGAGAATCTTTCAAAAACCACATAATGGCATTTTACTATATGAATACAGAAAATTTTATGATTGGAATAGTTTTCAAAAAGACATAAGTAATTAATTAATTAAAATTTTCTTATCTTCTTTCCTCTTTCACTTTTTTCAATTTCATCTACTATCTGAATCTTACTAGGAACCATATATTTTGGCATCCTATTTGCACATTCTTTTTTAAAATCTGAAATATTAAAATTATCTTTATATTTTTTATTAATTAGTATCTTAGCGGATACAATTTGACCTAATAGAGGATTTTTTGAACCGTATACAACTGTATCAAGAATTTTTTCATTTTCTAATATAATAGTTTCAACTTCTGCAGGGTACACTTTTTCACCACCAACATTTATTAATTCAGATTTCCTTCCCAAAATTCGGATCCAATCACCATCTTGTTCAACACTATCACCTGTTATAAAATATCCATCATCTGTAAAAGGGCTGTCGACACCAATATACCCAAGTAATGCAGAATCTGTTTTAACTTGAAGAATTCCATCGATAACTCTAAGTTTATATCCCTCTCCACCAAGCTTTACCCAAAGGCTATCATTGCTTCTAGATTTTGATCTTAAAACTCCAATTTCTATCATGCCATAAGTTTGTTGTATTTTTATATTTTTAAAGGATTTATTAACTAAAGATAGTGTCATAGCTGGCATTGGTTCGGCACCGTAACTAATAACCTTTAGGCTTGATAGATTATATTTTTTATGAGTTCCACCTAATAACAATATATTCAAAAAGCTAGGAGTTGTAGGCAGTAGTTCAATTTCATTCTTTTCTATCAATGAACATATGTAATTAGGATTTCTCGAAGTAGGGAGTATTATTAAGCTATTATTAGAAAAACAATGTAAAAATGTATTTAATCCACCCCAATGATCAAACATAAGAAAATTAATTGTTTTCATGGCAGGTCTTTTGGTTTCAAATTTTTTTAATAACTTACTAAAATCATGAACTACAGCTTTAGGTTTTCCACTTGAACCCGAAGTAAAAAGAATTAATCCAGGAACAGATCTATTCTTAATAATATTAAGTAATGAATTTTGTATTTGATTATTTTTAAGTGGGTTTTTCTTTATTACTTCTGTGTTATTTCTTAAATCAATAGTGAAATCTATAGGTATTTCAGTTAAATTATCTCTAACCCTATCAAAAGTAGACTCTGTCAGTGGAATAAGTATTGTTCCAATATCAATTAAGCTTATTAAAAAAGCAATCGATCTAATTGAGTAATCTCCAATTAAACAAACAGAATGCCCCGATGCTATTTTATTTATCTTGAGGATATCTCTTACTTTATTGATTTCCTTAAAGACATCTTTATAAGAATATGAAGTATCATTTTCAACAATACATAATTTATTGCTATTTTGATTAACTCTATCTAAAACTTTATCTAATGCATTCATTATTCGTATTTAAGTAAAGTAGTAGACCAGGATAGTCCAACACCAAATCCACAACATACTATGTAGTCATCTTTTATTATCTTATCATTATGTAATAATTGAGACAAAGCAAGAGGTATTGATGCTGAAGTCAGATTTCCTGTATTATTAATATCAAAATAAATCTTTGATTCATCTAATCTTAATTGTTTCATTATACCATCAATTGCAAGTTGACTGGCTTGATGAGGAACAATCAATTTTATTTGACTTATATCTAAATTATTATTTTCAATAATTGAATTAATAGCCTTAGGTACTCTACTATTAAAAAAACTTATTATTCCAATTCCATCCATATCAATAAAATCTGGATCATTTGATACTATTTGCTCTTTGTCACTTTTATATTCAAAATGCTTTCTAATAGGATTTTTTGATCCACCATTTTTAACTATAAATCTCTCATAATTTTTTCCATTTGAATAGTATTCAGTATCAAGGACCCTAAAACCATTTTCATTTTTCGTAATATGAGCACAAGATACACCATCACCAAACAGCAGTTTTGTAGACCTATCGCCGGGAGAGATCAATTTGGAATAAGTATCTCCACATAAAAGTAGAATATTATTCATTTTATTTCCTTGAAGTAAGCTAGTAGCAATTCCAAGAGAATAAGAAAATCCTGAACAAGCTAAATTAATATCAAAAGCCATAATATTTTCTCTAAAATTGTATTTCCCATGAAAGATAGAGGCATTTCCAGGCATAATATAATCAGAAGTTTGTGTGCAGAAAATGATTCCATCAATATCTTCAGGGGAGAGAGTGCTATCAAATATTTTGTCTGCAGCTTTTATAGCAAGATCTAGAGCAGTTTCATTATCATTACTAATGCATCTTTGCTCTACTCCAGTTCTAATTGAAGCCTTATTTACATTCCAATTTGGTCTACTTTCGGAAATCATTTTATTTGTAAGTAAACCTTCTGGCAAACCAATTGATATATTCGAAATAATTGACATATTTTTTATAATTTAGTTAATAAAAAAAGGTAATCCATGGCCTGGAAATACCATTTTTTTTTCTTTTATTAGTTTTAGTTTTTGAATACTATTCTCAATTTTCTTCTTATTTCCTCCAGGCAAATCAGTTCTGCCTGGTCCACTATTTAACAAAGTGTCACCTGTAATTAATATATTATTAAACATAAAGCAACAGCTACCCTCCGTATGACCTGGAGTATGAATTATAGAAAATTTCCAATCATTTATTGTAGAGATATTCTCTGTATCTAGAAAGTAATCAATTTTAGGAATACCAATCATATCAGTATTGTCAAAAATGATTCTATACAAATTTCCATGTTTTACTAATTTTTTATCACCTGAATGAATATAAAAGTTTAAATTGTAAGTTTTTTTTATTAGATCAACTGCACCAATGTGATCATAATGTCCATGTGTATTATATATTCCAACAGGAACTAGGGATTTTTTTTTAATAACTTTAATTATTTCATGACCTTCACTTCCAGGATCAATAATTAAGCATTGATTAAAATTTTTTTTTCTTAGTAAATAGCAATTTTGCTTCCACGTTCCATTGGTAATACATGTAACAATCCATTCTTCATGAGCATAGTTATTTATAATTGCCATTACTAAAGACCACCGAGTGCAATACTTTGTCCCGTAATATAAGAACTATCTTCTGATAAGTAGAAATCAATTACATTTGTTATATCTAAAAAATTAGCTGAGCGAGGAATTGGAAGACAGGAAATAATTTTTTCTATTGCCTTTGAATCAATTTTTTTTGAAAGTGTTGTTTCTATATAAGTTATATCAACAGTATTAGATGTAATTCCATAGGGCGCATATTCTTTACTTAATACTGTAGCAAGTGTTTTTATTGCAGATTTTGTCATTGCATATATAGAATCACCATTTGGCTTAAGTGTACTTGCCATTGATCCTATATTTACAATTCTTCCTTCTTTTTTGGGCATCATTATCTTTGCAGCTTCTCTAGACATAAAAAAATTTGCCTTAATATTAATATCAATCATATTGTCAACACTATCTTTAGGCAGAAGAAGTGAATTCATTGATGTTAGGGTTCCAGCATTATTAATTAGAGCATAAAGATATTTAATTTTTTTTTTATAGTTTTTAAAATATTCTAAAATCTCTTTATGATTAGATAAATCTATTGAAGTATGTGTGTAATTTTCGTTATTTATTTTTGATTCTGTTCTAGAAATTCCAAAAACGTTATAATTATTATTACAATAGAACTTAGCTAATTGATTACCAATACCTCTTGACGTTCCTGTAATTATGATATTTCGTTTTTGTTTAATTTCATTCATTTAGAAGAGACTTTATATAGTCAGTAAGAGATCCAACTGATTTAAATGGTGTAAGCTCTGATTCAAAAGAATCTTCTTTAACTACACTAATTTCTTTTCCTGTTTTTTCTTCAATCAAGGTCTCAATAGTTATAAATAAATTTACTAGGGCAACTGAATCTATAGTACCATCTGAATCTAGTAATAAAAAATCTGGTCTATTTTCGATGTTTACATCATCAAATTGATTATTTATCTCAATAATAGCCTCATTAATTATTTCATCAGCTTTATTCATAAATCTCCTTAAAAATAGTCTAAATCTGCAAGGGTAAAATGTGCCTTAGCAAAATTCTTAATCTCATCATTTTTTTTTATACTACTGCAAAATATAGGAGTAGAATGTTGTAATAGATTATCACTTATAGGAATAATAGGAAACCTAAAAACTTTAAATAAACTCTTATTTTTATTATTAATTATTGTAAATAATATATCATTATTAGAAGAAATTGCTTCATTAATAAGTTTCATTCTTAAAGCCAATAAACTAAAAATATTTAAGTCTTCTATAAGCAAAAGATCCATTAATAATGTTACATTATATCCTGAGTAAGAACTATTTCTTAAAACTATAAAACCAACAATAGTATTATTTTTAAGTATCTTTTTATAATAATACTTGTTGAGGTTTTGCTCAAATCGCCATTTAAAAAATTTTTCATTTCTTTCCATTGATTGTGGTGATTTTTTAAAAAATTTTTTCCTAGTAACTTCATTAAATTCACTCAATGCACAATCATTTAAAGTAACCGAACTAAAATATTGAGATATATAAATAGATAATTTTAATATATATAAGTAAAGGTTATCTATTATATTTAGAAATATTATTTTTTTATTAAAAAATTTACTAATAATGCTTGATAGCTTTATTGGAAAACCATAAGCCTTTAAATTTATGATATTTTCAAATTTAAAAAATTTTTTATAAATTATTTCACTATTTTCATTTGAAGTATGAAAAACAAAATCATTATTTAGTTTATTATATGATTTTACTAAATTTATAAAAATCATTGGATCCTTATAGTTTTGATCTACTAGTAAGTCAGTGACTTGTGTTGCAAGATATTTTTTGCCATTTAGATATAAAGATCTTTCATTTAAAACAGCTCTGCCCTTTAAAATCTTATTTGAGTTATTTTTTAAGTGATACGACTTATGATCTACATATTCACAAAACTTATTATAATTGTGAGGCTGATCAATAGTTTCATTGTTTCTATAGTATGTTTTGCTAAATAAAATAAATTTTTTTACTTCATCATCATTAAATTTTATTAATTCGATTGACATAATATTTACTAAAACTTTTTCTTTATGTAGTCAGCTACTCTAATTGCATTTGCCATCAAAGTAAATGTATGAGGTTTTTCAGGTATAAGTGGCATCCAACTTCCATCTATTATGAATAAATTTGACATACCATTTAATTCACAGTTTTCAGAAACATTTAAATACTTTTTATCCCCAATAGGAAATGTACTGCCTAAATGTAAATCGCTTCCTGGTAACATTTTAGATAAAATCTTAGGCATTAAAATTAAATTATTTTTATAAAAATTTTTTCTTACTATTTTTCTGGAATATCTAATTAAACTATTATTATTTTCATTATGACTTATCATAAATTTATTGGGACAAATATCAATTTTTGAATTTGAAAAAATAGATGGAAAAAATATAAAACCAAATACTAAATATTTTTTTATGTAATCAATCAGAGTATAGACCATTTTATTTTTGATTGGGGAATTTAATAAAATATCAGAAGTTGGAACTGATATGCCATCAACTAATGATAGATAAAATGAATTATTTTGATCGTAGATAATTTCTCCCACTATTTGACCAGCTGGAAAATTATTTACTCTACTTTTTTTAAAAGAAAAGAAGAATAACCGAGTCATAGGATTGTGATTTAGTTTTAATGAAAGGTTTTTATATTTATTATCCTCACTACTTAATAGAGAGTAAATTAATTTTGAACTTTCTATAGTGCCAGCTGCTATTATTAAAATACAACTTTTTATAAGTTCTTCTTTTTTATTTTTTTCATAAGTTACTGAATAGCCATTATCATTACTTAAAATTTTTATTGCAGAAGCATTCTCAATTAAGTTAATTTTATTTTTAAGATCCTTAAGAACATTTCTTGCATTATAAACACTACCATTTTTACAGTGAATAAAGGTACCACGACAGTCAGGACATGCCTTCCTATTGTAGCTTTTGTCCACAGTAGTTATTGCTTGTCTGGTATAACCAAGTCTTAATTTATCACTCATCATATTTTTAAAATTAAATCTTGGATTAATTTTAACTGATTGACTTGTTTTTTTAAAACTGCCAAGATAATTATCTAAATTATCACTGCCGTGACTGATTAAGCCAACCCTTTCTTCACATATACTGTAGTAAGGCTCTAATTTTTTTAAAAAATCAGGTTTTAATCCTAAATCATTATAATTTAATTTTGAACAACCAGCTCCCCAGCTATTAGATAATCCACCAGGCCCTTTATATTCGTATTGAAAGAAGTTATTATCTAAATTTATAGAAGTTTCTGAGCCAGTTTGTGTAGAAAATTTCCAAGGATTAGATGCATTGCAAGGTCTTATTTTTCCAAAATAAGTGTCATCTTTTATTTCGCCTGGACTAATCATAGTTACATTATGACTTTCATGAATCTGTTCTACAAATGAAGCAGCAGTAGGGCCATTACCAATTACAAGAATATCTTTAAAATTCATTAAGTTAATCTATTGCAATAGAGTCAGAGCACCCATGATTAATAATTGAGTCTTTTGGTCTAGGTATAGGAAGTCTTACAATTTGCTTTGGGGCATTTTCAATTCCTACAATACCTCTAAAATCTCTAAAACCTAAATCAACTGCTTTTTGACGTCTTAATTTTAGAGGCATATCTTCCATCCAGTTAATATTGTTCCATTTTTGAATAAAATATTTCATAATAGGTTTCGCTGGGTAGAAAAAAAATGGTACGTCTAAATTATAATTATTTATAAGTCTTGTTTTTTTTTCAGAAATAATTTCATAAATCATTTCAACTTGAGCTATTATACCAAAAGGCATTGTATCTATAACTAAAACATTTCTATCAGCAATTTCAAATAGACAGTGTATTGAGCGCATATACTTTGGAATAAAAGGAATCTTAATATAAGTTTCCATTACCGCTGAAGTTGCATTCTCGTGTATTATTTTTGCACTATTAAATTGTTGGTGAACATAAAAAAGATGTTCATGATCCCAAGTATTCCAAAGACAAACATCTTTAGAGGCATCTACAGTTCTCTCTATTGTGAATTTAATTTCCATTAGATATTTCTAAAATATTTTTTTTAATAACTATTTTATAATCTTTTAATTTACAATTTACTTGTCTATTTTTACATTTGTGAGACTTTAAATCAAATTTCCATCCATGCCAATAGCATTTTATTTCGTTTTTTGCAAACTCAAGAGGACCACCAAAATGAGGACAGAAAGAGCTTACTGCATAATATTTATCATCTTTAAAATAGATTAAAAGCTCATCTTTTAAAATTTTAGACTCAAAAATATACCCATTTTTTTCATCAATTTTTGTTAAATCTATTTTTTCTATTTCAATCATATTTATTAATCGTTATCTAAATCTACTACCTCATGTAACTTAGCATGGTATAAAAATTTGTTATGATTATCTAATTCTAGGTATTCTCTTAGTGTAATTAATTTAATTATTTCTTTTACTTTTTTGTAAATTAAAAATTTATTTTTCAATCCAAAAAAATTTATATGATTGTAAAAAAATAATCTTTTTAAATAATATTTATCCCATTTATTACTAAGTGTTATATTAGAATTAATATATTTATTTTCATCCATTCCCAATAAATTAAGATAACTTTCAAATATTGATGGAATAATTCTAGAAAATTTGCTTACTATTTTTATTAAAAACTTAAATTTATTAATTTTTATATTTAATATTTTTCCTCTGAAGCCAAAAAATCGTAAAGCAGTAATAAATTCCATATTGATATAAAAGATGTTGCGAATATAATTAAATTTATTTATAGAAATAATTTTTTCTAATTCATATACGAATTGATTAATATGTACAAATCCTGTTTTTGAATTTCCATTTAATAATAAAATTATCGAAAACTTTCTAATTTTTGAAATTATTTTAATCAACCCCTTTTTTGAATTTCCATGCACTAAGCCAGGTCTAACAATAATCCATGAACTTGCTAATTTTACAATATTCTCAGCATTTGTTTTATGATTATTATAACTAGATTGATATATGCTATAAATTGTGAAAGTTGAAATTAAAATAATAGGTATATTTTTAGTAATAATTTTTTTGAGTAAAGTCTCAATCTTAATTTGTTCCAATTTTTTTGTTGAGTAACAAAAAAAAATTATAAATTTATAGTTCTCATTAGATTCTAGTATTTCATTTATATGCTTTTGTTTTTCATCAAGAGGATCTGACTTTGAAGTATACTCAGTAATTTGATACTTTTTTTTAAGATGTAATACAGATTCTCTACCTAGATTTCCATTAGCACCAAGAATTGCAATTTTACTCATCTTTATTTGTAGTTTTATTAAATATAAATTTTTTAGCTAACACGAATGATATAATAAATGTAATAATATCTGAAATTATCTTTGATAACTTATAATCTATATTTAAGTTTATTAATAGTCCCAAAAAAATTGTTCCAATAATTATATTAATTGGTAAAAATGAAAAATATTTAATTAATTCTCTTATTATTTTTCCTTTTGAGTTAAATGTAAAAAATTTATGTATGAAAAATGCTACTATGCAAGCTATAAATTTAGAAGACACATTTGCAATAATAAATGAATAATCAAAATAATTATAAATTAATACAAATGATATTAAATCAATAAGGTATACACAAATTTGTGTAAAACCGTATTTTATTATTTGCATTTTTTTATTACAATTACATGATGTAATGCTGCAAATGAATGAAATGGAGTTAATAAGTATTCTAGAAACTGAATTGGTCTTTCCATAAAATTTGGAACTAATTGTTTAAAATTTAATCCTCCAGAAAGTAGGTATCTCATATAATTGGAAGTAGTTTTATGATATTTAATTTCCAAATTTGGAAAATCATTTAGAAATTTATCACGATCTCTTTTAAAGACTATGTAAGACAAAGCTTGATTTGCTCCTTTCATTGGGCCTGTATGTTCACCTTCCCAAGCTAATTGTCTTTTATCAAAACTTTCAGTTGCTGATATGTGTGGATATATCAATGAGGATATTAATCCATAATATGGCTCAAGTAATATTGCCCCACCTCCTACTTCTAAAACTCTATCAATTTCAGAAAAAAATTTTTTTGGATCTGGAAAATGATGAAATACATTCTGTCCAAAAAAAACTCTAACAGAGTTAGGTTTTAAGTCCATATTCATTGCATCTAATATCTGGTCAATATTATCACCATCGACAATATCAGTTGAAATGACATCTGAATAAGTTTCCTTGATTGGATAAGCCCCTGCACCCAATTCAATTTTTTTACCATCACCACTTAAATAATTTACATCGAGATAAATAAATAACTCATGTAACTCTCGAAAAATATTCTTTATGATCGGCTTTTTTTCTAATATTTTGCGGTGCGTAATAATCCTATTTTTACTATCGATATCTATTTTTTTTATCTCTTTTAAACCAAGTAAATCTCTAAGCATTTTATTATTTCTATTAAATATATTTATATTAGATTATACAGTAAATAGTTAATATTTACATTATATTAGTTAATATTATATTACATAATTAAATATAATTTTAATTCAATTATTAATTTATGAAGCAAAAAAAAAATAATAAATACCTTAAGCAGCATTTTGAACTTTTTTTAATGCTATTAAAGCAAGATATTCAAAAAAAATATAAAGGAAACTTTATTGGTAATTATTGGATCATCATTACACCATTATTTATGCTGAGTATTTATACCTTTGTGTTTGGCTATGTCTTTGCAGTTAGATGGCCTGGATTTTTAAGTTCAAATATATTTCAATTTTCATTAGTTTTATATTGTGGGCTGGCATTTTATAACTCATTTAATGAAGCAATTTCACGAGCACCAAATAATATTATTGAAAATGTAAATTATGTAAAAAAAGCAGTTTTTCCGTTAGAAATTTTAACACCAATATTAGTTTCATCATCAGCAACGAATCTTATAATAAATATAATATTAATTGCTATAATAAAGTCAGTTTTAATTAGCCCAATAACATTTAATTTTTTATTTATATTATTAATCTTATTCTCCTTTCTAATAATGTTACTAGGTTTATCATGGATATTTTCTGCCATCGGAGTGTATATCAGAGATCTAAATCATTTAGTGATCAATTCCGTGACAGGTTTGCTTTTTTTATCTCCAATTTTCTATCCAATGTCATCTTTGCCAGAATGGTTAAGACCTTTTATTTTATTTAATCCAATTTCGATTCCTGTTGAAGAAGCAAGAAAGATTATAATATATAATGAAATTCCAGATTTTTATATTTTATCAATTTATTCACTTTCAAGTCTTTTTATGTTTGCTACTGGATATTATTTTTTTTCGAAAACTAAAAAAGGTTTTTCTGATGTTATTTAAAGATAAGGTCATACAAGTAAAAAATGTTTCTAAAAATTTTGCTTTATATGAAGATCCAAAAGATAGATTAAAACAAATGATATTTCCGAGACTACAGAAACTAATAGGTTTAAAAGAAAAAAAATACTATGAAAACTTTAATGCACTCAATGACATTAATTTTGAAATAACAAAAGGAGAATGTATCGGCATTGTTGGAAGAAATGGTTCTGGAAAGTCAACTTTATTGCAGATTATATGTAGTACTTTATTAAGTTCATCTGGAGATATAATAACTAAAGGAAGAATAGCACCATTACTGGAACTAGGAATGGGTTTTAATCCTGAGTTTTCAGGAAAAGATAACATATACCTAAATGGAAGTATTTTAGGCTTGTCAAATAATGAAATTGTTGAAAGGTATGATGAAATTTGTAAATTTGCAGATATAGGTAATTTTATTAATTACCCTGTTAAAACATATTCTTCAGGGATGTATGTAAGACTAGCTTTTGCTATAGCAATTAATGTTAGTCCAGACATTCTTATTATTGATGAAGCCTTAGCAGTTGGAGACGAGGCTTTTCAAAGAAAATGTTATGCTAAAATTGAACAAATAAAGCTTAAAGGCACAACTATAATATTTGTTTCTCATTCAGCGCAAACTATTATTAGTATTTGCTCTAGGGCAATATTGTTAGATGCAGGAGAGGTTATTATGAATGGTAATCCTAGCGATGTAATAAAGAATTATCAAAAATTAGTTTCTGTTGATCAAATTAATCAAAATATAATTCGTAATAAGATAAAAAAATTAGAGATACCTGAAATTAAAGAAAATAATAATGATGAAAGTAAATCTAAAAAAATCCAGAATGAATTAATCACAGATGATAGTTGGTATGATGAAAATTTAAAATCTAATTATGAGGTAAAATATGAATCAAGTGCAGCTAAAATTAGTGATGTTAAAATTATTAATGGTGTGGGAAAACAAGTTAATAATTTAAGGAAAGGCTACTATTATTATATTTCATACAAAGTTTCTTTTCATGAACAAGCTGAGTCCGTAGGCTTTGGCATGTTAATTAAAACAATGCAAGGAGTTGAACTTGGGGGTGCCTCTTCATTTAACGATATGTCAAATAGAGTTATTAATATTGGTACCAATGAAATTTACAATGTTAAGATAATGTTTAAATGTAATTTTTTATCTAATACATTTGTATTTAATGTTGGTGTTTTATCTATTAAAGAAGGTAATGAATTTTATAATAATAGAATTTTAGATGCTGGTTTATTTAGAGTAATGAGTGAAAAGACTTCTTATGCTACTTCATTAATTGATTTTGATGTTACAATTCAATTTGACAAAGAATAAAATAGTATAAATTATTATTTCATATAGAATCTAATTTTTCCAGTTTCAATATTGATATTACCATCGATTTCATTTCTCCAGGGTTTTATGAAGATTTCAAGTTCAGAAACATTTTTTTCAACTTGAACAGACAGTGTAATTTTATTCCAAGTCTTGTCTATCTCTCTACTCTCTGAATACTCTGATATTAAATTCTTTTTATTATCAAATTTTTTTATAGTTAATATAACCGTACTTATTAATTTGTCTGTATCTAAGATAATATCATTAAAATACCAATATGCTCCTGAAGGGACCTTACTTTTTAAATTCAAATTGCTATTTTTATTAATATTATATTCAATATATTTTTTTTTGTGAGTACTCTTTAAGTCATAAACTAAAAAATGCTTATCTCCATAAACTAACTTATTTTTATTTAAATAATTATTTTCGATAAATTTTTTAATAAAAGGACTTTTTTCCTTTGTATCTATAATCCAATATCTAATATTCTCAGTTTTTATAAAATTAATTGTTTTATCAAAATTAGAAATGTTTCCAAATAGACCATCATCAGAAGACATAAAAAAAGTATGACTATTTAACTTATGAATTTGATAAAATTGCCCTGTAACAGTAACCTGCTCGTTTTTTTTTATATTTTGATTTATAAATGTATCTATACCATAAGTTAGTGAATTAATCTTTTTTTCAAGTTCTTTTGTATCCCAAAATAATTTATGCCCTAAGTTTAATTCATAGTTTATTCTTATACCAGCGACAGAAAGATAAAGCATAGACCAAACTATGATTATTAATTTTAGAACGTTACTGAACCATCTTTTATCTAAAAATATATTTAATTTATTTTCTAATAAGATTAATGAAAGCATAATTAGCAATACATATGCGTGTAACCAATATCTCAAAATGAGGGTGTTATCTGCCACAAAGTAAGTAATTATAATTGTAAAGACTGATGATATTAAGACAGATAACAAAAGTTTTGGTATTTTAAGTGGTTTAATAAAAATAATTATTGGAAGTGTAAAAAATAGTAAAACTGGCCATATATTCGTTGCACCATCAAGAGAATGAAATTTAAAACCATCTATAAATAAGTTTAATGGTAGAAATATTACATTATAAAAATTTAAGGGATAATAAAATAAAGCTCTATATTCTGGAAGCAGAACATTGGATGATTCTATAAATGTACTTGAAAATATATTCGAAAAAAATGGGAAAAAAGGATTTCCCGTTTGACTAAAAGTCCAAATAAACCAAGGCAGACTGATAATAAGGAAAATAAAAAAAGAAATAATATAATGTTTATATTCCGACCACTCAATCGATTTTTTATCTAAAAATTTAAATAATAAATATGTTAATCCTAATAATGCAATAAATAATAGTGTATTAATTTTAATTGTAATACAAAAACCAAATAATAAAGCAGATAAATATAAGAAATACTTATTATTATTATATTCATAATATATTAATGAAATAATTCCTGAAAATATAAATGTTAATATTGGAATTTCAAAAAAAATTGAAAAACTTTCAACCCAAACTATAGGGGTGCTTATCACTATTAGTGTAAATATCAGAGATAAATCTGTTTTATTTATGAAATGTATAAATATTTTGAAAATAACTATAGTCATAATTGTAAAAAAAATAAAAATTTGAGTTGCAGCTCCATATTCTCCCGAAAAAAAATATCCTGGAAGTAAAGCAAGTTTCATAGCCTGAGGAGTAACCCAATCCCATAAATAATAATGAAAAGGAATTGTTCCAATTTCAGCTACTTCTTTTAAAAAAGTTAACCTGTAAACCAATCCATCAGACTGTGTTTGTGGAAGGCAAATTAATATAAATGAATAAAATAAAACTGCGAAAATTGAAAGTAGTGAAATAACTTCTAATAAATTAAAACTTTTCTTTAAGATAATATTTATATTCTTTCTTAAAATTTGTAAATTTAAAATATATCCGAATATACTTATTGAAATAAATAATGTTAATACAAGCGATGATAGTAATAAATTAAAAAATGAAAGCAAAAATAATAATAGTTGGAACATTATTATGCCGAATAAGTAGTTTAGTAATATAGAGTTTATACTCTTATTGATTTTTGAAAAAAAAAGTCCAAATCCAAATGAAATAAAAATAAATAGAATATTTAAAAAAACAATATTTATTACAGCAGATTGAAAAACAAGTAATATAAAAGAGACAAAAGTAGGTAAAACTAGATTTCTAATATTATATTCATTTTTTAACTTAGATATAATGACAAAATAAAGAGAATTAATGATTAAAATTAAAAATGTTGGAATGGCAACATCCCAATGTAATTGATAAAATTCCCAATAGATGTTAGTTTTAAAAAAATATATGGAAAAAATAATTAAAGAAAAAAAAGATAAAAAAATTATAATTCTTAGTAAATTTTTAAAACTATTCATAAATTAATCATTAATATAGTTGATCCATGAAAAATAGGAAAGTCTCAGTCTCAGTCTCAGTTTTAGTATTTATCATTTGTTTAACATTATATTTAATTTACCCTTTGAACAATAAAAGTCCCAATATAATTATAATTTTAACTGATGACTTAGGCTTTTCAGATATTGGAGTATATGGTAGTGAAATTCAGACACCTAACATCGATAGTCTTGCTAAAAATGGTCTACAATACTTAAATTTTTATAATACTGGTCGATGTTGGCCAACTCGAGCTGCCTTGTTATCAGGACATTATCCTCACAAAATTAATAGAGATATTATAGTTGAAAAATCAATTTCAGAATCAAATCAAACGCCATTTAGTAATAGACCAATATGGGCTGAATTACTTCCAATGTATTTAAATGAAAATAATTATAAAAGCTTCTTTTCAGGTAAGTGGCATATAGATGGAAAGCCAATTAATAATGGATTTAGTCAAGCATATAGGCTTATAGATCATGATAGACATTTTGATCCAATACATCATTCTGAGCATGGACTTCCTTTACCAAAAATTCAAGGTGACCAAGATTTTTATTCAACTGCCAATATTACAAATTATGCAATTGATTATATTAATGATCATCAAAATAATAATGAATCAAAATCATTCTTTTTATATTTAGCATACACTGCGCCTCATTTCCCATTACAAGCTTACGATGAGGATATTAAATTTTATAAGAATAAATACAATGAAGGTTGGGATAAAATTAGAGAAGAAAGAAATAATAGGCAAAAAAACTTAGGGCTAGTCTTTGGAGATTTATCTCCAATTAATAGAAAACAAGGCGCTCCTTATTACGACAAGGATGCATATAATTTATTGGGACCAAATGAAATAGAATTACCACTTCATTGGCAAAAACTTTCAATTGAGCAAAAAAAATTTCAGTCTAAAAAAATGGAAATTCATGCTGCGATGGTTCACAGAATAGACGTAGAAATAGGAAGAGTTATTAATCTTCTAAAAAAACAAAATATCTTTGATGATACATTGATTATATTTATGTCTGATAACGGAGCGTCTGCAGAAATTATGGTAAGGGGAGATGGGCACGATCCAAAAAAGAAACCAGGCTCTAAAGGAACATATCTATCATTAGGACCTGGATGGTCATCAGTTTCAAATACACCTTTTAAAAAACATAAAACTTGGGTACACGAAGGTGGAATTGCTACGCCAATGATAATAAGTTGGAAAAATAATATTAAAGATATTGGAACCACTAGAAATCAGAGGGGGCACGTTATTGATATTCTGCCAACCATATTAGATATAATTGGAATTGACCCAATCAAAGTTCAGAAGAAGTTAGGAAGACCAGCTTTTGATGGAAAAAGTATAAAATATAGCTTTAAAAATAAAACTGATAATGAAAACACTAGATCTTTATGGTTTCATCATGATGGACATAAAGCATTAATAAAAGATAATTATAAATTAGTTGCTGAAAGAAATAATAATTGGGAATTGTATAATATTGAATCTGATAGAACAGAAACTAAAAACTTAGCAAATAAGGAATTGCTAATATTTGCAGACCTAATAAAAGAATATAATAAAATTAAAAATAATATTCTTAATGGAAATGAAAAAAATTAATTTAAAGCAAAAAAAATATATTTCTCAAGGAATAGGATATTTATTTATTTCTATTATTTTTCTATTAACATTGATATTCTCATTTTTTTTATTTATAGAATTAGTTTTTTTCTTAAATCTACAGTACCCTAATTTAAGTAAAAAATCTGAAGCATTACAATTTTCTGCACAAATGATTTATGATAAATATGATCGTAATATAATCCAGTACTTGCCAGAATGTGCTGAGTACGATTCAGATTTATTCTATACTTTGAAAAAAAATAGCAGTTGTGAATTTTCAAATAGAGAATTTTCTAATAAATATAATATAAATTCAATAGGATTAAGAGATTCTGAGAAATCTTTATCTAAACCAGAAGTAATTTTTATTGGTGATTCCTTCACAATGGGATGGGGTGTGAATCAGAGTGAAATTTTTACATCAATAGTTAGAAAAAAATTAAATATTAAAACACTTAATGCTGGAATATCATCATATGGAACAGCTCGAGAGTTAGAGATTTTGAAACGAGTAGATACTTCTAATGCTACTCATTTGATAATTCAGTATTGTCTAAATGATTTAAGTGAAAATCAAAGCTATATTGATAATAATAAAAAAATTATTACTAAAAGTAAAAAAGACTATGAAAATAATGTTAATAAGCATTTAGATAGATTGAAATATTATCCTTTTTTATATTCTTACGAACACTTTAAAGAATTATACCCAGCATTTAATTACTTAGATAATTGGAGAAATGAAAGATATGTCAATCGTAAAAAAGAACACTATACTGAGGCAAAATATTTTTTAGATACTTTAAATGCTTTTTCCATTAGTAAAAAAACAAAGATTATCTTATTTGAAAACGAATTTAGAATTAAAAACGATTGGTTTTTAATTGAAGTAAATAAATTACTATCCAAAGAAGAGTACAATGAGCTTGATATAATATTTATATCAACAAAAGATTTAATTGATGAAGATTACTATCAACTAGATACACATTTAAACTTATCTGGTCATAAAAAATTAGCAAATAAAATAGTTAATGCTATCGTAACAGAAAAGTCTGATACATTATATGAGATAAGTTTAAGTCAATTTGATTTAAATATGAACATTAATAATTATGGACCAACAGAAACATTAATCGGCGAAACTTTTAATCTACAGGAAAATGGAACTAGTACAATGTGGCTTAAAGTAGAAAATCTAAGATCTTCAGCAAAAGCATATATTGATGATATTCCTTTAAAAACAATAACAAAAGAAGGATTGGCTGCCGTTGAAATACCTAACAAATTTCTACTTGAAAAAAAAATATTTAAAATATTTTTAAAAGATATGAATGGAATTTCAAATACAGTATTATTTGAAGTTAAATAGATATGAATCTTAGAAAAAAAAAATTTATAGATAAGTATGTAGGCTTTACTTTACTTGCAATTATAACCCCTATTTCCTTTTTTTTAGGAATTATTCTTAATCGTAACCACAACATTAAAGAAGTAAGTCGATCAATTACATTAATAAAGATATTAGGCGGAGGTAGTTTATTTACAGCTCTTGTGCCTCTGATTGCTTTAAAAAAAAGATATCCCAAAAAAAAACTTATTTTAATATGTTCAGAAAATACATTAAGTTTCGCCAAATTAATGGGAATATTTGATAGAATTATAATTATCAAAACAAATAATTTGTGGAATCTATTAATTACTTCTTTTAAAGCGCTATCAAAAGTTTCTTTTACAGATGTAACAATTGATTTGGAGGTACATTCTAAGTTAACATCATTATTTTCTTTAGCTACATTTGCAAGGAATAGAGTTGGTTTATATTCAAAATATAATTCATGGCAAAATGGTATATTGACGCATAAAATACTTTTTGATGAATCAAAATTATTGAGTCAATATTATGAAAAAGCAGTAAGATTATTTGGTATAGAAAATTTTGATTATGCAGATTTAAGCAAACATATAATAATTAATAATAATTTAAAGCCTTATAAGAAAACATCTGTTATTAATAGTTTGGCAATTGGTCCATATTGTTCTGAACTTGGAAGGGAAAGAGAGTTTAAAGATTTAGAATGGATTGAACTCTTTAATAAAAATAAACTAGATTTCAAAAAAATTATTATTATTGGTAGTAAGATTGATTATTCAAAAAGTATTCAATTAGAAAAAAGATTATACAAATGGAACTCTGAACTATTAATTGAAAATAAAGTAGGTAAACTATCATTAAAAGATTCTGTTCAAGAGATATTAAATGCTGATATTTTTTACACTATTGACTCTGGATTAAATCATATACTAAGACAACTAAAAATGAGTATAAATTCCTATTGGGGTCCAACTGATCCAAAAACTAGATTAAACTATCTTGAAAATTCAAATGAATTTATTTTTTATAGTAAAATATTATGTTCTCCATGTGTACATTTAATAGATCTTCCACCGTGTAATGGAAATAATATATGTATGAAGCAACATATAAAGACAATTTCGTTGAAAGACGCTTATTCAAATAGTTTGCAGATTACAAGAAACAAGAATGGGTAATACAAAAATTAAGATAGCAATTATTGGTGCAGGACCAAATGGTATCGCATCTGCTATGCCCTTTCTTGAACACAAAGATAAATTTGATGTGACATTAATATCTTCAGGTGAAAGTCTATTTTCAGAAGAAATAATAACTATTCAAAAATATTTAAATAGTGTTGATAAGAATTTGCAGCATGAGTTTTGGGAAACAAAAAAAAATTTCTCAAAAAATTTTATCCCTAAAAAATTATTTTTTGGTAATAACACTGTCTACCAAGATTTTGAAAATGACTTAAAGGTGGATAAAGATATTGAATTCGATGTATCTCATTCGTTAGGCGGTTTATCAAATGTTTGGGGTGCTACAGTTTCTGGTTTATCACAAAATGATCTTGAAAAATATGATTACGTAAGTGATTTTAGTATATATCTAAACACCATAACGAAAATCTTTCCTATATCTGGATTCAAAGATGATATTGATTTAGATACTCCTTACAAAATAGAATATAATCTAGCATCACTGAAATATTGTACTCAAGCAAAAAAAATTATGAGTTTATATGAATCTAATAAAAAATATTTTAAAAAAAATAAATTTAGAATTGGTTTTGCAAAATTAGCTATGGATAATAATGACAATTCTGGATTAGAAATGTATGGATCGCATAAAAACTCTGTCTTTAATTCTTATTTCTATATCGAAAAAATTAAAAAAGATATTTACCTACTTGAAAATACAATTGTTAATGAGATTATTTATAGCAAAAATAATATTTATATAATTAGTAAAAATAAAAAAAATGAAATTACTAAGTCTACTTATGACAAAGTTATAATAGCTGCTGGTGTAATTAATACTGCTAAATTAGTGCTAAAATTATTAAGCAACTTTAAAAAAAATTCATTAATTATAAAAGATTCTCAGAAATATTTTTTTTTATATTTTACAATTTTCAAGTCTAATAAAAATGAAGAAAAAAATATTATTGGTCTTTCTCAAATATTTATGCAAACTGAAATTAAAAAAAATACTTTTCAATTACAATTATACCACTCTATTTTATTATTAAGGGACACAATGAACAATTTTTTGCCTAAAAAATTTACTAAATTTTTGATAAAAAAATTAAATTTTATATTTGGTAGAATTATGATAGGTGTTGTTTACTTTCCTGAAGAAATAAGTGATCATATGAGAATAAAATATAATCGTGATGAAAAATCATTTGCAATAACTAAAGTTAAAAATAAAAATTATTCAGTAAAATATATCTTATTTATTTATGCTAAATTAAGTAAATTTTTATTTAGAATAAAGTCTTTTCCATTGCCAGTTTTTATTAAGGCAAAAGTTGGGGTAAGCCAACATTTTGGTTCCTCTCTACCACCTAATAATGAAATTGAAGTTGGAAAAACAAGTATCAATGGTGAACTTTATCCTTTTAAAAATATTTATATTACTGATTCATCTTCACTGAGTAGAATTCCTTCAACTCCACCTACATTTATATCGATGAGTAACGCATATAGAGTATCTTCAGAAATTGTTAATAATTCTTAATTAATGAAAAAAAATAAAGAAATCTTAATTTTAGAATATAACAGTTCTTTAGGTGGACACATGTTTGAACATTTAAAAAAAATAATGAAGCCGTATGTGCAATAAATAATAAGAATGAGGTTAAAAGACTAGATTTTTTTCATTGTAATTTATTAATTAAGAATTATTAATGATATCAATGTTATTCCTCATTGTAGAGAAACTCTATTTAAAAAAATAATTTATAATTATGAAAATTAATTTTATAAAGCCTATCATTGGTCTAACAATTATCGTAATTTTAATTTATTTTATAGATATTAATAAAACAATTGATCTACTTATTAATATAAATTTAATCTGGTTTGTTTTGTCAATTTTTATTATTTTCGTCGCATGTCTAGTTGTCTCACGAAGATACCAAAAAATATTAAAATACCGGAAATTAAAAACAAAATTTTATTTTCAACTAAAGATACTTTATGAAGGAATTGCATTCACTAATTTACTCCCTATTGGACATATTGGAATAGATTTATGGAGAATTAAAGCTATAAAAAACATTTCAGATTTTTCATATCTAAAAATTCTTAATACCCTGCTTTCAGATAGGATTTCAGGCTTTTTAGGATTAGTTTTTATTTCAACTTCAATTTCTATAATTATTTATTTATTTTTTCCAAATATTACTTTCTTAATGCCTAATTTGAATATATTTACAATATCAATCTTTGATTTTTATATTATTTTATGTACAATTATTAGCTTATCTTCAATTATTTCATTTTTCGCATTTAAAGTTTTAGGGACTACGAAAATTTCAAATGTAAAATTTTTTAAATTTATTAAATATTTTAAAGATGCTTTAAACATTAAATTAATAATAAATTCTTTTATACTATCACTAATTAATAACATACTGGTAATGACTGCCTTTTGGTGTTGCACTCATGCTGTAGGCATAGAATTGCCATATTTACTTATTCTAGGTATGGGCATAGCTATCATAATACCATCTGTATTACCTTTTGCTATAGCTGGATTTGGTCCAAGAGAGGCGGGTGTTATTATTATATTTAGTTTATTTGATATAGGTATGGAAGAGGCTTTTTTGTGTTCTTTACTTTTTGGCCTAATATATATTATTCACGGCTTATTAGGAGCTATATTTTTTATGATTCCAGACAAGAATTAATTTTAAAAATTTATTTTTTTTGAATCTTATAAATTATTGTATAAATAGCTAGATATGTAATGCAAAGTAAAAAGAAGTTATTTAAATATCCAATATATTTTGCAACAAAATGAATTTCAAAAGATATTAAGATAAGTGACACCAGTATTATTAACGAAGTTAATGAATTTGCCTTATTTAATTTTTTTTTATCTTTGAATAATGAATTTTTCCTTATTAATGAGTAAATTAATGAATGTAAGTGTAAATTATCTGGATTAAACGGATTACTTTTTATAATAAATAATCTTCTCCAAAAACTTACAAAGAGCTCAATGATCGGATAAAATATTATACAAGCAATTAAAGGAGCATTTAATAGATTACTATTTGATAAATAAATACTTGTAGCTCCTAAAAAAAACCCAAGGAAATATGATCCCGTATCACCAGTTATAATCTTTCCAGTAAATAAATTTAATATAAATAATGGTAGCATCACTATTAATAAACTATACAAAATCATTTGAATTTCATTTGCTTGATTATGACTATCAATATGTAGTATAAAATTTACTATAATTAATCCTGATACTCCTAATAATAGTCCATTATTTCCATCAATAAAATTAAAGCCATTTACACAAAACATTAAACCTAAACAAGCAAACACAAATGACATCAAAGGAGATGATAAAAAAATAGCATTGATAACTTCATGATTATAATTAATAATAATAAAATTATTTGTTAAAATAAATATCGTTATTATTAAAATCATTAATACAAATCTAATACTGCTATGAAAATATTTATTTATATCTGAAATAAAACCTATAAATAAAAAAATAAAAGATGTAACAATAATTACTTTGAAAATTTCATTATCAATTAAGTGTATAATATAAATATATGGAATAAAAATCAAACCACCAACTTTTACAATTTTATAGGAGTGTATTTTTCGAATTTCGACAGAGGGAACCTCAACTAAAAATCGATATTTTTTACTTAGAATTAAAAGAAAAACTAAGAATAAAAGTGATGTCAGAAATATCTCTAGCATATGCAAATAGAGATATATCATATATACATTTAAAAAAAAAAGAATAATAATTACATAATTTGTATTTAATATTTGACTAAATACATGGCTATTTTAGAAATTATTAAATATATTCAGTTAATAGAATAATAGATTTTAATTATGAATATTGTTGGAACCAAATATAGTATTAGCTTTGCTAGCTATCTTTATTACTTAATTCCATTTGTTCTATTAACAGGACCATTTTTACCTGATTTATTTCTTTCTACAATCAGTATTATTTTTTTAATCATAGCAATTAACAATAGAAATTTTAAATATTTTAACAATATACCTTTTTATATTTTTATAGTTTTCTATTTTTATTTATTGATGAGCTCATTACTTTCAGAGTTTTCAAATTTCTCATTGAAAAGTAGTTTTGTCTATTTTAGGTTTGGAATATTCGTTTTAGCAACATGGTTCTTAATTGATCATAAATCCAATTTTATAAAAAACTTTACAATATTTCTATTAATAACCTTTACAATTGCACTATTTGATGGATATTCACAATATATATTCCAAAGAAATTTATTTGGTCATGTTTGGGATTGGTCTTATGGAACAACAAGATTAAGACTTTTATTAGATGATAAATTAATTTTAGGTGGATATTTGGCGAGAATATTCCCATTTCTTGTTGCATTAATTGTATTTAATTTTAAACAAACAAAAAAAAGTTATTTTATAATTTTTGTTATTTTTATATTAACAGACATAATCATTTATATTTCTGGCGAAAGAACTGCTTTAGCTCTTATGCTATTATCATCAATTATGATGATTTTTTTGATGTCAAAATATAAAATGTTAAGAATAATTTCACTAATAATTTCTATTTTAGTTATAATAGCAATTACTATAATTAGTCCAAAAATAAAAGACCGAAACATTGATCTTACAATGGAGCAATTGGGAATAACTCAAGTAAATTCAATAGCTTCAACAAATACTATAAAAAAACTTAATTTATTTTCGCCTATTCATGAGTTTCATTATAAAAGTGCTTTACTGATGTTTTTTGATAATCCAATTATTGGAATTGGAGCAAATAATTTTAGAAAGTTATGTCTTAATGATAAATATTATACGTTACCAAAACAATTACACTATGCTTACAAATCAAGCTCATGTTCAACGCATCCCCACAATATTTATATACAAATTTTAACCGAAACAGGATTAATTGGTTTTCTTATCTTTCTTTTATTACCAATTTATTTATTATTTTTAATTGTATCACACATTATTGCTATGATATTTAACTCTGAAAAAAAGTTCAATGATTATGAAATTTGTTTAATTATTGCAATTGTATTATCCTTATGGCCATTAGTTCCTTCTAATAATTTTTTTAATAATTGGATTAATGTTATATATTTTTTACCTATAGGCTTCTTACTTCATTCTATATATACTAAGAAAAACAAATAATAATTTAAGAAATATTCATTATGTGGAAAGTAAGAAAATCTAAAGTTCATGGTACAGGAATTTTTGCAACAGAAAATATAAAAAAAAATACTAGAATAATTCAATATATCGGAGAAAAAATTACAAAGATTGAGGGAGATAAAAGATCCGCTAGGAGAATAAAAAAATTCTTAAACAAAAAAAATGAGGGTTCTGTATATATTTTTGAACTAAACAAAAAATATGATATCGATGGCTCATTTATGTATAATAAAGCACGCTATATAAATCATTCGTGTAAACCAAATTGTGAAGTAGATGTTGTTAAAAATGAAATTTGGATAAGCTCAATTAAATCAATAAAAAAAAATGAAGAGCTAAACTATGATTATGGATATCCATTTGATGAAGATGACTATTCCGATCATATTTGTAAATGTGGTTCAATTAAATGTGTTGGCTATATTATTTCAAAAGATGATTGGCCTAAATATAATAAATATATAAAAAAAGATGATTAATAAAAGATTAATTAGTTATTTAAAAAAGAATAAAAAAAATATTTTAAAATCCAAAGTTCTTTGCATTGGTGATATAATTTTAGATCAGTATATGAATGGTAAAGTAGAGAGAATGTCTCCTGAAGCACCTGTACCTATTCTTACGATGGAAAGTCAAACATATAAAATTGGTGGCGCTGGAAATGTTGCAATAAATATTTCTAATATGGGAGCAAAAACCTCATTTATATGCTTATCAGGCCATGATCCATCATCTATTATAATTAAAAAGTTGTTACAAAAAGGTAAAAATCTTAAAAATTTTTACATTAATGTTCCTAATTTTAAAACACCAATAAAAACAAGGTTTATTAATAAAGAAAAACATTTGCTAAGAGTTGATAATGAAAATGTTAATTTTAGGTTAACTGCTAAATATAAAAATTTAGTTATTGAGGTATTAAAAAAAGAAATAAAGAAAAATGATTTAATTGTATTATCAGATTATGATAAGGGATTATTAGATAAACACTTGATAAAAAAAATAATAGAGATATCTGCAGCATTTAATAAAATAATCATCGCGGATCCCAAAAAAATTAATTTAAGTTCTTATAGTGGTGTAAGTATTCTTACTCCTAATCAAAAAGAAATAACTGATTCTGCAAAAGTAAAATTTTTAGATGAAAAAAATCTAATAAAATTTGCAAAAGTAATAGTAAAAAAATACAAAATAAAAAACTTATTAATAACAAGATCTAACAAAGGCATGATATTAATCAACAGTAAATCAGTATTAAAAATTAAAGCTGATGCCAAAAAAGTCATTGATGTAACTGGTGCAGGAGATACAGTTATTGCAACCCTTGCATCTATGTTAACATTAGGTTTATCTGTTGAGGATAGTATTAAGATTTCTAATCATGCTGCGGGAATAGTAATCGGAAAAAGTGGAACAGCAAGTATAAATTATTTAGATTTAATTTAGTAAGTATGAAAAATCTAAATAAAGAATACAAACTCATAGAATTGATGAAAAAGATAAGCCAATTGAAAAATGATAATAAATGTATTGGATTTACTAATGGATGTTTTGATTTATTGCATGAAGGACATATTTACTCAATTTTTGAAGCAAAAAAAAAATGTGACTATCTAATAGTTGGTATTAATTCTGATATTTCTATAAGTAGAATAAAAGGCCCTAGTCGCCCAATGGATAATCAAGCAAACAGAGTATTAAATTTATCAAAATTAAATGGTGTTGATGCTGTAATTATATTTCATGACGATACTCCATTTAAATTAATAAAAGATATTAATCCAAATATATTATTTAAAGGTGCTGACTATAAAGATAAGGAGATTGTTGGAAGTAAATTTATAATAAAAAATGGTGGTAAAGTTGAACTTATTAATATTTTAAATGGATATAGTACAACAAAAATAATTAAGAATTCTAGTATTTAGTTCAAAATTTAAATAAGATAAATTATGAAATCAATTAAAGAAACATTAGACGAAATTTCTCAAAATTTTATAGATTTAGCCCAAATAGCTACCCCACAAATTGATAAAGCTTCAAATATGATTATACAAAGTCTTAATGAGGGTAATAAAATTATGTTTTGTGGGAATGGAGGATCTGCAGCAGATGCTCAGCACCTTTCAGCTGAGTTGGTTGGAAGATATATGAAGAATAGAAAGCCACTGGCTTCAATTGCCTTATCTACCGATACTTCAGTCATAACAGCAATAAGTAATGATTATTCATTTAATGATATTTTTTCAAGGCAAATAGAGTCAATAGGCAATAAAGGTGATATTCTCTATGCTATTTCAACGAGTAGTAAAAGTGTAAATGTTATTGAGGCTCTTAAAATTGCTAAAAGTCTTAAAATTAAGACAATAGGTGTAACTGGTAATGATGATAGTGGGTTTAAAGGACTATGTGATATGATAATAAGTGTTCCAGCTTCAAGACCTGATAGAATACAAGAAATGCATATAGCTATTGGTCAAATTATTTGTGAGATACTAGAATCAGAATTATGTTAAAGCCCGCAGCCTTTCTAGATAGAGACGGTGTTATCAATGAAGAAAAAGGTTACATTCATAAAGTTAATGATTTTGAATGGGTAGAGGGTGCAAAAGATTCTATTAAGTATTTAAATAATAATGGTTACTATGTTTTTGTAGTTACCAATCAATCAGGCATAGCAAGGGGTTATTTCAGTGAAAGTGATGTAATTTCTCTTCATAAATATATAAATAATGAGCTTAAAATAATAAATGCATTTATTGATGAATTTTTCTTCTCACCATACCATCCAAATAATACCAAAGAATTTTTGCACCTATCCCACTTGAGAAAACCAGATACTGGTATGTTAGATTTAGCAGCAAGTAAATGGTCAATAGATAAATCGCGAAGTTTTATGGTAGGAAATAAGGATACTGATATTAAATGTGCACGAAAATTTTTAATTAGAGGCCACTTATTTAAAGGTGGAAATTTATTAGATTTTATTAGGTTATCTGAAAATATATAAAAATTAACATTCTACTTATTAGTATAAATTTTTCTAAATGAATGTTTAGTATCATTTTTTTCAGCAATATCAATTTGGCTCTGACGAGTAGTAGAAGATTGTATTCTTATTTTTGATTTTGAATCTATACAATATTTGCAAGTGGCTCCCCTCATATAAGATTTTAATTTCATATCTTTTTTAGTAATAGGGTGCCTACATCCATAACACTGCTCATATGTACCTTTGTTTAACTTATTATTAACAGCAACTCTGTTATCAAATACAAAGCATTCACCATGCCAAGAAGTACTTTTATCATTCTTTTTTATTTCTAAATAGTTTAGTATTCCCCCATCAAGTTGAGATACATCTTTGTAGCCATTTTTTAATAGATAGGATGAAGCTTTCTCACACCTAATTCCTCCTGTGCAAAACATAGCAATTGGTTGTTTTTTTTCTAAATTTAATTTTTCTATAAATTCTGGAAATTCTCTAAAAGATTTAGTCTTTGGGTTTAGGGCATTCTTAAAAGATCCTATACTTGTTTCGTAATCATTTCTGGTATCAATAATTAAATACTTTTTATTATTAATTATTTTATCCCATTTTTTGGGATCAATATGCTTGCCAGTAATCTTTTCTGGCTTTATTGTTTTATCACCTATTGTGACAATTTCTTTTTTTAATCGAATTTTTAATCTATAGAATGGTATAAATTTATTTTGCGAAACCTTAATCGATAATTTTTTAATTTTTAAGATATTTCTAATTAGAGATATAAATTCATTTAAATCTTTTTTAGTACCTGAAATTGTTCCATTAATTCCCTCGTTAGCTAATAGCACAGTACCAAGAATTAATTTATTCTTTAATGATTTATCTAGCTTTAATTTTATTGCTTTAATATTAGTAAAATTCTTAAATCTATAAAATGTATATATTAAAATTTTTTCTTTAATCATGCTAATATTCTACAGGGATTGGATCCAGTGATCTCCATAAATACCAAGTTGCGACTGATCTATACGGCTTCCATTTTTTGCCTATTCTAATTACCAACTCTCTACTTGTTGGGTAGGGGATATTATATAATTTACATAGAGCCTTGATCATACCTATATCATCAAGCGGGAAAATATCTGCTCTACATAAATTAAATATCAAAAACATTTCCGCAGTCCATCTTCCTATCCCTTTAATTTGAATTAGATCTTGAATTATTTCTTCATCAGTCATTTTATTCCACATATTAAGTTTAATTTTTTTTTCAATAAATGCATTCGCTAGATTTTTTAAGTAGTTAACTTTTTGACGAGATAAACCAACTGATTTTAAAGTATTAGAATGTGTTTTCATAATAATCTCTGGATTAATCTTACTAACTTTTGCCTCTAATCTATCCCAAACTGACTGTGCAGCTTTTACAGATATCTGTTGACCAACAATTGATCTGGCCAAGGTAAAAAAAGGATCCGACTTACTAAATAAAAAATCTTGCTGGTATGATTCAATTATCTTTGAGAGTTTTTTATCTTTATTAGACAGAGTCTTTTTAGCTTTTTCCCAGAAGATTGGTGGTTTATTTATTTTTTTAATCATTAACTTATTGTTATAATGGCTTTTTTTATAAAATATACCTAAATAAACTTATTGTTATCTTTTACATTTAATGTTTAATTACCCACTGTTAATTAATAAATGGAGATAATAAATATGGCTGATGTAGCAAGTATACTAGCACAATT
>TARA_B110000027_G_scaffold20371_2_pt1 | contig 50169 bp, 51 predicted proteins | sample TARA_B110000027 | Tara Oceans TARA_B110000027 (sample SAMEA4397101) | marine metagenome | biome: Polar Biome; feature: [SRF] surface water layer (ENVO:00010504); material: water (ENVO:00002006), including particulate matter (ENVO:01000060) such as... | depth 5 m
TTATTTTACTTTTAAGCTCCACTCAAAACTAAAGGAAGATACCACAACACCATTTTCGTTTTTTCCCTCTGAAATAAGTACAACCCTTTGGCCCTCTTTCGTTTCTTTAGAAATCCTGATAGCTTCACTAATTTCTTTTCCCCCAGCACAAGTAAACATTATTTTTCCTATTGCTTTTTTAAAAAATTTGGCCTCTTGATGCGTCACTAACATCGAAACTTTTTCTTTAGAACACTCAATTGCATTCATGATTAAAATACCAGTACTCATTTCTGCCGCCATTCCTTGCGCTGCCCAAAACATACTTTTAAACGGGTTTTGATTGATCCATTTATGTTTTATTTTCACAACTGCTGCTGCATTTGTTAAAGAATAAACCCTTACACCTCCTAAAAAAGCTAGGGGTAAATTACAGAGCATAAACAAATTAATTCTCTTTGGAGTAATCTTCATAAGACTAAAATTATCTGGCAATTTAATTCTTTTTTAAACAATACCAACGCGCTTTTAAGTGTTAATAAAATGTTAATTACAGTACTATGTATTACATAATACCTTTTTATATATACATTTGTAGCATATTCTATTTTATTTCAAACACACCATGCAACAAAACCAACAAAACACCAATGCTTTTTTAATACACATTTCTGCCTTTATGGGTTTTATAGTTCCTTTTGGCCATATCATTGCACCCTTGATTGCTTGGCAAACTTTAAAAGATCGAAGTTCTTTTTTAGATAAACAAGGCAAAGAGGCCTTAAATTTCAACATGAGCTATACCTTGTACTCCTTTTTTTTAAGCGCTACTTTTATTCCCTTGGCGTTCAATATCTTTTTTAATAATTTCGATACCTTTACAAACGCCGACAACTTTCATTTTAATTTCGATTTCAATCCTACCCTAATTGTTGGGTTTATAGGCATAGCTATCTTACTTAGCATTTTACATTTAGTTGGGATTACACTTGTAATTATAGCCTCCCTAAAAGCAAAGAAAGAAGAAAATTACACCTACCCTTTTACCATAAAGTTTATAAAATAATTACGACCCAATGAAGATAGAGAATACAAAAGCACAGATGCGAAAAGGTGTTTTAGAGTATTGTATACTATCCATCTTAAAAAATGGTGACGCATATACCTCTGAAATTATTTCGACTTTAAAGGGTGCTGAAATGATTGTCGTGGAAGGCACTATTTATCCTTTATTAACGCGACTAAAAAATGCAGGGTTACTAACATATCGTTGGGAGGAATCTACCTCTGGACCCCCAAGAAAATATTATGTATTAACAGAAAATGGTGCTCTATTTATAACAGAATTGGATAGTACCTGGAACAATTTAGTAAACGCAGTTCACCAAGTAACGAGCACAAAAACAGCTACAAATGAATAAAACAATAAATATCAACCTCGGAGGATTCTTTTTTCATATCGACGAAATTGCGTATCAAAAACTTAGAAAATACTTAACATCAATTTCTAAGTCCTTGAGCGATGATTCACAAGGAAAAAATGAAATTATCGCCGATATTGAAGCACGCATTAGTGAGTTACTAACTGAAAAAATTACAGATTCGAGACAAGTTGTGAGTGAAGGTAATATCGAAGATATTATTGTAATTATGGGACAGCCAGAAGATTATTCAGAGGCCGAGGAACCCTATTCAGAGACTACTTTTTCTCAAACTAAAAATAATATTTCAGGGAAAAAATTATTTAGAGATGGTGATGACAAGTTCCTGGGAGGTGTTGCTTCAGGAATTGCACATTATTTTGATGTGGATACTATCTGGATTCGTTTAGGCCTGTTGGCTTTATTTTTTAGTGCGGGGTTTGGAATACTAATTTATATCCTTCTATGGATTTTATTGCCAGAAGCTAAAACGACTGCTGAGAAACTACAAATGGAAGGCGAAGCTGTAAACATTGATAATATAGAGAAAAAGATTCGAGAAGAATTTACAAATGTATCAGAAAGTGTCAAAAATGCTGCTAACCATGCCTCAGAGAAGATAAAAGATGGCGCCAATGAATTTTCAGAAAAAATGGATCAAACCTTCTCGAGAAAAAGAAAAAAAAATAACGGCCTGCAAGACTTTATACATACAGTTGAGAAAATAATCCGAATTTTCTTTAAAATATTTAGAAAATTTATTGCAATTATTTTGATCTTTCTAGCTGCTGCTGTTATTTTATCTCTAATTATTGGAGCATTTTCTATTGGAAGTTTTGAGTTCTTAAATATTGAAAGTAATTTCATACACTACCCCGACTTCTTCTTCGCTGCCACAATACCCCGCTGGTTATTAACAATATCCCTTCTCACGTTGATTGGAATCCCATTTTTAATATTATTAGTATTGGGACTTCGCATCCTATCTAGTAATCTAAAAAGGTTTAGTAAAACAGCTTCTTTAAGCCTCTTAGGGATCTGGTTTATTGCTTTACTAATTCTAATTTTTACGGCGGTAGAGTTTGGAACTAGTCATTCAAATTTTGGGCACTCTGTGCAGAAAAATCCTTTGAAAATTATTGCAAGTGATACCCTCGTTTTAAAAATGCGAAATAATGATGCGATCTATTATCAACATAATTTAAGAAGAAATTCTAGAAGGCATGAAGTAAATGTAGGGGGCGTCCCATTAATTTACACCAATGATATTCATTTAGATATTAAAAGGAGTACCACCAATACTGCGTACGTCATTATTCAAAAAACATCTTATGCAGCAAGCAGTTCAGAGGCACGAAAAAGTGCTGAAGAAATACAATACCTATATAGCGTTCAAGAAAATAATTTAATTTTAGATGCCTTTTTTCTATCTGATTTAAAAAATATTTTTAAAGAAGAGGAAATCGATATTACGCTCTATGTGCCAAAAGGAACGCATGTTTATTTAGACAATTCTGTGAAGAACTTCTTAAGTAATGTGAAAAATAAAACAAATATGTATGATGATGATATGGTAAACCATCACTTTGAAATGACCAATACCGTTCTAAAATGCACGGATTGCTCAAGATAAATCAAAGGAGAGCAAATATTTTAAGACCCAAAAACATATTTTTCTTATGTCCTAAGGAATTGAGTCTGTACAGACTCATAAAAACACTAAAACCCTATTTCAAAATGCTTGTTTTCTTAAAAATTTTATTAGCAGTTTTCAATTCCTTATTTTCCTTGATAACAAACGTGTATGTTCATGAAAAGGCCGAGCATTGTTCCCCTATAAAAAACAGTATTTTAAAGTGCGCTTCTCAAGGCCTTATCCTCGAACAAATAACCAGAGATAATCTTCAAAATAAGAAGATAAACAACCTAAAAACAAAGTACATTAAGAGCATCTAATTAGAAAAAGGTGATAATAGTGCCTTTTAAAAGATCTAAATTCTAAAATTTAAATCTTCAAAATGAACCACAGTTACTCTTTAGATTTTTTGTGGAGAGTCAAAAGTTTTTGTATTTTTTTGTTTTCATAGACCGTTGGGTACAGTTCATTTAAAATGAGGTGATGTTCATAATCGATTTTCATACCGTTTATTAAATGGGTAAAGGCATATTTTTCTTTGTCTAACAAAAAAAACAATCCCACAAATCGATACTCCAATTCTGCAAAATTTTGGTATGTTTTTTGAGCTTTTAATAAAACCTTTAAAGCATGATTAAATTCTCCTAAAAACGACAAAACATCTGTCAGGCCCATATAAATTTCTGGAGAAGTATCTCCTAATTTCAAACAAGTACTAAACCCAGTAACAGCCTCTTCAAAAAAACTAAGTCGCAGATTTATTTCAGCATAGCGCCTCCAGTAAAGTGCATTATCTTCATCAATCTTTATTGCTTTTGAAATATAATAAGCCGCTTTCTGATAATTTTCTTGATCAAAATATAAGTTAGTGAGTAATATCCATCCTTTATCTAAAAGAGGATCCTCATGCACTGCCTTTTTGTAATATGACATAGCAGTGTCTAACTTCCTTAATTTCTCATAACATTCACCAATCCTAACATATGCGAAAGCTGTAGGGTCGTCTAATTCTAACGTAATTAAATAATTCTCTATCGCTTCTTGGTAGTTGCTTAATTGCTCTAAGGTCTTTGCTTTCTCTAAATAGCCTCCCAAAAAAGATTCATCAATTAAAACAGCGTAGTCAAAAGCAGTTAAGGCTTCTTTATAATTTTCCGTAACAAAGTATTGGCGGCCTAATTGGTGCCAAGCAACTTCACAATAGGGATTGATATCAATATAAGAAATCAAGTACTGTATCGCTTCTTTATGCTGCTTTTGCATATCAAAACAATACACAATATTATACAACGCAGCGTAATCCTCATAGTCGGCTTCAATACAGTTTATAAAACTTTTTCTGGCTTTTTTGAAGTCTTCTAAATATAAATATTCCATGCCCATCAAAGACCAAATATCTATCTTATCATCTGTGTAAGAAAGCGCTTTTTGCAAATTAACGATTGCTTCTTTATGAAACCCTTTTTTGGAATTGATCGTTGCTTTTTGAATAAAAACCTCCTCATTATCTGGGGCTATTAACTCAATTTTTTTTAATAATCTCGATGCTTTTTCAACCTCATTTTCAATAAGATAAGACTCCACCATTAACAATTTTAAATCAATAGATTGTGGGTGCTGTTCTAAGCCCAACTTTATTGCTTTTTTTGCTAAAGATATTTTACCCGTATCTAAATAATGAATAATGATTTCTTCAAACTCAGACAAATCAAAAAAATAGACATTGTTGGTTTTAAGCATGGATTCAAATTTTAATAGAGACATAACTATGAGATTTGAACTATTACTTAAAGGTACTACAACTCTATGGTTGCATTTAGCACTGCTCTTTTTGTTTTCAACAATTTAGTTAACAAATAAAGCTATTACTATAAAGCATAGAACAAACACATTAGCCTTCTTTTAAATCACTCTTCTAAAATCCGTTTATAAATATTCCCAATCATACTTTATTTTTATTTTTTTTTAACCTAGATAGATCATTTTATTTACCTACTTAAAATAAGATTCTTTGCAAAGCTGCTTTCAAAATTTGTTTTTTTTAGGCACCTGTTTAAATTCGGATACCTTGTTATTTCCTTAAGAATAATTTTGTGCCTACATAAATTTAAGCTAATTTTGATTTTCAATAACTATCAAACTAAATTGATAGCATTCTAATGAGCAGAAAAACCTTATTGAACTCAAAAGATATTGAAATTATTCTGCATCGACTGGCTTGCGAGCTAATCGAAAACCATCATGATTTTTCTAATACGGTATTAATTGGTTTACAACCGAGGGGATCCTACTTGGCCCGAAGATTGGCTGAATTACTAAAGAAAGAATATCATATTAAGAACTTGGAATTAGGTCTTTTAGATATTACTTTTTACAGAGATGATTTTAGACGAAAAGATACACCACTTGCAGCCGAAACCTCAGAAATGAATTTTCTTATTGAAGACAAAAAAGTTGTTATTATTGATGATGTCCTTTTCTCTGGAAGAAGTATTAGAGCAGCACTTTCAGCAATTCAATCTTATGGTAGGCCAAAAAATATAGAATTGTTAGTTTTAATAGATCGCCGATTTAGCAGACACCTGCCTATACAGCCAAATTACAAAGGTAGACAGGTAGATGCTATTAACGAGGAAAAAGTTTTAGTTACCTGGAAAGAAACTCACAAGAAAGATGCCGTTTTTATAGAACTTAAATAAGTTTTTTAAAGAAATTTTATAAGTAAAATGAAGAAAATTAACAAAATATCTAACTTAAAATCTTTGATGTGTCAGAATTAAGCGTGGAACATTTACTAGGCATTAAGTACTTAAAGCCTAATGACATTGACGTTATCTTTAAAACTGCTGATCATTTTAAAGAGGTAATCAATAGACCCATTAAGAAGGTACCTTCCTTAAGAGATATTACCATTGCTAATTTATTTTTTGAAAATAGCACTCGCACAAAACTAAGCTTCGAACTGGCAGAAAAAAGACTTTCGGCAGATGTCATTAACTTCTCTGCCAACCAATCCTCTGTAAAAAAAGGAGAATCTTTAATAGACACTGTTAATAATATTTTAGCTATGAAAGTAGACATTGTTGTCATGCGTCATGGAAATGTTGGTGCTGGTGTTTTTCTTTCCAAGCATGTGAATGCAAAAATTATAAATGCTGGTGACGGTGCACACGAGCATCCAACCCAAGCACTGCTAGACTCCTATTCTATAAGAGAAAAACTAGGAACTGTAAAAGGTAAAAAAATAGTAATTATTGGAGATGTTTTACACTCAAGGGTTGCACTCTCTAATATTTTTGCACTACAACTGCAGGGAGCAGAAGTAAAGGTTTGTGGCCCCACAACCTTAATTCCTAAATACATCTCAAGCTTGGGTGTGCAAGTGGAAACCAACTTAAAAAAAGCGCTAGAATGGTGCGATGTAGCTAATGTTCTGCGCGTACAACACGAAAGAATGGATATTAAGTATTTCCCTTCAACGAGAGAATATACCCAGCTTTTTGGAATAAACCAAGAAATTTTAGACAACCTCGGAAAAAAAATAGTAATCATGCATCCAGGCCCCATAAATAGAGGAGTAGAAATTACAAGTGATGTTGCGGATTCTAATGATTCTATTATTTTAAATCAGGTAGAAAATGGCGTTGCAATTAGAATGGCGGTGATCTATTTGTTAGCACAACAAATAAAAAGATAAGATGATAGTTGACAAAAAAGATAAGTATACCCTTATTTCTTCGAATGAGCACTCCTTAAAAGCATTTCAAAGTTCATTTTTCGAAATGATAGAAGCATTTAAAAAGGTACATGTAGTGCTTCAAATTTCTGAAGAAATTAACATTAAAAATAAAGAGTTTTCTTTATTTTTAAACATCGCTGAGCAAAAAAAAGAAGAAGGTACTTCATTCGTGATTATTAACTCAGTTGTAAATATTGATATGTTTGCAGAATCTATAAATATTGTGCCCACCTTGCAAGAAGCAGAAGACATTCTAGAAATGGAAGCTATTGAAAGATCTCTTGGATTTTAAACTATAAAAAATGATTAAAAAAGTACTTTTTATTTTATTTTTAATGCTCTATTTTGAAGGGTTTTCGCAAGAAAAACTCATTATAAATCTATCCACCGCTCCCAACCCATTTAGAAATGAAACTATGATCACTTTTAATACTTCAGAAGAAACTTCCGTTATTTTAAGGGTACGTAATATATTGGGAAAAACGGTCTTTCAAAAAGAATATACTGCAAAAAATGGTATAAATACAATTCCTTTTTATAAAAACAATTTGGCAGCAGGGATCTATCTTTATAGTATTCAAAACAACAAGATATTAATTTCTAAACGGTTTGTTATTCAATGATCAACCTTACAATTCTAGGTTGTCATTCTGCAACACCTCGTGTAAATGCATTTCCAACTTCACAATATTTAGAAATAAACAACAACCACTTTTTAATTGACTGCGGTGAAGGAACACAGCGTCAAATGCGCAAGTACAAAGTGGGGTTTTCTAAAATAAATCATATATTTATTTCTCACTTGCACGGTGACCATTTTTATGGATTGGTAGGCTTATTATCTACCTATGGTATTTTAAGCAGAGAAAAAGAAATGCATATTTTTGGACCCAAAGGAATTAAAGCAGCCACCCTGCAAATGCTAAAAATTTCTGAATCCCATGCAAAATTTAGTATGATTTTCCATGAATTGTCTTCTAAAAAAAGTGAACTTATTTACGAAGATGAAAAAGTTACCGTGCACACCATACCATTAACACATAGAGTATATACTAATGGTTATTTATTTAGAGAAAAAGAAAAGCCTAGAAAACTGAACATGCTAAATATTAGCGGGTACCCAGAAATTGACAAAGCAGATTACTTAAATATCAAAGCAGGTAGGGATATACAACTAGCTTCAGGTGAAGTTATTTCAAACTCCTCCATAACAATTGCACCCTCAAAGAGCTTAAGTTTTGCTTTTTGCAGCGATACAAGTTATAAACCCAACATCGTTCCGATTATAAAAAATGTTGATTTATTATACCACGAAGCTACTTTTTTAGCCGACCGACAAGATTTAGCAAAAAAAACAAAACATTCAACGTCTGTTGAAGCAGCACAAATCGCAAAAGAAGCTAATGTTGGACAATTGGTCATTGGACATTATTCTGGAAGGTATCCAGACACTTCTTTATTTCAAAAGGAAGCTGAAAGTGTTTTTAAAAATGTTTCTTTGGCAAGACCAGGTGTTATTTTTACGATCAACTAGTTAACAATTATTTATATTAAAAACCTTAAGTATCTGCTAATATTGTCTTGTAGCTAAAAGAACCAAGGTACAGGCAATTTCACTTTCAATACTATTAGCTTCCAGTAAATCTAACAATACAGCGTTCTCTGTTCCAGGGTTAAAAAGAACTCTTTTAGGTTGCAAGCTCAATATGTAGTCAAAATAGACGTCTTGATGCTGAGGCCCCACATAAAGCGTAATCGTATGAATGTCTTTATACCGCAACTTTTCTGTTTCAATAACTACATCTCCAATCGCTCCTTTTCTCAACCCCAAAGCCACAACATCGATATTATTTGCTCTTAGTTTTTTCACCGCTTTATTTGCATAGCGTTCTTCTTTTATTGAAGCACCTAGAACTAAGGTCTTTTTTTGCATCTTTATAATTTTTTAAATACAGTTAGAAACAATTAATAGAAATAAAAAAAACACTAAAATCGATTTTATCTCTGTATTAAACTAGGGATTCTTAGTAGTGGTAGTTGCAGATTTTATAGCAATAATACAATTGAACAAACAACAGATAGAAATAATAATTATATTTGACTTTTCATATTCAAATGTAATAATTCCTGAAAATATATTTAAAATAAAAAAGAACAATCCAAGATTTGATAGGATTAAGATGAACTTGTGTTTTTTCTTCATTCTTTGAATTTTCAATTTATAAAAAGACTACCCTCTTCTTCCCATTCTATTACTTCTCATTTCTATCATTTTATTACGAATAGTCTCCGTATAGTCTTTTTTTGTAATTTCTTTTCCTTTTTCTGGCGACTCAATGCGTACTTTATTCTCCTTATTAATTACAACCTCAACACACAATAAAGTTGTATTTTCTACACTTACCTCTAAAATTAAACCAGGCAGCCCCCAGAACTCTCCAGGTCCTTGTGCAAATGGTATTTGAGGCGCATACCAGGCCTCCACAACCACCATTTCTTCAGAAGCTATTGCCTCTTTATTTTCTTTGTCTTCGCTTACTTTTAAATCACTCCATGAAAAATTGTACCAATTTAACTCTTTTGCAGGCACAAAAGCTTTTGCCTTGTAACAAGTATATTGGCCTATCTTTTTAAATTCAGTACCCATAGTCCAAGCAATTTCATAGAGTGCATCTTTTACTAAAAAACGTTTCCCATAAAATTCTTGACTCTGAACTAAGGTACCTTCTTTTACATTTTTATAGTGGTCTCCTCTTGAAAAGTAACCACCCCAAGAATCTGTAGCACCAGAAATAGCGTCAATCTTTTCCTCTTCTAAAAAAGTTGATTCAGTACTATTAAAAGTTAATACATAGGTCTTTTCAAGCCGATTCTTCAGGCGTGCCTCAATTTGTTTTTTGCGGACTTCACTCAGCTTTGCTCCATAAGTACCTAAGTCCATTTTTGATTTAGAAACATACGTGGCCTTCCCTTGAAAGTCTTGGGCATTGGTATTTAGAGCAATAGCAATCAAGAATAGATATTGTGTGAAATTTAAAATAGTTGGCTTCATATTTAAAAAAAATTTATTAAGAAATTAAAAATAATCAATTTATTAACAACGCTGTTTTACAGGGTCGAAATTAACACTACTTTAGAAAGGAACACAATCTTTACTTTTTTAAATAAAGGTTAAATTTTGTTGGTGCAATGAAAACCTAACACCTAAACCTCAACAATAAAAATTATATGAAAAGAGTTGTGTAATTTGATACCTTGTTGCAATTAACACCTATAACAAACCAACAAAATAAACGCTCCATTATTTACCAACGGATAATAACAGAACCCCAAGTAAATCCGCTACCAAAAGCAGCTAAAACAACCAAATCATTATCCTTAATTTTCCCATGCTCCCAAGCTTCTGTTAAAGCGATAATTACGGAAGCAGCAGTAGTGTTTCCGTATTTCATAATATTGTTAAACACTTGGTCATCGGACAATCTAAATTTCTTCTGTATAAATTGTGCAATGCGCAAATTTGCCTGGTGTGGAATTAACATATCAATGTCTTCTTTCTCTAATTTGTTGGCCTGTAAACCCTCCATGATAGCCTCAGAAAAACGAGTAATAGCATGTTTGAAAACAAATTGTCCGTTCATATATGGATAATAAGAGACATCATTAGGATCATTATTATCAAGAATTTCCGGCACCCAACGCTGTGTTGAAGGTCCTTCTAAAACCAATTCCTTTGCGTGTTTACCCTGCGAATGCAAGTGAGAGGAAAGAATACCTTTGCCTGCTTCTTCACAGCGCGATAGAACAGCAGCTCCTGCTCCGTCACCAAAAATAACAGTTACATTTCTACCTCGGGTTGAACGCTCTAAACCACCCGAGTGATTCTCTGCACCAATCACCAAAATGTTTTTATACATTCCTGTCTTTATAAATTGATCGGCAACCGACATTGCGTATATAAAACCAGAACACTGGTTCCGAACATCTAAAGCACCAATTGTAGGCATCTCCAACAAATCTTGCACTTGTACACCACCACCAGGGAAATACATGTCCGGACTTAAAGTAGCAAAAACTATAAAGTCAATATCATCTTTGGTCAATCCTGCTCTTTCAATCGCAACTTTGGCGGCTTTTGCGCCCATTACTGCAGTCGTATCATCTGTAGTAGGGTCAATCCAACGCCTTTCCTTAATTCCAGTTCTTTCCTGGATCCATTCGTCTGAAGTTTCCATAAATTCCTTTAAATCATCGTTGGTAACAACATTCTCTGGAACATAGTATCCAAGTCCGGTAATTTTAGAATTATACATATTTTAATTGTTATTGGTTTAATTGCTTGTAATACCTTCCGATGGGAGCAGATCAACAGGCTCGTAAAAAGACGGATTCGTCTATTAGGTACTTATGATAAAGTACAAAAACGTAAAGTTACGGGATATTTCTTTCTTTCTTAGGTATTTTATCCATGGCATATTCTGAAATTGCAGTAATGGACAAAGAAGGGTTTACTCCAGGATTTGCAGAAATGATAGAACCGTCACAAATCATCATGTTTTGATACCCAAATACCTTACAGTTTTTATCGATAACACCGGAATCTCTATTTTGTCCCATTACAGCACCCCCTAAAATATGTGCGGTAGTTGTAGTTCCTAAAAGAACATCTGTAAAATTTGAATACGGGATTCCCTTTAATTTATCTGCAACTATTTTAGCGAAACCCAATGCTTCAGGAATAAAAGCATTGGGCCTTTGACCTGCAGTTGCGATTGTTTTCATTTGTGTAAACCTACCTTTCTTTAGCTGCAAAGTACTGTCTAACGTTTGCATGAAAAGTAGAATGGTGGTCTTCTCTGCATACTTCCTAGTAAAAAAGGTCTGAAGCACATAAAAAGGTTTGGTAATTAGAATACCTACAACTCCTAAAATTCTAAAAATACCATAGCGCCCCTTTACAGTTGGAATGGTCATCATTTTAATAAAACTTGATCCTTTTGAATACCGAACAGGTTCTAAATGACTGTTCTTATCTGTATGCAGAATAGAGCCAATTGAAAGACCTTTTGAAAAATCTTTACCTGTATCTTCTTTCGAAGTAATAGATAACAAAGACTCGTTATTCGTTCGAACATCTTTGCCTAAAAAGTCTGATAGCTTTGGTAAAGACGTCATTTTTAATTTCAATAATAGTGGAATTGTTCCCATAACACCTCCAGAAAAAACTACGCCTTTTGCAGTAATGCTTTCTTTATTTATTTTTCCAATACTCGACTTGTAACTTACTTTATAGCCTTTAGAGGAATCGTTTTTATCTAAAGGTGCTACATTAAAAACTTCTTTTTCAGCAATTATTTCTGCACCTAATTGTTGCGCTAAATACAAATAATTTTTATCTAAAGTGTTCTTCGCATTGTACCTGCACCCCGTCATGCAAGCACCACAGTGTATGCATCCTTTTCTGTCTGGGCCCTTGCCATTAAAGTATGGGTCTTTCACTGTCTTGCCAGGTTCACCAAAAAACACCCCCACTTTAGCCGCTTTAAAATCTTTTCCCTTTCCCTCCTCTTCTGCAATCTCTTTAATGAGGTGATCTGCATCGTGTAAAATTGGATTTACAGCTGCTCCTAACATTTTATATGCTATCGTATAGAATGGAGCTAGCACTTCTTGCCAAATATTTAAATGCGCCCAACTTCCTGTTTTAAAAAAATCTTCTTTTGGCACAGGTAAGGTATTGGCATAGGTTAAAGAACCTCCTCCAACTCCAACTCCCGATAATGCCGTGACATGATTTAAAAAAGTCATCTTAAAAATTCCATGAAATCCCAATTTGGGCAGCCACATCCACTTCTTTAAATTCCAATTAGTTTTGGGAAAATCATTCTCTTTATACCATTTCCCTTTTTCTATAACGAGCACTTTATACCCTTTTTCAGACAATCGAAAAGCACTAACGGCACCGCCGAAACCACTGCCAATAATTACATAATCGTACCCCAAATACGTCATACTCCTAAAACCTAAGTTAATATGTCTAAAAATAGTAAAAAATAAGATATAAAAATTATTTCTGTCATCTTGTCACAAAATGCTCTTTGGTATTTTTTTTGACTATAAAATCATCGATATTAATAAATTAATCAAATCATAATTAAAATGGCAAAAGGAAACATTAATGTATCGGTAGAAAATATTTTTCCACTGATTAAAAAATTCTTGTATTCTGATCACGAAATATTTTTAAGAGAACTTATTTCTAACGGAACAGACGCAACTTCTAAACTAAAGCACCTCATTGCAATTGGGGAAGCAGAGACAGAACTGGGAGATGCTAAAATTGAAGTAAGTATTGACAAAGAAGCAAAAACAATCACCATTAAAGATCAAGGGTTAGGAATGACTTCTGATGAGGTAGAGAAATACATCAACCAAATTGCATTTTCTGGCGCAGAAGAATTTTTAGACAAGTATAAAGACAATGAAGCAGGAATTATAGGTCATTTTGGATTGGGTTTCTATTCTGCCTTTATGGTAGCTGCAAAAGTAGAGTTGATTACAAAGTCTTTTAAAGATGCACCTGCTGCGCATTGGACTTGTGATGGTTCTCCTGAATTCACCTTAGTTGAAAGTGACAAAACGGATAGAGGAACAGAGATTGTTTTGCATATTGCTGAAGATTCTTTAGACTTTTTAGAAGAAAGTAAAATTGGTGGTTTATTAGACAAATACAATCGTTTTAACCAAGTGCAAATTAAGTTTGGAACGAAAGAAATTAACGATCCTGAATTTACACCTGCAACCACAAAAGATGCAGAAGGAAAAGAAACTACAGAAGCACACAAACAAATTACGGTTGACAATATCATCAATAATACGGCTCCTGCTTGGACAAAAATGCCTGCAGATCTAAAAGAAGAAGATTATGATAATTTCTATAGAGAATTGTATCCAATGCAATTTGAAGAGTCTTTATTTCACATTCATTTAAATGTTGATTATCCTTTTAACTTGACAGGAATTTTATTCTTTCCTAAGTTAAGTCCGTCAATGGACATGCAAAAAGATAAGATCCAATTGTACCAAAATCAAGTCTTTGTAACGGATAATGTAGAGGGTATTGTTCCTGACTTTTTACAGATGCTAAAAGGGGTCATTGACTCTCCAGACATTCCTTTAAATGTTTCTCGTTCTGGTTTACAAGCAGACGGGGCTGTTAAGAAAATATCTGGATACATCACTAAAAAAGTAGGTGATAAACTAGCTTCTTTATTCAAAAAAGACAGAGCAGATTTTGAGACAAAATGGAATGATATTAAAGTTATCATTGAATATGGAATGTTGTCCGAAGACAAGTTCTTTGACAAAGCGAAGAAGTTTGCCTTGTATCCAACAGTAGCAAATTCTTATTTTACATTTGATGAACTACTTGAAAAAACAAAAAGTTCTCAAACAGATAAAGACGGAAACCACATTGTTTTATATGCTGCCAATAAAGACGCGCAACACAGTTACATTGAAGCAGCAACTACAAAAGGGTATGAAGTACTAATTTTAGACTCTCCTATTATCTCTCATTTAATGCAGAAACTAGAAGGTTCCGCTGAAAAAGTAAAATTCACAAGAGTTGATGCAGATCATATTGATAATTTAATTAAAAAAGACGACAATGTAATTTCTAAGTTGTCTGATGAAGAAACATCCATTTTAAAGCCAATTATTGAGGCTGCAGTAAATTCAAAAACATATACCGTTCAATTAGAAGCAATGGACTCTGTGGCTTCTCCTTTTATCATTACAGTTCCTGAATTTATGCGAAGAATGAAAGAAATGCAAGCGTCTGGTGGTGGCGGTGGAATGATGGGTATGGGCAATTTCCCTGATATGTATAATTTAGTGGTCAATACAAATAGTCAATTGGCTTCTGACATCCTAAACAATAAGGATGCCGCAGCGCAAAAACATTTAATTTCTCAAGCTTTTGATTTAGCAAAATTATCTCAGAACCTTTTGCATGGTGAAGAGTTGACAAACTTCATCAAACGTTCGTATGCGTTGATTAAATAAATCATGTTTTCATAATTCCTGTGCAAATAGGAAACTGTAAAACCAAAACCTCTTTGTGAAAACAGAGAGGTTTTTTTAATTAAAAACTTAAAAATTGAAGTTTACAAAGTGGAAAATAATCAGTAAATTTATAAGCGCTTAAAAACCGTTTTATTCCACCAAATAGTTATTATTTAAATTTTAGATTTATTTTCATTACATGTTACCCCGTAAAACACCTACCATCACTAAAGCAACTCAAAAAGATGCCGCTATGCTCTCTAAACTAAGTGTAGCTGCTTTTTTACCCGCGCATGGCCATTCTGCTTCCAAAGAAATTATAGACGCTTATATCGCTGCTAATTTCAGTGAAGAAAATTTTAAAGCAGAACTTTCCAACACGAAATTTCAATACCATCTGTTATACTACAATGACGTAATTGCTGGATTTTCTAAAATTGCTTTTAACACAGGAAATCCAAATATTAAGGCTAAAAATAGCACAAAAATGGAACGCCTGTACCTTTTAGAGGAATTTTATAATTTAGGTTTGGGAAAAGAGTTGATGCACTTTAATATTACTTTAGCAAAACAATACAAGCAAGCGTGTATTTGGTTATTCGTTTGGGTAGAAAATACGAAAGCCCTCGCTTTTTATAAAAAAACAGGATTTAAAAATGTAGGTGCGTATGACTTTGTGTTGTCACCAACAAAAACGAATCCGAACCATGTTTTGTATCTAGAACTCTAAAATAAAATTACGCGTCTCTTCTATTATCTTAAAAAAAAGAATACTATGAAATTATCGGAAATTAAGAAGCACTTAAAAAATGTAACAAAAATAGGTTTTCAACTGCCAAATGGAAATCTTGTACAAGCGCATTTTCATGTCACTGAAGTTGGAAAAACAACAAAAAACTATATTGACTGTGGAGGTAAAGTTAGACGTGAAGAAAAAATCAACTTCCAACTTTGGGAAGAAAAAGATTATGACCACAGACTGCATCCAGAAAAGTTACTAAGTATTATAGGGATGTCTGAAAAAATGTTCGAGTTAGCAGATTTAGAAATTGAAGTAGAGTACCAAGGAAAAGAAACTATTGGCACCTATAACTTAGATTTCAATGGAACCTACTTTTTATTAGAATCAAAACTGACCGCATGTCTGGCAGAGGATGCTTGTGGAATTGCCCCAGAAAAACCAAGAATTAGAATTTCTGACGCAGGTAACGGGAATACTTGTGAACCAAATTCTGGGTGTTGTTAAAAACGGTGCACCTCTAATAAATTTTGCTAACAATAGATAAATAAACAAAAACAGGTGAAATTACCCCTAAGGTTCAATCTGTTTTTTATTCCAATTCAATGTCTTTAGAATTCTCTGAATAGGTTCTCCATTTCTCCAAGCAGTCCGTAATATCTTGAGGAACCTCAGAATTAAACTGCATAAAAGTACCGGTTGTTGGGTGTGTAAAACCTAATGTCTTCGCATGTAACGCCTGTCTTGGTAACACTTTAAAACAATTGTGCACAAACTGCTTGTATTTAGTGAAAGTAGTTCCTTTTAAAACAGTATCTCCACCATAACGCTCATCGTTAAAAAGTGTATGCCCTATCTGTTTAAAGTGTGCTCTAATTTGATGGGTTCTTCCCGTCTCTAGCTTGCACTCTACTAGAGTAACATAGGTCAGCCTTTCTAAAACTTTATAGTGTGTAACTGCATGTTTTCCAAAATCTCCATCAGGAAAAACGGCCATTTGCAACCGGTTTTTTAAACTCCTCCCAATATTCCCTTCTATGCGACCTTCGTCTTCAGCAACATTTCCCCAAACTAAGGCATAGTACAAACGCTCCGTTGTTCTGTCAAAAAATTGACGTGATAAATTTGCCATTGCAAATTCAGTCTTTGCAACCACTAATAAACCACTGGTGTCTTTATCTATTCGATGCACCAAACCAGGTCTTTCATTCGAATTTGTTGGTAAATTTTCTATGTGATGAATTAAGCCATTAACTAAAGTCCCCGAATAATTTCCATGCCCTGGGTGTACTACCATTCCTGCAGGTTTATTAACTACAATTACGGCATCATCCTCGTAAATAATATCCAGAGGAATGTCTTCTGCTACCAATAAGCTTTCTGCTGGTGGATATGCTAAAACAATCCGAACAACATCATTTGGTTTTACCTTATGATTTGATTTTACTGGGGTTTCATTTACCAAAACATTCCCTGCCTTTGCTGCTTGTTGCAACTTACTTCTGGTTGCGTTTTCAATAAAATTCATTAAAAACTTATCCACCCTTAATGGCTCTTGTCCAACACTTGCTATGAACTTATAGTGTTCGTATAATTCTTCGTTTTCTAAATCTTGACTCTGATTTTCCTGCAAAATGATTCTTTTATTTTTTTATTTTTTAATTCAACAACACACACTAAAAACCTCGTTACCTTTCTTTTCCATCGCCTAAAACTAAATCTAAAATAGAGTTTAACGCGACCTTGTCTCCTTTATTTAGAGTTTTCCCTTTAAAACGAAGCCCTCTGACTACATCCTTCCCAATATCCTTTACATAGGTAAACTCGGTTCCAATACGCAAACCCATGGCCAGCAATTGTGAAGATGCTTGTCTTTTTGTTCGCCCATTTAAATCCGGAACTGTAACATCTCTATATTTTGAAGGATTTAAAGTTAAATATATTTTACGCTTTTCTTTTACAAAGTCACCTGCTTCTGGCGTCTGTTCAATGACTGATTTTCTTGGAAAAGCAGGGTTAAAACTTGCACTATCAATAATTTTATATGCCAAATCTAATTCCCTTAATTTTACAGTTACTTCTGCTAAAGTTAGATTCTGTAAGTCTGGAACTTGTATTTTCTGATCGTGATTTGTAGTGACTCCCAACCAAAATTTTAATCCAAAAACAAACAATAACAATGCAACAATCGCAATTACTATTTGCATAAAAAAAAATTTACTTTTTAAAAACTGAAACACTGACATACCGTTTTTTTTAGTCCCACAAATATATAAAAACTAAACGTTGCTAATTCTATTTATATTTTGATAAATTTGTTTTATCAGATTTAGCAAAATGAAGAAAAATATTGCCATTGTAATGGGTGGTTATTCCACCGAAGCATCCATTTCCATAAAAAGCGGAAATGTAGTCTATGACCAACTAGACAGGGAAAAATACGCGCCTTATAGAGTACTAATTTCAGAAGAAAAGTGGGTTGCATTAGATGCACGTAATACCGAGTATCAAATTGATAAAAATGACTTTTCATTTGTGCTAAAGGGTGAAAAAATTCTTTTCGACTGCGTTTTTAATGCGATTCACGGCACACCGGGAGAAGATGGAGCACTTTTAGCGTATTTAAATCTAATCAATTTAAAACACACCTCTGCCCCCTTTTATCAAATGGCACTGACCTTTAATAAAAGAGATACACTAAGTATCGTAAAGGCTTACGGGATTAAAACGGCGACTGCAGTGTATTTAAACGAAGGAGATGCTATTGATCTTGAGTTCATTATCTCTAAAGTTGGACTGCCGTGTTTTATAAAACCAAACAAAGCAGGTTCTAGTTTTGGAATTTCAAAAGTATACACAAAAGAAGCTATTTTACCTGCAATAGCAGTCGCATTTAAAGAAGATACTGAAATTTTAATTGAATCTTTTTTAGAAGGAACAGAAGTATCTGTAGGCATCATTTCATTTGAAGGGGCAACAAAAGTACTGCCTATAACAGAGATTGTTTCAGAAAATGATTTTTTTGACTATGAAGCAAAATACAATGGAAAATCAGAAGAAATTACACCTGCAAGAATTACAGAGAAACAGGAAGAAAAAGTAAATAAAGCTGCTACAAAAGTATATGAAATTTTAAATCTGGCGGGGATTTCAAGATCCGAATTTATTTTTGTGAATGACGAGCCCTATTTCCTAGAAATAAATATGGTACCTGGATTAACAGCCGAAAGTATTTTGCCGCAACAGGCATTAGCAGCAGGAATTTCTTTGGCGAGTTTGTTTGACAATACAATTATAACGGCTTTAAAAAAATAGGCTTGGAACCGCGGCTATAAAAAAAATTGCGTAAAATTTATACCTTAATCGAAAACAATGAAAAAAGCAATTTTCCCAGGATCCTTTGATCCCATTACCTTAGGACATTACGATATCATTGAAAGAGGAGTAACCCTTTTTGATGAGCTTATTATTGCCATTGGAATCAATGCGGATAAAAAAAACATGTTTTCCTTAGCGGAACGTAAAAAGTTTATAGAAGCCTGCTTTGGCAACCATCCAAAAATAAAAGTAGTGACTTATGAAGGATTAACCGTTCATTTCTGCGAGGAAAACAAGGTTGATTTTATTTTACGAGGGCTCCGAAATCCTGCAGATTTTGAGTTTGAAAAAGCCATTGCACATACCAACCGAGATTTATCAAAAATAGAGACTGTATTTTTATTAACCGCAGCGAGTACCTCCTATATTTCTTCCTCTATTGTCAGAGATGTTATCAGAAATAACGGTGATTACACCAAATTAGTACCAAAACCTGTGCGTGTTAAAGCGTGATTTCTATGAAAAAATTAGTATTCCTTACCCTTCTTTTTTTTGTTTTTTCCTGCAGTAATTCATCAAATAATACACTTGATTTCACAACGCAATTCGAGAAATCAGGAGGAACAAAAACCCCCACATACCAAGATCTTATTTCTTATTATGAAAAATTAGCAGCAGCCTATTCACAAATATCTTTATTTTCATTTGGTCAAACAGATTCAGGAGCACCGCTGCACCTAGCCGTGTATAACGCTAAAGGAATATACAATATTAAGGAAATCACCAATTCCAAAAAAAATAAAATTTTAATTAATAACGGAATTCACCCAGGAGAATCTGATGGGATTGACGCTTCGATGCTTTTGTTAAGAGATATTGTTCAAAGTGACAGCCTTCAGCAGCAATACAAAAATACTATAATTGCGGTAATTCCTGTCTACAATATTGGCGGTTCTTTAAATAGAAACTCACATTCTAGAGCAAATCAAAATGGCCCGATTACCTATGGATTCAGAGGAAATGCGCGGAATTTTGATTTGAATAGAGATTTCATAAAACAAGATACCAAGAATGCTGCAGCATTTTCTGAAATTTTCCATGCCGTTAATCCCGCTGTTTTTATTGACAATCATGTAAGCAACGGCGCAAATTACCAATATGCAATTACCCATTTATTTACCCAACACAATAAATTAGGCGGCAACTTAGGCGGTTTTTTAGAAACTGAAATGCGTCCTCAAATTGAAGCATCATTGAAAGTAAAGGACATCTTAATCACACCCTATGTTAATGTCTGGGGAACGACTCCAGAAAAAGGTTTTTCCCAGTTTTTAGATTCTCCAAGGTATTCTACAGGCTACACAGCATTGTTTCATACGCTGAGTTTAATGGTAGAGACACACATGCTAAAACCCTACAAAACAAGGGTTACACAAACCTATGATTTTATGCTTTCGGTACTTGATTTTACCGAAAAAAATGCAGATAAAATAAAAAACCTGCGCACCAATGCTTCTGCTGAAGTTTTAAAAAACAAAACATATCCTATTGCATATGCAGTGGACAAAGAAAATCCAACAACCTTAAATTTTAAAGGATACGAAGCAACAACAATCGCGAGTACCGTAACCAATGGAAAGCGTTTATTTTATGACACTACAAAGCCTTTTACAAAAGAAATAGACTACTATAATAACTTTCTAACGACAAAAGAGGTGCAGATACCTAAAGCTTATATTTTAAAACAAGGATGGCATAAAATTATAGATAGACTCGCAAGAAATAAGATTGCATTTACACGCTTTCAAAAAGACACCACCCTGACAGTAACCGTGCAGTACGTCACTGATTACAAAACAAGCACAACCGCGTATGAAGGTCACTACCTTCACTTTAACACCAGCGTGTCTGCCAGGATACAAGAAATTACTTTTAATGCTGGAGACCTCTACATTTCTACCCAACAGAATGGTGTACGTTATGTAATGGAAACCCTCGAAGCAGCGGCTACAGACTCCTTTTTTAATTGGAATTTTTTCGATACTATTTTACAGCAAAAAGAAAGCTATTCTTCCTATGTTTTTGAAGATATTGCTGAGGACTTTTTACTACAAAACCCAAAATTCAAGGAACTCTTTGATGCCAGACTTAAAAATGACCACTCTTTTGCTGAAAACCCGAAAGCGCAATTGGATTTTATCTATAAAAACTCACCTCATTATGAAAAAGCACATTTACGATTGCCTGTTTTTAAAATTTTCTAGAATCGAACTGTTCTTAAAGTTTGTTATTTTTTCATGTTTATTATTTACTTTTATGAGTTGTATAAATACACCAAATCCCCCTAACAAAGGATTAAAAGAAATTGCAAAAGAGCTGATGATGCTTGCTGAGAATGCTGCATTCATAACCATAGATACTTTGGGAGTTGCACATGTGCGCACCATGGATCCGTTTTTACCAGAAGATGATTTTACAGTCTGGATGGGAACCAATCCAAAAAGCCAAAAAGTTACTCAAATTCAAAACAACAACGCAGTTTCACTTTATTATTTTAACAAAGAAAATGCTGGGTATATTACGTTGCAAGGCACTGCTACTATTGTAAACACGAAGGATAAAAAAGAACGCTATTGGAAAAAAGAGTGGAAAAACTTCTATAAAAATACCACGACCGACTATGTATTGATCAAGTTTGTGCCCAGTAAAGCAACCATTATCAGTGAAAAACACCAAATTTTAGGCGATTCAATTACCTGGGGAGCTCCGGAATTAAACTTATAACATAGGTCTTAGAAAATAAAAATACTTGAGCTTCCGTTGAAGTTCTTGTTTACTGTCGCCCAAATACCTCAACTATTTTCCAAACACCCAATTTCTATTTATTTTTTCTTGTGTGTTATAATTCAGAATCATATTTTTTTCTAATCAAGTCCAAAAATATTTAATTTACCTTTTAATTTATTCGTAACTTGTAAACTTAAAATATGTACAAGTGACTATAAATTTATCAGTTAACGGAAAGTTGCATGCAATTGAAGCACCAGGAGAAATGCCTTTACTATGGGCAATTAGAGATTTAGTAGGCCTCACAGGTACAAAATTTGGCTGTGGCGTGAATCAATGTGGCGCATGTTCTGTTCTTCTAAACGGCCAACTCACAAAGTCTTGTAGTATTTCGGTTTCGCAGGCAATTGAAAAAGAAATTCTCACGATTGAAGGAACCTCAAAAAATTTAGAGTTTTTAAGGCAGGCTTGGTCTGATGGCAATGTGCCACAATGTGGATATTGTCAATCCGGACAATTGATTGCGGCCACCTCACTTCTCGATACTACAGAAAACCCTACAGATAAAGATATTGATGCCGTTATGAGTTCGAACATTTGTAGATGTGGCACCTATACCCGAATTAAAAAAGCAATCCACCAAGCCGTTGCCCTTAAAAATGAAATTATATGAATACAATTCATAAAATAGACAGAAGAGATTTTGTAAAGTTACTGGGTTTAGCTACTGGCGGAATTGTACTGGGATGTTCTGTTGGAGCTGACCAAAAAGACTTTATTCCCGCAATGGATTCAAAAGGATTTCACCCCAATGTTTTTATACACTTAGAAAAAAACGGAAACATTACGATCATCGCTTCTCGTTCCGAAATGGGACAAGGGATTAGAACCTCACTAGCTTCTGCAATTGCAGATGAACTAGAAGCAGATTGGAAATATATTTCTGTAAAACAAGCTATTGGACATGAAAAATACGGCAACCAAAACACCGACGGCTCTAGAAGCGTAAGAACACAATTAACTCCGATGCGTAAAATGGGTGCGAGTGCAAAAATGATGTTGCTTGCTGCTGCTGCAAAAATATGGGAGATTGCGATAGAAGATTGCAGCGCCAAAAATCATTTTGTAGTTAATAAAAAAACAAAAGAAACTCTGTTCTTTGGCGATTTAGTAGCCGAAGCTTCTTTGGTATCTGTTCCCAGTGATGATAGTATCCAACTAAAAAAAGTTGAAGATTTTAATTTTATAGGAAAAACCTTAAAAAGTGTTGATATAAAAGATTTCACGCATGGAACTGCAGCGTACGGAATGGATATTCGCCTTCCGAACATGAAGTTTGCCGCCATTACAAGATGTCCTGTTGCTTTTGGTACAGTAAAAAAATTTAATAAAAAATATGCCAAAGAAGTTGCTGGCGTGGAAACCATTTTTGAACTGCCTCGGTTAATTCCACCTACCGGTAAATTTTTTGGAATGTTTGGAGGAATCGCAGTAATCGCAAATAATACGTGGGCGGCACTTCAAGGGAAAACAAATTTAAACATTGAATGGGATCTCGGAGCAAACGCATCCTTTAATTCCGAAACCTTTAAAAAAACACTTACTTCACGCGTGCATTCCACAGGTAAATTGGTTCCCGGAGCAAGCGGAAATATTACTACTGCCTTTAAAGGAGCAGCAAAAATAATTGAAGCCACTTATCATGTTCCTTTTTTGGCGCACAGTCCTATGGAGGTGCCCAATGCCACTGCCTGGTTTCAAGGAAATACGATAGAAGTTTGGGCACCTGTTCAAGATCCTCAAACTGCCCGCAGCGAATTGTCACATTTTTTTGAGGTTCCCGAAGAAAATATTACAATAAACGTTACTTTTTTAGGGGGTGGATTTGGTCGAAAATCAAAATCAGACTTTGTGGTAGAAGCAGTTGCTATTTCTAAAAAAATAAATGCGCCTGTGCAGGTTGTATGGACCCGTGAAGACGATTTACAGCATGATTTTTATCACGCTACAAGCGCACAATATCTCAAAGGTTCTATAGATAAAAAAGGAAAAGTTACTGGTTGGTTGCAGCGTGTAGGCTTCCCATCCATTGTGTCTTCTTTTAAACCCTTTTCTGAATATGCCTCTGGCTTTGAACTAAATCAAGGATTTACCAACAACCCTTATCTTTTAGAAAATTTTAGGTTGGAAAATGTACAAGCAGAAGCAAATGTAAGAATTGGCTGGATGCGATCAGTTGTTCATATTCACAGTGGATTTGGTATCAACTCTTTCATCGATGAATTGGCCTTTTCAGCAAAAAAAGATCCTGTTAAGTTTCATTTAGACTTGCTTGGAGCAGATCGAGTTATCAAAGGAAAATCCGATTTTCCTTTTCATTCTAAACGCTTAAAAAATGTATTAAACAAGACAGCTACTGCGGCTGATTGGGGTAAAAAATTACCAAAAAATCATGGATTGGGAGTTGCCATTCATTATAGTTTTTACAGCTATGTTGCTACTATTGTAGAAGTATCTGTGCTCAATAAAAAAGTGAAAGTAGAAAACATTTGGACGACCATCGATTGCGGATTGGCCTTAAATAAAGACAATATTAAAAATCAATTAGAAGGTGCAGCTATTTTCGGAATGTCGATTGCGTTATATGGAAAAATTTCTATGGAAGATGGAGCTGTAGCTCAAAATAATTTTTACGACTATCAGATGACGCGAATGCAAGATGCACCAAACATTCACATTGACATCATAGACGCCATGAAAGAACCGCCAACAGGCGTTGGAGAACCAGGTGTCCCGGTAATTGCGCCTGCTATTTGCAACGCAATATTCAATGCTACCGGAGAGCGGGTTAGAAGTTTGCCCCTAAGTGATTTGGGGATGGTTTAACAAACTGTTCTATTAGTCTATATTTCCTAAAACTTGTACTCTCCTAAAGGTTTTGGAAAATCTTCTGGGTTTGCAGCCAAATGATATCTAGGATCATCAATATCCTTTTCGATTACATCTAAGAATATAGGACTTGCCTTGTATAACAACAGCTTACAGTCTTCACTTAAGTGTTTCAAAATCACTTTTTTACCTTCAGATTGGTATTTTTCTACTAAGGCAAAAATGGCTTCAATAGCTGAATGATCTGAAACACGTGCTTCTATAAAATCGATCTCAATACTGTCTGGATCTGTTTTTACATCAAACTTTTCATTAAAGGCAGAAATACTTCCAAAGAACAAAGGACCCCAAATTTCATAAACCTTTGTCCCGTCTTCTCGAATGCGCTTTCTGGCTCTAATACGTCTTGCACTTTCCCAAGCAAATACCAACGCACTTACAATTACACCAGAAATAACAGCAATTGCCAAATCGAATATAACCGTTAATGCAGATACCAAAATTAGTACAAAAAGATCTGTCCTGGGTATCTTATTTAAAATTCTAAAACTAGACCACGCAAAGGTACCTATGACCACCATAAACATGACTCCTACTAAAGCAGCAATCGGAACTTGCTCTATGTACGAAGAGGCAAAAAGAATGAACATTAATAGCATAACTGCCGCAGTAATTCCAGATAAACGGCCACGTCCCCCGCCTTTTATATTGATAATAGATTGACCAATCATAGCACAACCACCCATACCACCAAACAAACCAGTAAGAATATTAGCACCACCTTGTGCAACACATTCCCGGTTAGAGTTTCCACGAGTTTCTGTTAAATCGTCAATCAAATTTAAGGTCATTAGCGATTCAATCAATCCGATAGCCGCTAGAATTAAAGCATATGGAAAAATAAATTTTAATGTTTCAAAGTTCATAGGAATCCTAGAAAAAGTTTCTAAAACAGGTACAGGAAAACCACCTTTTAAGCCATTTCCACCACCATCTTTAATAAAAGAGCCTACAGTAGCAGCATCTAAATTAGAGAAAATTACAATTCCTGTAACCACCAAAATAGCAAGCAATGCTTCCGGTAATTTTTGTGTTGCTTTTATTTTTGGTAATCCCCACATGATAAACATAGTCAATGCCACCAAACCAATCATATACCACAATGAAGTCCCTTCTAACCATACTTTTTCTTCACCAATGGTTTGTTTAAACATTCCTAGTTGCGATAAAAAAATCACAATTGCCAGACCATTTACAAATCCCATCATTACGGGATGCGGAATTAATCTCACAAATTTACCAAGTTTCAATACCCCTGCTAAAACCTGTATGACCCCCATTAAAATAACGGTTAAAAAAAGATAATATAATCCTAAGTCCTCACCTGGGTTGCCCATGTCATTTCCCTGAGCTACTAAAGAAACCATTACGACTGCTAGAGCTCCCGTTGCTCCAGAAATCATTCCTGGACGCCCACCAAAGATCGAAGTGATTAAACCCACCATAAATGCAGCATATAGTCCTACCAGTGGATCTACACCTGCAACAAAGGCAAATGCCACAGCTTCAGGCACTAATGCCAGTGCCACGGTAATACCGGAGAGCACATCATTTCTTACGTTTTTTACTCTTTTGGTAATAAATTCAGTCATAATTTAGTTGCTTTTTGCACGGCGGCAAAGATAGAAGGTTTTTCGAGAATATCACATTTTAAGGTAAGTATCATAGACCAATTCAATATTTTTATATGAATTTTGAAGGGCATTTATAATTGCCTTCTGATTTTTAAAAACTGCGATTGTAATTCCTTCTTCCAATTGCGGAACCAATGCTTCTTCAAAGTCCGAAGTCATAAGAAACCAAAAAGTTTCCTTTAATTTTAATCCATCTTGAAAATAAGTGTGATATGTTGTAATTAGCGGCTTTACCAACTTTAAATTGGAAATACCACACTCTTCTTCTACTTCTCTAATTGCGGTTTCCGCTATGGACTCTCCTAGCTCAATTCTTCCTTTTGGTAAATCCCATTTTTCAGATCTATAAATAAATAATATTTCTTTATTTGGGTTTAACACCAAACCTCCTGCGGCAGAAACGATATTAAAAGACTTTATAAAAGCATTCCAACCTTTCTCTAAATCAGGTGTGTACAAGTTCACACCTTTAATTTTTTTGCTTTTAAATTTATGGATAATTTCTTCTACAACACTATTCTTGAGAATATAAACAGGGTAGTTATTCTCTTTTTTTTGTGAAGATGTCACAATAATTGGTTTATCATTTACAAAAACTACATACATTTGCATTATGATTTTAAACAAAGATACGGCAAAAAAAACAGCGGAGCTTTTACTAAAGGTAAAGGCAATAAAGTTAAATCCTAGTGACCCTTTCCAATGGGCATCTGGTTGGAAATCTCCAATTTACTGTGACAATAGAGTAACACTTTCGTATCCACCAGTTCGTATTTTCTTAAAAGAAGAAATTGCAAAAATTGTAGAAAAAGAATACGGAAAACCAGATGTAATTGCTGGTGTTGCAACCGGTGCTATTGCCATAGGTATATTAGTTGCGCAAGAGCTAGGAGTTCCCTTTGTATATGTGCGACCTGAACCAAAAAAACATGGAAGAAAAAACCAAATTGAAGGATATTTAGAGCGTGGACAAAATGTTGTGGTCGTAGAAGATCTCATTAGCACAGGAAATAGCAGCCTTAATGCCGTAGCCGCTTTGAAAGAAGTTGGAGCCGTGGTTAAGGGTATGGTTGCCATCTTTTCATATGGATTTGATATTGCTACCGAGAATTTTAAAAATAAAAATATAAATTTAATTACCTTAAGTAATTATAAAAATTTATTAGAACAAGCCCTCGAGAGTAACTATATTTCAGAAAAAGAACTCATTACCTTGCACGAATGGAGACGCGATCCAAGTACTTGGAAACAATAAAATAGATACAGACATGAATATTGAAGGAAATACAATACTCTTAGAAAAATCTCAAGAACACTTATTTCATTTTTTTAGTGATGTAAAAAACTTTGAAAAAATTATGCCCGAAAACATTAATAAGTTTGAAGTTGATGGGGATTCATTTTTATTCGGTTTACCCGGAATGCCAGAAATTAGACTGGTTTTAAAAGAAAAAACACCTTTTTCAAATGTTACTTTGGGTGCCGCGAGCAGCAAGCTAACTTTTACATTGAGTGCAAACATTAAGGAGATAGCAGAAAACAAAAGTGAAGTTTCCTTAATTTTTGAAGGTGATTTTAACCCTATGATGGCGATGATGATTACAAAACCATTGAATAAATTTGTGGCAACATTATCTGAAAATATTGGTAAACTTTAGAGAAAAGAAATTTCTTTAATCCCAAACTCTAAGATACGTTCATCCTCTAATGCGACCTGAAGTTTTCCCTCCTCAGAAATTCCAAGAACCATCCCCATAAACAACGTACCCTTACTATCCTTAAACATTGTTGGGGTATTTTTCTTATACAAAACATGAAGATATGCAGCTTCTAGTAATTTAAATTCTTTTGCTTCTACCAACGCTATTTTTAATTTCAATTTTAAAACAATCTTTTTCAGTAAACGGTCTAACTCAAAATTTTGACCACGCAACAACTGCAAAGAACTTGCTTTCTCTAAAGAAGCAGGAAAGTCTGTTTGATTTACATTCAAACCAATTCCAATCACAGCAGATGAAATTTCCGTTCCTTTTACACTGGTTTCAATTAAAATACCACATATTTTTTTATTTCCTGACAGAATGTCGTTTGGCCATTTAATGGCAACACCAGGTATATTTTCCAATGATAACACCTCAAAAATAGCCAAAGAAACCGCAAAGTTTAAATACCTTTTTTCTGAAATATGAAACAACTCAAACCTTACGAATACACTAAAAATCAGGTTTTTATGGGGTTCAGATACCCAACTACTCCCCTGCTGCCCTCTTCCTTTTCGCTGACAGTCTGCGGCTACAACAGTAAAATTTTCAATGGCGGAAGTGAGTGCCAAATCTTTTAAAAAAGAATTGGTAGAATCGATGGCACTAAGTTTGATTATTTTCAAGTGTTAAATAAAGTGTAAAGTAGTTCAATTATACATAAAATACTCGCAAAAATAGAATAACTTTGCAATTAAATTAGAAAAGAATTAATGACTAAAAAGCAAGTAAGTACAGACGATTTAATCGCTGTAATATTTCAAGGAATTGAAGAGGTTAAAGGAGAAAATATTCAGTTACTAGACTTACGAGATATTGAAAATACCGTATGCGATTATTTTATAATCTGCTCCGGTAATTCGAACACACAAGTAAAAGCAATTTCTGGTTCTATTCAAAAAACAGTAAGCAAACAAATCAAAGACAAGCCATGGCATATTGAAGGTGAGAACAATGCTGAATGGGTTTTAATGGATTATGTGCATGTTGTGGTTCATGTTTTTCAAAAACAAATTAGAGACTATTATGATATAGAAAGTCTCTGGGGAGATGCAAAAATTACAGAAATAAAACCAGCTTAAATTTTTAGATAAAATAGAATGGACGAAAATAAAAAGGATAACAATAAAAATACAGGCAAGTTTAAGTTCAATACGTATTGGATTTATGGAGCTGTAATACTGCTTTTAATTAGCTTTCAGATTTTTAGTGGTGGCGATTTAGCTTCACAAAGTATCTCAAAAAACGAATTTAATGAAGTTTTAAGAGAGAACGATATCTCTAAAATCATCGTTGTAAATAATAATGTTGCTCAAGTTTTCATAAAAGAAGACGCCTTAAGTAAAAGTAAATATCAAAAACTTACCAATTCTGCTTTCTATAGAAAAGGAGAATCTTTGTATGAATATAACTTTGGAGACTTGCAAAATTTTGAAAATGACTTAGAACGAGCACGAAAAGAAAATCAATTAACCTTTGATTTAAAAAACGAGGGAAGAACAAGTATGGTAGACACTTTACTTGGCTTTTTACCTTTCATTATCTTGATTGCTGTGTGGTTGTTTTTTATGAAAAGAATGTCCGGTGGTGGAGCGGGTGCTGGTGGTGGAGGTCAAATTTTTAGTATCGGAAAGTCGAAGGCTAAATTATTTGACAAAGATACCAAAGTAAAAACAACCTTTGCGAATGTGGCAGGTTTAGAGGGTGCTAAAGAGGAGGTGCAAGAAATTGTAGATTTCTTGAAAAACCCAGAAAAATATACTTCTTTAGGAGGTAAAATACCTAAAGGAGCACTATTAGTAGGACCTCCTGGAACCGGAAAAACTTTATTAGCCAAAGCAGTGGCAGGTGAAGCTGAAGTTCCTTTCTTCTCTTTATCTGGATCAGATTTCGTTGAAATGTTTGTGGGTGTAGGTGCTTCTAGAGTGCGTGATTTATTTAAACAAGCTGCACAAAAATCGCCATCAATAATCTTTATAGATGAGATTGATGCAGTAGGAAGAGCCCGCGGGAAGAATAGCATGACTGGTGGAAATGATGAACGCGAGAACACATTAAATCAACTGTTGACAGAAATGGATGGTTTTGGAACCGACACCAATGTAATTGTAATTGCAGCCACCAATAGGGCAGATGTTTTAGACAGTGCTTTATTACGTGCGGGACGTTTTGACAGACAAATTTATGTAGACCTTCCAAATATTAATGAAAGAAAAGAGATTTTTGAAGTACATATAAAACCCTTAAAACTAGGGGACGATGTAAATATTGAATTTTTAGCCCAACAAACTCCGGGCTTCTCTGGAGCAGATATTGCAAACATGTGTAACGAGTCTGCTTTAATTGCTGCCAGACATGGTAAAAAAGCAATTGAACATCAAGACTTCTTGGATGCTGTAGATAGAATTGTTGGTGGTCTTGAAAAGAAAAATAAAGTCATCACACCAAAAGAAAAAAAAGTTATTGCTTTTCATGAGGCTGGACACGCTACGGTAAGTTGGATGTTAGAACATGCGGCACCTTTGGTGAAAGTAACCATTGTCCCAAGAGGACAATCTTTGGGAGCTGCCTGGTACCTGCCAGCAGAACGCCTAATTGTGCAAACGGAACAAATGTTAGATGAAATGTGTGCCACTTTAGGGGGTAGGGCTGCAGAGAAAATTATTTTCAATAAAATTTCTACAGGTGCATTAAGTGATTTAGAAAAAGTAACAAAGCAAGCCAGAGCAATGGTGACCGTTTATGGATTGAATGAAGAGGTAGGTAACATTACCTATTATGATTCTTCTGGAAACGATTCGTTTGTAAAGCCTTATAGTGAAGATACCGCTAGAACAATTGATAAGGAAATTTCTAAAATGATTGAGGCACAGTACCAAAGAGCTGTTGAACTTTTAGAGAATAATAAAGAAAAACTAACGGTTTTAGCAGAACTCCTATTAGAAAAGGAAGTTATTTTTAAAGATGACTTGCAAAAAATATTTGGAAAAAGACCTTTTGATGAAATCGTAGAAAAAGTGAAAGAAGTTAAAGAGGTTGCAAACGTAATTGAAGAAAAAATTGAAGAGAAAGAAAATATTCCCTCAGCGAAAAACGCTCACCAGGAGTAATTTAATGTTCTACAATTGGGATTATGAATTTTTTGAAAAAACTATTTAATAAAACACTCAAAGAAGATCTAGAGATTAAGACACATGAAGTCGATTTATCTCTAGATGACTTGTTTGTCCATAACTTCATCGAAAAAGGTGGAAAATTTTTATATTGTTTAGAGGAAAAAGAGCTAGAAATACATCTTAAAAGTATTTTATCTGAGAATAATTGGAAAAAAATATTCTTAACAAATCCTAATTTACTGTCCTTCTTAAATCAAAAAGAGATTGCTGTTGATTTGGAGTTTAAAAAATCCATCCCTTTCTTTACAACTTGTGAACATTTAATTGCCGATCATGGAGATGTACTCTTTTCGTCAAACCAACTGCAGAGCAAAAAGCTCTCTGAATTTTCTGATAATTTCATTGTATTTGCAAGAACTAGTCAGCTCGTTGAAAATACAGGACAAGCCTTAACGGGTGTCAAAGCAAATGCAAAGCACGCAATACCTACGAACATTTCAGCGGTTAAAAATTATAAAATTAATAAAACTGAGGATAATCTACTAAACTACGGCAACAGTAATTCAAAAAACCTATATTTGCTGCTTTTAGAAGATTTATAACATGCGCAACCTCTTAAGAAGGAGTCTTTCCGGAATCATTTATGTTTTAATATTTGTGTCTGCTATTCTTTTTTCTAAAGAATCCTATATTACATTAGTTGCTTTTTTTGCTATTATTGCGATCTATGAACTCTCTAAAATAACCAAATTTAAAAGTATTATTTCTTATATACTATTTGGCCTTGCTTTATTTTTAATGCTTAAAAGACCCAATAGTTATGCCATAAAAATGGTTTTAGGAATCAACATAATCTCTTCTTTATACCTAATTTATCAATTGTTTGCAAAAAAAGAGATTGTGTACGTCACAGAGAGAGAAAAACTAGGTTTGACCATTCGATATTTAATTTTTTCTTTCTGTTTTCTGATCTTATTACCCTTAAATGATGAAAACTATAATCCTTACTTAATGCTTTCCATTTTAGTACTCATTTGGGTAAATGATAGTTTCGCTTTTATTGTTGGAAAGAATATTGGACGGACCAAATTATTTGTTTCTGTATCACCAAAAAAGACCATTGAAGGATTTATTGGGGGCTTTGTTTTTACGCTCATTGCTGCCTACCTCATTAATAATAGTCACTTAAAATTAGGTTTCTCTATTATGCATTGGTTTGTGATTGCTGCAATCATATCTATTATCGGGACCATTGGTGATTTGGTAGAATCGAAACTAAAGAGGCAAGCAAAAATAAAAGACAGTGGTACTATAATGCCAGGTCATGGAGGAGTTTTAGATCGGTTAGATAGCTTGTTATTTGCTGCGCCGTTTGTATATTTGTATATTAATTTTATTATTTAAAAATGATTCGTTTTCATAAAGAAGGGTACAAGATTATTGTAATTGCATTTATTTTATCTATTACAGGCATATTACTTGCAGAAAAAATCATTGAAACTATGTGGTTGGTAAAAGCCGTTCAGATTGTAGTTTTAGGCTTGCTATTTACTGTATTACAGTTTTTTAGAAATCCAAAAAGAGCAACGAATATAGATAGCAATACAATTATAGCTCCAGTAGATGGAAAAGTAGTAGTGATTGAAGAAGTGGAAGAGCCAGAGTATTTTAAAGACAAAAGGTTGCAAGTTTCCATATTCATGTCACCAATTAATGTGCATGTTACAAGGTATGCGATGAGTGGTCTTATTAAATATAGCAAGTATCATCCAGGTAAATACTTAGTTGCTTGGCATCCAAAAGCGTCTACAGAAAACGAAAGAACCTCTGTTGTTATAGACAATATTACTTTTGGAGAAGTATTGTACCGTCAAATTGCGGGCGCATTGGCTAAAAGAATTGTGAACTACGCAAAAGAAGGGAAAACTGTAATTCAAGGCGCAGATGCAGGCTTTATTAAATTTGGATCTAGGGTAGATTTATATTTACCTCTTGGTACGGAATTAACCATAAAATTAGGAGAAACTGTCAAAGGCGGAACTCAAGTTATTGCTAAAAAATAAATATGAATTCTGATGTAGACCTCAAGTTTAAAGAGGCATTTATGGCAATTTCAAAATTAAAAGAACCGGTAGCTGCAGATACGATGCTCAAATTTTATGCATACTACAAGCAGGCTACTGCTGGCAGTAACTTTCCATTTGACGGAAAGTTAGATGTTAGGAACGCCTTTAAAATAAATGCTTGGATGCAATTAAAAGACATGTCCTCTGACCAGGCTAAAAAAGAATATATTAAATTAGCAAAAGCCGTTTTAAAGAACAAAAAATAAATACCTATTTATATTCTTAGCAGGCTTTACTCTGGTTAAAGTTCCTCAAAACCTATTTTAGTAATCACAAAGACTTAAAAAAAGAGGACTATAAAAAACTACCCCACCTTATTCTCGTTTTTACACTACGTCCGATGAACAACTAAAAGGATAGGGTTTTTATTATAAAAGGTTGCTTACCTTAAGTTTTCAAGGGCTTCTTTTAGTGTATCGTATTTAAAAACAAAACCTTTTTCCATTATCTTCTTGGAAGACAACCTACTTCCTTGTAGGAGAATAACTGCCAATTCTCCAAAGACTAATTTCAACAAAAAACTAGGAACCGCGAGCGGTATGAATAGCCTTTTTAAAACCTTAGCTAATGTTTTAGAAAAGCGGATACTGTTGCTGTGTTCTGGTGCTACTGCATTATAAATTCCTGAAATATTTTCTTCAACAGTCTTTATATATATCGCGCACAAATCATCAATATGAATCCAGGGAAGAAACTGTTTTCCAGAACCTAAAGGGGAAATCACAGGTGTCTTCATTTTTTCTAAAGCACCTCCTTTCTTAGACAATACAATCCCTGTTCTTAAAATTGTTACCGGAATACCTCTCTTTTTAAATTGATTTGCGGCGGCTTCCCACTGCTGACAAACTGCCCCTAAAAAATCAGTACCTACAGAATCTGACTCTTTGTGAATAAGATCTGTGGTAATAGCACCATAATAATTACTCCCCGAGGAGGAAATAAACCCTTTCAGAGCAATGTTTTTTTCTTTTATTTTTTGGAATACTAAATTAGCAGTCCCTACCCGACTGGCTATAATTACTTTTTTTCTTTCTTTCGTCCAGCGTTCATCAGCAATTCCAGCACCTGCTAAATGGATAACATAGTCTATATTTTCTATAGCTTTATCGGCTATAAACCCCTGAGAAATATCCCATATAAATTCATTTGCTAACCTGGGGCTTCTACTTAGCACCCTTACATCATGCTTTCTTTCAATTAATAGTTCCGTAAGTCTTGCACCTACTAAACCTGTGCCGCCTGTTATTAATATATTTGCCATGTTACAAAGATAAAAACCCAATCGAGAAGATTGCCTTTTGTTTGCATAAAATTTACCGATTGATGCATATACTAAAGCTATGTTAAAATATTTTTAGACATTCAAGAAAGCCGTATTTTTATAGGGATGAAAAACAACACAAAAAGAAAAGGTTTTGTCTTCAAAACCTATGAGGAAGAAAATCAATCTCCATTTGAAAAATTATTTGAAATCTTCAAGGAATTGATAACACATACTTCTGGAGACTTTGATGAAGCCATCGATTGGCTGCGTTCTTTAGATGTTGAATATAACTTGACCGACGAAAATTATACGATCGATGATTTTATTGAAGACCTAAAGAAAAAGGGCTACATTAAGGAAGAAATAAAAGGAGATGGCACTGGGGGAACGAAAATCACTCCAAAGACAGAGCGCGCCATCCGCCAACAAGCACTCAATCATATTTTTGGAAAAATTAAAAGAAGTGGTGCTGGAAATCATAAAAGTAAATCTCCTGGAATTGGAGATGAACATACCGGTGATGTGCGTGCCTACCAATTTGGTGATTCCTTGGACAAGGTTTCAATTACTGAAAGCATTAAAAACGCTCAAATTAATAATGGCATCGAAGATTTCAATTTAACCGAAAACGATCTTGTTGTCGAAGAAACGCTTCACAAAAGCCAAATGAGTACCGTTTTAATGATCGATATTAGCCACTCTATGATTTTGTATGGAGAAGACAGGATTACACCTGCGAAAAAAGTGGCAATGGCATTGGCTGAATTAATTACCACTCGGTATCCTAAAGATACCCTAGACATTATTGTTTTTGGAAATGATGCATGGTCAATAAAAATAAAAGATTTGCCCTATTTACAAGTGGGTCCATACCACACAAATACCGTTGCTGGTTTAAATTTAGCAATGGATTTACTCCGACGGAAAAGAAATACTAATAAGCAAATTTTCATGATTACCGATGGAAAGCCAAGTTGTTTGCGTTTACCTGACGGGCAATACTACAAGAATAGCAATGGTTTGGATGAACATATTGTAAATAAATGTTACGCAATGGCGCAGCAAGCAAGAAAACTACGCATTCCCATCACCACTTTTATGATCGCCCAAGATCCCTATTTAATGCAGTTTGTACGCGCTTTTACAAAAGCAAATCAAGGAAAAGCTTTTTATACCGGTTTGAAAGGTTTGGGGGAAATGATTTTTGAAGATTACGAAACAAACAGAAAGAAAAATATCAAAGGATAATTGCACCCTTATGAACATGCAACAAAAGAAAACAAAGTACGAAAAGATAAAGGCATAAAACAAATTAGATGAATATAAGTAAGATAAAAACATTAGGACAATTAGTGAAGTCTGGATACAAGTCACGGACGATAAAAAATGAATTACGCGAAAACCTCATCAGTAAAATAATGAGTAAAGAAACAGTCTTTAAAGGAGTTCATGGGTATGAAAACACGGTGATCCCAGAGTTAGAAAGAGCTATTTTAAGCAAACACAACATCAACTTGTTAGGCTTGCGTGGACAGGCAAAAACACGTTTAGCGAGATTGATGGTCAATTTATTAGACGAATACATTCCTGTTGTCGAAGGTTCTGAAATTAACGATGACCCGTTGCACCCTATTTCAAGGTTTGCACAAGAAATAATCAAAGAAAAAGGAGATAAAACCCCTATTTTCTGGTTGCATAGAGAAGAACGATATGCAGAGAAATTAGCAACACCAGACGTTACTGTTGCCGATATCATTGGTGATGTAGATCCAATAAAAGCTGCGAATCTAAAATTAAGTTATGCTGATGATCGCGTAATCCATTACGGAATGATTCCCAGAGCAAACCGCTGCATTTTTGTGATCAATGAATTACCAGATTTACAAGCTAGAATTCAGGTGGCCTTATTTAATATTTTACAGGAAGGCGATATTCAAATTAGAGGTTTTAAATTAAGACTTCCCTTGGACATGCAATTTGTTTTTACAGCAAATCCAGAAGATTATACGAGTAGAGGAAGTATTGTAACGCCCCTAAAAGACAGAATTGGTTCGCAAATATTAACGCATTATCCAGAGGATATTGAAACTGCAAAAACAATCACGCAACAGGAAACCAGTAAAGCAAGCTCCCAAAAAGAGTTCATAGCCGTGCCTGAATTAGCAAAAAATCTATTAGAACAAATTGTATTTGAAGCTAGAGAAAGTGAATTTATAGACGCTAAAAGTGGCGTTAGTGCACGTTTAAGTATCTCTGCTTTTGAAAATCTCTTGAGTACTGCAGAGCGAAGAGCGTTGCTTTCTGGCGATGAGAAAACAATGATTCGCTTGAGTGATTTTGACGGAATTATACCCGCCATTACCGGTAAAGTAGAATTGGTGTACGAAGGAGAACAAGAAGGTGCTCATGTAGTAGCAGATAGTTTGATTAAAAAGGCAGTAACCACTTTATTCCCAAGCTACTTTCCTAAAATTAAAAAATTAGAAAAACAAGAGGAAGAGACTCCTTATGATGCTATAATTTCTTGGTTTTTTAATGCAGAGGAAGATTTTGAATTATTAGATGAACACTCTGAAGCACAATACAAAGCAGAACTTGATAAAGTAAAGCCATTGCAAGATTTTATAACAACCTACCAGCCAAACATGAATGAAGCTGATACTTATTTTATGAAAGAATTTGTACTATGGGCCTTGGTTGAATTTAAAAAACTAAGCAAGTACCGTTTTGCAGAAGGGACACAGTTTAAAGATCCATACGGAAACTTTATGAGCAATTTATAATTGTAGTATATGTGTGCGGAACTAGTTTAGAATGCTAAACCTTGAAAGCCAAATTATTTTTATAATTCGGCTTTTAACTGCTAGTATATTCCTTTGATTGCGATCTATTGTGGGCCATAAAGTATCCTCTTTAAAAGAACTTATCTTTCATAACAGGGTTATTTTCTCCAGATTTTATTTGGAAAAACAACCACGCTTTCATGACCATTTTCTCCAACGGCAGCAACTCCAAAAAAGAAATTATCTATTACAATTCCTTCTAAAGTAAATTCTGTAGTTTCTACATATCTAGAATTATCCCAAGTTGATGAAGTTGTATCACGCCAGTATATTTTGTATCCTTTTGCGCCTTGAACCTTGTTCCATTTAAACTTTACACTAGCTTCTACAATTCCGCCAATAAATACTTCTTTAGGTGCTTCTGGTGCCCAAGCTAAGCTTGCAAGATTAATAGCGTTTACTGCAGTTAGTTTTTTAGTGTACGGAAAGTTCACATGTTCAAAAGTATCACCATAATTAATTCCATTTTCGGTTCTAATATTTTGGTGTTGTTGTGTGTAATTTTCATGCGCTTCCATAATTCGAATGCCAGCAAAACCTAAATCGTTAAAAGGTCTGTGATGACCTCCTCTGCCAAATCTATCCAATCTATAAATCATCATAGGATTCATTTCTGGCATATATGTTTTTACATTTTTGTGAATATATCTTGCCAATTGTCTAGAAATTCCATCGACTTCACCACCATAAAAACGTCTCATTTTACGCTGTTTTTCAGTTTCATTTGCAGGAACAGGTTCTGAGAAAATTCTAAAAGATCTGTTGTCAATAACTCCGTCTACGCCTTCGATATTACCAATCATATCATTATTTAAAATCCCTATAATTTCCCAACCGTTGTCTTTCACATATTTTGCCAAACCAGCACCACCGAATAAACCTTGCTCTTCACCAGAAAGGCCAACATAAAGAATACTACTTTCAAATTTATATTTACTTAGAACTCTTGCCGCTTCAATAGTTCCTGCCATTCCTGATGCATTGTCATTTGCTCCTGGAGCATCTGTAGTAAAATCCATGGTATCACTCGCGCGCGAATCGATATCACCACTCATAATTACATATTTATTAGGATATTTTGTTCCCCTCTGAACCGCAACAACATTTACAACCCAAGTATCGTGTGGTACCCTTCGATTCCCTTCTTCAGTAACCAAGTCTTTTTGATAAGAAACGGCAATACAATTGTTACAATCTTTAGAAATTATTTCAAATTCAGATTTTATCCAGCGCCTCGCAGCGCCGATTCCACGAGTGGAAGAAATGGTATCAGAAAAAGTATTTCTTGTACCAAATTCTGTTAGTATTTTTACGTCTGCTTTGATTCTTTCTGCAGAAACGGCATTTATAATATCATATATTTTTGAATCTGTTTGTGCAGAAGCGACAACCGTAAACAGTAAACATAAAATGTACAATTTTTTCATAAACAAAAAATTTAGACCCCTAAAATACAAAAGAAAAAAGAGAATAGATCTGCTAAATATGTTATCTTTTAAACTTTAACAATACTAAAAAATAGCGTTTTTTTTGATTTGTAGGTACTTATAAGAGCCTGTCTTATCTTCATAAACGTAAGAAAGCCATGTCTTTTAATACAGGTTAACTAGTTGTAATTTATAAATTATTTTTGTAAATCAAATAAATATCCTAAGGATAAACTAAAGAAACTTGTAGTTGGTAGATTCTTTTCTTTTAACACTGCATTGGGAAAATTCAAATGATATCCGAATTCAAAGTCCCAAGATTTTGTGCTTAAAGAGATTGGAATATTTATTTGTGTATTTAATATATCGAAGATATTGAAATTGACTGTTTCCAAGATTCTTTGATGATCAATAAAAATAATTTTTTCTGTGGCTAAAGATTGTTTTGCAATAATAAAATTGAAGGCTGGCCTTAAACGTACTGCAAAATTTGATATTCTTTTTAAAGTGAAGTTCACAAAAGTATTTGAAACTACTTGATAAGACACATCGGTACCAAATACATAGGATGCAGAAATAGTGGTGCCGAAATTTCGTTTTTTATTTCTTACACCAAAACTAAGATCTATGGAGTTCGTAAAACCATCGTAACCGTCCGTATAAAAATATTTGGTGTATCCTAAATTGTAAACAAACATTTTTTGTTCTCCGAGTGTATTAAAGTATCCCAAAGAGAGACTTGTGAAATCCCAATTTGGTGAAAATTCCTGATAATAAATACCGGATATGCTGGCATTAAATCCTGATGAATGGTAGTAAGAAACTTGCGGAATGATATTAAACTGATTTGTACCAACGTCTCTTCCCGAAAAATAGGTATTGTTGTTATAAGAAACAGAGGTGTAAATAAAATTATAAGAAAAATCACTTTCAATTAATTCATCTAAAAACTGTTGATCATTAAAAAAAAGTTCATCTAATAAACCATCAATATCATCTAAATTATCTTCTTGTCCATAAGAACAAAAAGAGGTTGCCATTGTAAACAATAGCAACCCAAAAACTTTTAACGTTGTTGTAAACCTCTGATAAGAATCTGTCATACTTATTTACAGCTAATTCTCTCTGTTTCTTCTTTTCTTTTGATTTTTATCGTTGGTCTTATTTCTTGGCCCCTCTTTGAGTTCTCCTCTATCTTTGTTTTTTCGAATTTTATCAATCCGTTCTTTTAGCATTTTACGCTGCTCTCTCGTAAGTGTTTCTCCAAAATTTGCTCTTGTTTTTCTTAAACGAACTTGCTGATTTCTAACCAGATCTTTTTGATTTCTGGAAAAAGTTGCCGTCAAACGAATTCTAATTTCATTTTTAGAAACTGTTTTATCTCTTAAAATAGATAGTTGTTCTTTTGTAAGGGTTGCCTTAAAAGCATCTCGATTTGTTTTCATTACTTCCCGCTCGTTTTTTAGCAAATCTCTTTGTCTCTTCGTAAGCTCTTTTGTAATCAAATCATAATTAGATTTTTGAGCAAAAGTTTTTGTACAACAGAGCAACAAACTAATAAAACAAATACTATATGTGATGATTTTTGACTTCATTTTATTTCACTCTTTAGAACTAAATTACAAAATTATAATGTACTATTTACATGCTTGCTTTGCAGCTTGCATTTCTGTTGCATCATTTACTGTTGCTGTTCCAGCCTCTTTGTATCTAATAGCTACAGGATAATTTAAAGCTCCTTTTTCTTTCACATCTCTATTTTCTTTGTGCCAATCCCTAAGTAATTTAAAGTCGGTCCTTTTGGCAATCGCAATTATGGTTTCGTCTGGCATTGTATAACTTATTGGTAAAACAAGGCTAAAACATTTTCTTTTATCTTTATTAATTCTACAAGAATTTTTAACTTCTTTTAATTCGTCTATCTCTAATAAAGTTTGCACCGTTCCGTCTTCCAAAGAAATGTTTAAAGGAAAAACGATTTCTGCACGCGCTGTTATATCTAGATTTGCTTCATACCATTCTCTTATTAAAGCCCAATCTGCTTTTTCGGTTAAAGTAATGGTAGTTCTATCTGGCATTAAAAAATCTATTGGAAAAACAAATTCAAAACATTTGTGTCTTCTTTTTTTAAATTTAGCTCGATCGTCTTTTAGCTGTCTTCCTTCAATGCTAAAAAATACATCACTTTTATTTTCTTCTCTTGCTACATTGTCTGTTATTATAGCTACTTTAAATCCTAAACCTACAGCGAATGCCGCACTTTTAATAAAACTATCAGACAAATCGCCATTAAAAGCGTTTGCCGTGGCAGATGGTAAGCTTGTCGATTCTATGGCTGTTTTTGTTGCATTTTCAATTCTTTCTATTAAAGCGGTATCCGCTGTTTCTGAAAGACCTTCAGCTTCTGAACAGGAAGTAAAGAATACAACTGATAAAATAAATAGACTTAAAGTTAAAAATAAAATTCTTGATTTTGAAATGTTTTCTTTTGAAATTGTAGTTTTCATAATTAATAAAATTTTTAAGTTACACTTGTTACTTTTTACTTAGAACTACGTTTTTTTAAATAGTTTGAAATTTTTATAAAATAATTGTTTCGATGAAGTTTTTGTCTGTGTAAATATCTATCAAAGAATCTTCTACAAATAAATAATTTAAAAATAGATTATCTATTTTTCTTTCAGACATTTCTGCTTTTATTATAATTTCGTTTATTAAAGTGGCATCTGCAAAGGTTTCAAATTCAGAATCATCTACTAATAAAGAGTTAATTAAATGATTTTCGGAAAAAAATAATAATTCAAAGCTGGTATCCTCTATATCGGTATTATTTGCACTCTGTAACCAAATTGTAAGAGCTAAAATAAAAACCAACGATGCCGCTGCCATATATCTAAATTGAGGTTGCAACCAAAAAATAAGTTGTTTCTTCGTTTCTTTTGGCACCTCTGTCTTCGATTCCGCTTTTATCTTATCTAAAATTAATGATTTAGATTTCGCAAAATATCCTTCAGGAATATCTGTTCCTAAATACTTTTTATGGTGTTTAGAAGTATCACCTTTAAAACCTTCTTCTAAAAAGTTCTTTTTGCTGCTATTTTCTGATGATTTCTCCATAGTATATAAATTAGACCTAAGTTTTTAAAAAAAGTTTGGATTTATAAAAATATTTTTTCTTCAATAATTTTCACTGTTGTGTAATAAGTTGATTTTAATGTACTTTCAGAAATATGTAGTACTTCAGAAATTTGTCTAAAACTTAAGTTATCAAAATATTTCATGTGGAAAACTCGTTTTTGTTTTTCAGTAAAACCATCAATAATTGTATGCAGCTTTGCTTGAATTTGAGCTCCATCAAAATAGCAATCTTCAAATAATACTTCTAAATGAGTACTAGATATTTCATCAATATTTTCAAATGTTTTTTTCTTGTTTTTTTCTAGAAAACGCAAAGATTCATTATATGAAATTCTAAACATCCACGTGTGTAATGTGCTTTTTTCCTTAAAGTTAGTAATGCTTTTATACACTCTAATAAAAGTATTTTGCAAAACGTCATCTGCATTTTCATGTGTGGTTACAATCTTACGAATGTGCCAATACAAACGCTCTTGATAGGTATCAAGCAGCTCACTAAAAGCTCTATCTTTTAATGTAGGATTTTTTAATTTTTTAACAAGTTCCGCCTCTTTATCCAAATATATTTGGTTAATTTCTATTCTTTGACCCTAAAAAATCTAAATAGTCTGATGAATTTATAAAATAAAATCAACTTTCAATAATAATCTAGGTTTTATAAATAGTTTTATCAATTTTTAAACTTTTTTTTATTTGAAAACTTTAGAATCATTTGTATATTTATGTTTTTAGTTTAGAATCATTTAACTTTTCAAATTTAACAAATGAAAATCATAATATCTCCAGCAAAATCTTTAGATTTCGAAAGTGAAGTTCCAACAAGTTTATATACACAGCCTCGGTTTTTAGAGCAATCTAATAAGTTAGCAAAAAAATTAAAAACACTTTCTAAAAATAAAATTGGCGATTTAATGAGTATTTCTGAGGCCTTGTCTCAGTTAAATTATGAACGCAACCAAACCTGGGAAACACCGTTTACTACTGACAATGCTAAACAAGCTATTTATTCTTTTACGGGTGCAGTATTTATGGGAATAGATGTGAATTCTTTAAAGGAAGAAAAAATCCCCGTATTGCAAGAACGTTTGCGAATCTTATCTGGATTGTATGGTTTGTTAAAACCTTTAGATTTAATTCAGCCGTATCGTTTAGAAATGGGAACTCGCTTAAAGCTTGGGAAGACAGAAAATTTATATAAATTTTGGGATGACACACTTGCAGTTTCTTTGAATGAAGAGTTAAAAAAGGATGAGTTATTAGTAAATCTAGCAAGTACAGAATATTTTAAAGCGTTGCCAAAAAAGGTTTTAAAAGTGCCAATGATTACCCCTGTCTTTAAAGACTTTAAAAATGGAGAATACAAAACAATTATGACCTATGCAAAAAAAGCGCGTGGGTTAATGGTCCGTTATATTATAGATAATAATGTAAACACGCTTGAAGAGTTAAAAGGTTTTAATATTGAACGGTACCGGTTCTCTGAAGAACTGTCTTCAGAGAATAACCTATTTTTTACGCGTTAATTTTTCATTTTATACATCACCCAAGTATGTGGTGCCGTAACCGCAAATAAAATGGTGAAAATTACTGTTGAAAACAATTCAACAGCTGGAACTATTTGATACAAAAACAACAAACCAACGACACTAAGAATCCAATAAATAAGTGCTTTTTTTACATAAAATAAAAAACTTGCTTTATTTAAATTTCCTGAGATAAATTCAATTTGATGTATTATCGAAGGAATGGAATGCCAGAGAATGAAATAAATAGCAAAACCTAAAATTAAAGAAGAGGTTTTAAAGACAAGAAAAAGTAACAGTAAATAAAAGGACTCCTTTATAAAGAACTCTAAAACATTCCTTTTGGATACAACCAAGTACACACTTCCCGCAAACAAACAAATAGCACTTGCTATTAAAGTGGCTTCTATCTGCTGCGTCGTAAAAATAGCGCCTGTTAATTCCAACATAACTGCGTCGACACCAGAAATAGATTGATAAAAAAGTAAAGCGAATATAAACATACCATAACCTAGAAAATATAAAAAATCAAAAACTGGATTTACAGCTATTAAAGCACCCAGGTGTTCCTCTCCGAAATGATATGCACTTAAAAACACAAAAAGTAAAATGGCTACAAAAGGACTGTAAAAATAAATTAAGAGACAAACGCAAATAATACCCAAGTAAATAATTAGGTTCTTAATAAAAGTCTTTCTCCCTTTGTTTTTTTTAGATAAAATAAGTAAGTCATTGGCCCCGTGCAGAATACCTATAGAAACCACCATTATATAGGCAATAAAGTCCTCTACTACTTCTCCAAATTGGATGCTTACCCAAAGCAAGAAAAATGTAAAATAAAGCATGAAATTTTGGTAATTTCTATTATTTTTCGTCTCCATTATGCAAATTTAATATTTTTTTCTTTATCTTTGGGTAAGTGTTTAAGTTAAAAGCTTAAACAATAAACAATTTTACTAACTTAATTTTTTAAACATTATGAATTTATCTATGAATTTTCTTTCTGTGACCAAAATGGCTACAGATGATTACGTTGGATTTACATTTTTTGTAGGCTGTATGGCTATGATGGCTGCATCAGTATTTTTCTTTTTATCAATGAACAGCGTTGACAAAAAGTGGAGAACTTCTTTATTAGTATCTGGTTTAATTACCTTTATTGCAGCAGTGCATTACTTCTACATGAGAGATTATTGGGCAGCTTTCTCAGAGTCTCCAACTTTCTTCAGATACATTGACTGGGTATTAACAGTGCCATTAATGTGTGTTGAGTTTTATTTAATTTTAAAAGTTGCAGGCGCTAAAAAATCTTTAATGTGGAGATTAATTTTATTATCTGTGATTATGTTAGTAACAGGTTACATAGGTGAAGCTATTGATCAAGCAAATGCTCAGGTTTGGGGTCTTGCATCAGGTATAGCTTACTTCGTAATTGTATATGACATTTGGTTAGGTACTGCTAAAAAATTAGCTGTTGAAGCTGGTGGGGCGGTATTAAAAGCACACAAAACATTATGTTGGTTCGTATTAGTAGGTTGGGCAATTTACCCAATTGGATATATGGCTGGTACTCCAGGATGGTACGAAGGTATCTTTGGAGGATTGGATTTAAATGTTATTTACAACATTGGAGATGCAATCAATAAAATAGGATTTGGACTGGTAGTTTATAACTTAGCTGTTCAAAGTTCTGAAAAATAATTAATTTAGTTAGTTATTTCTGAAAGTCCAAAAGCCGTAAAAAGCTTTTGGACTTTTTTTTTAACAATCAGCGAAGCCTACATTCATAGCTAAGCCACCTTCTGAAGTCTCTTTGTAGTTTTTATGCATGTCTTTTGCCGTTTCCCACATCGTGTCAATTACTTTATCCAAAGGAACCTTTACCTCTTTAGGATCGGTTTCTAATGCCATTTCCGCGGCATTAATTGCTTTAATTGCACCCATCGCATTTCTTTCTATACACGGTATTTGGACTAAACCTCCTATGGGATCACAAGTTAAACCCAAGTGATGCTCCATTGCAATCTCTGCAGCAACCAGGCACTGGGGTGGTGTTCCTCCTAGCAATTCAGTTAAAGCTGCCGCTGCCATCGAGGATGAAACACCAATTTCTGCCTGACAACCACCCATGGCAGCAGAAATCGTAGCGTTCTTTTTAAAAAGACTTCCAATCTCTCCAGCTGTTAATAGAAATTTTTTAATATGCTTAAAATCAGCTTCATGATTTTCGATCACTAAATAATACATTAAAACTGCAGGAATTACACCAGCACTCCCGTTTGTTGGAGCGGTTACAACTCTACCCAAAGCTGCATTAACCTCATTTATTGCCAATGCAAAACAACTTACCCATTTTAAAATTTCTCTAAATTTAACTTCTGTACTTCGTATCGCAGTAATCCATTCTTTATGATTTGTATAGGTAGTATCTTTTATGAGCCCTTGATGTGAAGAGAATGCCCTGCGCTTTACATTTAATCCACCAGGAAGTTTCCCTTCTGTATGACATCCAATATACATGCACTCCAACATCGCATCCCAAATTCTGTTTAACTCTGAGTCAATTTCATCTAAAGTACGCAACTCTAATTCGTTCTTTAAAACGATATCAGAGATCTCTAAATTTTCTTTTTTACAAAATTCTTCCAACTGAATCGCTCTATTGATTGGAAATGGAAAATTCTTTTCTGTAATTTCTATTTCCTGCTCCAAATGATCCTCCTCTTGTACAATGAAACCTCCACCAATAGAATAATAAGTTTCTGTTGTTATTTCTTTGCCTTTATGAAAACCTCTAAAAATGATTCCATTTGCATGGAAAGGAAGAAATGCTTTGTTGAACACTACATTCTCAACGGAAAAATTAATTTCCTTCTCGTTGTTAAGCTGCAACTTATTATTCATTTTAATGTCATTAATAATAGGATCAATGTTGCGTATTGGTATGTATTCAGGGTCTGCTCCACTTAAACCTAACAAAACAGCATAGTCTGTTGCGTGTCCTTTTCCTGTAAGCGCTAAAGAACCAAATAAATCAATTCTTACCCCATCAATCTTATCAAAAATAGTAGCTTTTTTTAAAAACTGTATCCATTGTTCCGCAGCCCTCCAAGGACCTAATGTATGTGAACTTGAGGGGCCGATCCCAATTTTGAGCATATCAAAAACACTTATAAATTGCGACATTCTTAAAAATTATTAAATTAAGTACTGTAAATGTAAAAAATATAGCGCAAAGCGTTACTTTTTTTTGTATAATTTAAAATTATAATTTATACTCGAAAAAAATATTTCATCAAACTTAATCCGTTTCATTTTACAGAAACCACTCAGATTATTTCTATCCTAAAGTTTTAACCGCACTAAACACTAGAAATAACTCCATCTCTAAAATTACTTGTCACCTCTAATGCAGACTAGTATAATGTCAAAATGTCACATAATTATTTCCAGTAAGACTACAACACTGACATTTATCTTAAAATAAGGAGTTGGCACACAGTTTGCTTATTGATAATTGTAAAATTGAATATATAACAATATCAAATAAGTATTATGAGTAAAATAATTGGAATAGATCTAGGAACAACAAACTCGTGTGTATCTGTAATGGAAGGTAATGAGCCCGTTGTAATTCCTAATTCAGAAGGAAAGAGAACAACACCATCTATCGTTGCCTTTATAGAAGGAGGAGAGCGTAAGGTTGGAGACCCTGCTAAAAGACAAGCGGTAACGAATCCGACAAAAACAGTGTATTCTATCAAACGTTTTATGGGTAATAAATTCTCTGATTCTTCAAAAGAAGCAGGAAGAGTTCCTTATAAAGTAGTAAAAGGAGACAACGATACACCAAGAGTAGATATTGACGGACGTTTATACACGCCTCAAGAAATCTCTGCAATGGTGTTGCAAAAAATGAAAAAAACTGCTGAAGATTACTTAGGAACAGAAGTAAGTGAAGCGGTAATTACAGTACCTGCATATTTTAACGATGCACAACGTCAAGCGACAAAAGAAGCTGGTGAAATTGCAGGATTACAAGTAAAAAGAATTATAAATGAGCCAACTGCTGCTGCTTTAGCATATGGATTAGACAAGTCTCATGACGACAAGAAAATTGTTGTTTTTGATTTTGGTGGTGGAACACATGATGTTTCTATCTTAGAATTAGGAGATGGTGTTTTTGAAGTACTCGCTACAGATGGAGACACACATTTAGGTGGTGACGATGTTGATGAGAAAATTATTAACTGGTTGGCAGAAGAATTTAATACTGAAGAAGGAATGGACTTACGTAAAGATCCAATGTCTTTACAACGCTTAAAGGAAGCAGCTGAAAAAGCAAAAATCGAATTATCAAGCACTACTTCAACAGAAATCAACTTACCATATATTACAGCTACTGATAGTGGACCAAAACACTTGGTAAGAACCATGACCCGTTCTAAGTTTGAGGCTTTAATTGACGATTTAGTAAAAAGAACAATTGCACCTTGTAAAAAGGCATTAAAAAATGCTGATTTATCTATTGCTGATATCGATGAAATCGTATTGGTTGGTGGTTCAACAAGAATCCCTGCTGTACAAGAAGCGGTAGAAAAATTCTTTGGTAAGGCGCCAAGTAAAGGAGTAAATCCTGATGAAGTTGTTGCTTTAGGAGCTGCAATTCAAGGGGGGGTTTTATCTGGAGATGTAAAAGATGTTTTATTATTAGATGTTACGCCTTTATCTTTAGGGATTGAAACAATGGGGAATGTTTTTACTAAATTAATTGATGCAAATACAACCATTCCAACAAAAAAATCACAAGTATTTTCTACAGCAGTAGACAATCAGCCCTCTGTTGAAATTCACGTTTTACAAGGTGAAAGAGCAATGGCTGCAGACAATAATACGATTGGTCGTTTTCATTTAGATGGTTTACCACCAGCACAAAGAGGAGTTCCTCAGGTAGAAGTAACTTTTGATATTGATGCCAATGGTATTATCAAGGTTTCGGCACTAGACAAAGGAACAAATAAATCTCATGAAATTAGAATTGAAGCTTCTTCTGGATTATCTGAAGAAGACATTGCTAAAATGAGACAAGAGGCTGAAGAAAATGCGGATGCTGATAAAGCTGCTAAAGAGACTGCAGAGAAAATTAACGAAGCAGATTCAATGATTTTTCAAACAGAAAAGCAATTAACAGAATTTGGTGATAAATTATCTGAAGAGAAAAAAACACCTATTGAAGCTGCATTAGTAGAACTAAAAGCTGCTCACGAGTCTAGAGAAGGAGCATTGATCGATACTGCTATGGCAACGATTAATGAAGCTTGGAAAGCGGCATCTGAAGAGATGTATGCTGCAGAGCAAGGAGCTGCAGGTGGAGAAGCTGGCGCGCAACAAGAAGAACCCGAAGCTGCTGATGCTCAAGGAGACAATGTTGAAGATGTAGATTTCGAAGAGGTAAAGTAAGCAGAACTTTCGATTTGTTTACAAATCCTTACACATCGTTTACTTCATTGTTACCTTAGTAATCTTAATAGAAATTTTAATTAAAATAAAACGCACACATTCATTTGGGTGCGTTTTTTTGTATTCTAGGAAGCTGTATATTTACAAGCATTACAAAAAAATAAAATGAAGAAAAACTTATTCTTTTTAATTTTTGCGCTCTGTTTATTGTCTTGTAAAAAAAACAAAGACCACTCTTTTAAAATAGGAGTTATTGCTGATTGCCAATATTGTGATTGTGCTGTTAAGTGGAATCGATATTATACAAAAGCACCCCAAAGGCTAAAAGAAGCAATTGCCATTTTAAACAAAGACTCCTTAAAATACAGTATCCATTTGGGTGACTTTATTGATAAAGATTTTAAAAGTTTGGACACGGTTCTTCCCCTTTGGGAAGCATTAAAATCCAAATCATACCATGTCTTAGGAAATCATGATTTCGAAGTGAAAGACTCCTTAAAAGCAAAGGTTATACATCGCTTAAATCTTAAAGACCGATATTATAGTTTTATTGAAAAAGATTGGCGTTTTATCGTTTTAGATGGAAACGACCTCAGTTTTCACGGTGCTTTGAGTGAAGAGAAAAAAAAACAGACAGATGCTATTTTTAATTTACTTAAAAACAAAAACTTACCTTATCTCAAAAAATGGAATGGAGCATTGAGCTCAACCCAATTAGCTTGGATAAAAACGGAATTAGAACTTGCTGTAAAAAGTAAGCAAAAAGTTGGCTTTTATTGTCACTTTCCCATATTTCCAATCGACCAACATAATCTATGGAACAGAGATAAATTCTTAGCACTTATTAAGCCTTATAAAAATGTAAAAATATTTTTTAATGGTCACAACCATGAAGGCTCCTATCAAATGGAAAATAATGTACATTATGTTACCTTTAAGGGAATGGTAGACACCAAAGACACCTCTGCCTATGCAAAAGTTCAATTTGATAAAGATACCATTAGTATTCAGGGATTCTATAGAGAACCCTCGAGAAAATTAGTAATTAAATAATCATTTGTGAAAACCTACAACCAAAGTAATTTTTTTAAACATACTTTTTGCGAATTTCAAGAAGTTGACCGCTTTGAGTTCCCAGAAGACACCAATTATAAAAGCAAAGCCCAAAGTATGTATTTTTATACGGTCGAAGGGGTCTATAGAAAATCCAATCATTGGGGAAGAGTTGCCAATTGCAGATGGA
>TARA_B110000027_G_scaffold13593_1_pt1 | contig 44969 bp, 37 predicted proteins | sample TARA_B110000027 | Tara Oceans TARA_B110000027 (sample SAMEA4397101) | marine metagenome | biome: Polar Biome; feature: [SRF] surface water layer (ENVO:00010504); material: water (ENVO:00002006), including particulate matter (ENVO:01000060) such as... | depth 5 m
CTAACCAAAACTATGCGCAAGGAAATAGAAATCCATTTATAGACAATGCCTATTTAGCTACTAGAATTTGGGGAGGAGCCCCTGCAGAAGATTCATGGGGAATTTATACGTCTAATGATAATGAAGCGCCCACAGTGCCTACAAGCATTGTTCTTAGTAATGCAACCACTTCTACGATAAATGCTAGTTGGACTGCTTCTGAAGATAATGAAGCCGTAACAAAATACGAAATATATGCCAACGGAACGTTAAACGGAGAAACAGCAAGCACTAATTATACGGCAACCGGCTTCAACTCAAATACGTCCTATGCCATCACTGTGTTGGCGAAAGATCTTGCAGGTAATGCATCTGCCCAATCTGCGCCTGCGAACGGCACCACCACTACCGATACCACAGCGCCGTCAGTTCCTAGCAACGTAAATATTACTTTTATTACCGGAACCAGCTTTCAAGTGAATTGGACTGCTTCCACAGATAATACGGCAGTGACAAGTTATGATGTTTATATTGATGGTGCGTTAAATGGTGCTGCTACAGGAATAAATTATACGGTCTCAGGTCTTACTATTTCAACCGATTATAGTGTGCGGGTTTTAGCAAAAGATTCGGCAAATAACCAATCAGCGCAGTCAACAGCTGTTACTGCAACTACTACCAACGGGGTAAATAGTGTTGTAGAATTGTTTTTCTCAGAATATGTTGAAGGTGTTGGGAATAACAAGGCTTTAGAAATTGTAAATTTAACGGACAACCCTATTAATTTATCAGGGTACAGTATAAAAAAGCAATCGAATGGCGCGGGTGGTTGGATCAATGCACTGCCGTTAAATGGAACCATTGACGTAAATGATGTTTTTGTCATGATTCATTTTCAGGCGGATGATGCTACTTTAGTTGCAGAAGCTGATTTAGTAGCACCAGAGGGTTCAAACTATGGAGCACCGGTTAACTTCAATGGAAACGATGCTGTAGGTTTATTTAAAAATGATGTTTTAATTGATATCATTGGTGTTTTGGGCGAGACTGCTAAAAATTTCGAGAGTATGACCTTGAGAAGAAAATTAACAATCACCACTCCAAACATCACTTATATTGCCTCTGAATGGGATCAATACGCTTATAATACATTTGAAGGCATTGGAACCTACAATGCAACTGCCGGTTTAAATTCTTCTGTTTTTAATTCTTTTAAAATATATCCCAACCCTACCTATGGAAATACAGTATATTTTAAGGTGGGTGCAAAAACAAAGATAAAAGCCTACAATGTACTAGGTAAATTGGTGCAAACGGCAATCATAGATAGCAATAACAAGAGTATGGACATTACAACATTGGCCAAAGGAATCTATATTTTACGGGTCCAAACGGCAAATGAATTTATAACTCAGAAATTAATTAAAAGATAATGCTCTTTTAATTCATCAAAAAAAAACGATTCAATTGAATCGTTTTTTTTTGTTTAAAACCTCGTGAATAACTCAAAAATTTCAAAGAAATAATTCATCAAAATTAAATTGAAAAAAAGTAAATTTGCATTTTTATACCAATAACCAAACACAACACAATAATGATTCATTTCTTTGGAAATAAAGACAGTAAAATATATGCTGTTCAAACAACAAAAGAACTAACTGCAAAGACAGTTTCTAAATTAACTTGGTTATTTGCCAATCAACCTAAAATTGAAGCAGCAGCTATTAATGCTTTTTTTGTAGGCCCAAGAGCAGCAATGATTACTCCTTGGAGTACAAATGCAGTTGAAATTACTCAGAATATGGCAATTTCTGGCATCCTAAGAATTGAAGAATTCACAGTATTTTCTGAAGATTTTACAGATTTTGACCCTATGATTTCTGAGAAATTCACCAGTTTACATCAAGAATCATTTACAGTAGCCGTTCTGCCAGAAGCGATTTTAGATATCGAAGATATTGCAGCTTACAATGCCCAAGAAGGTTTGTCTTTAAGTACAGATGAAGTTGAATATTTAGAAAGTGTTGCAACAAAAATTGGAAGAAAATTAACAGATTCTGAAGTATTTGGCTTTAGTCAAGTGAATTCAGAACACTGTAGACATAAAATATTTAACGGAACTTTTGTTATTGATGGCGAAGAACAACCTACTTCCCTATTCAACATGATCAAAGAAACGGCAAAACAATTTCCAAATGATATTGTTTCTGCTTATAAAGACAATGTAGCCTTTATAAAAGGACCTAAAGTAGCACAGTTTGCTCCTAAAACAGCAGATAAACCAGATTTTTATCAAACGGAAGACTTTGAATCTGTCATTTCTATCAAAGCAGAAACACACAATTTCCCTACTACTGTTGAGCCTTTTAACGGAGCAGCAACAGGTTCAGGAGGAGAAATTAGAGATCGACTTGCTGGTGGAAAAGGTTCTTTACCTTTAGCAGGAACAGCCGTGTATATGACTTCATATTCTCGTTTAGAAGAAAAAAGATATTGGGAGCATAAATTTGAAGCAAGAGATTGGTTATACCAAACACCAATGGATATTTTAATTAAAGCATCTAACGGAGCATCTGACTTTGGAAACAAATTTGGACAACCTTTAATTACGGGCTCTGTTTTAACTTTTGAACACGAAGAAAATGCTGCTTCAAGTACTTCAAAACCAAGAAAATTAGGCTATGATAAAGTCATCATGCAAGCTGGTGGAATTGGATATGGAAAAGCAGATCAAGCAATCAAAGAGACCCCTAAAGAAGGAGATAAAATTGTAATTCTTGGTGGAGACAATTATAGAATAGGAATGGGTGGTGCTGCAGTTTCATCATCAGATACTGGAGAGTTGGCCTCAGGAATTGAGTTAAATGCGGTACAACGTTCCAATCCAGAAATGCAAAAACGTGCTGCAAATGCAATTCGTGGAATGGTAGAAAGTGAAGAAAACTTTATTGTTTCTATTCATGATCATGGTGCTGGTGGACATTTGAATTGTTTATCAGAATTGGTAGAAGATACTGGTGGTAAAATCGATTTAGATACCTTACCTGTTGGAGATCCTACTTTATCAGGAAAAGAAATTATCGGTAACGAATCTCAAGAAAGAATGGGGTTGGTTATTGCAGAAAAACATATTGATACGTTACAAAAAATTGCAGATCGAGAACGGTCTCCAATGTATACGGTTGGAGAAGTTACAGGAGATAAAAGATTTACTTTTAAATCTAAAAAGAAAGGGGATACACCAATGGATTTTGCTTTAGAAGACATGTTTGGTGCTTCACCTAAAACGATCTTAACAGATATAACTGTTGCAAGAAAATACAAGAATCCAAGATATAAAGCAAAGAATTTAGAAATCTACTTAAAACAAGTGCTACAATTAGAAGCAGTTGCTTGTAAAGATTGGTTAACGAACAAAGTAGACAGATGTGTGGGTGGTAAAGTTGCCAAACAACAGTGTGTTGGTCCATTGCAAATTCCGTTAAATAACGTTGGTGTGATGGCCTTGGATTACAATGGAAAAGAAGGCGTTGCAACTGCTATTGGACATGCTCCTATTTCTGGGTTGATTGATCCTGAAGCTGGAAGTAGAAATGCAATAACAGAAGCGCTTACAAATCTTATGTGGGCACCTTTGAAAGACAAATTAAAAAGTGTTTCGTTGTCTGCAAATTGGATGTGGCCTTGTAAAAATGAAGGTGAAGATGCGCGTTTATATAAAGCTGTAAAGGCAGTATCAGAATTTTCTATCGATTTAGGAATCAATGTTCCTACTGGGAAAGATTCGTTGTCAATGAAGCAAAAATATGCGGATAGCGAAGTAATTTCTCCAGGAACTGTAATTATTTCTGCTGCTGGAAATTGTAATGAAATTACGAAAGTAGTAGAGCCTCTTTTACAAATTGATGGTGGAAACATCTATTATATTAACATTTCCCAAGACGCGTATAAATTAGGTGGAAGTTCATTCAATCAAACTTTAAATGCTATTGGTAATGAAGCGCCTGATGTAACCAATGCTTCTTATTTGAAGAAAACGTTTAACACCATTCAACAATTAATAAAAGAAGATAAAATAAAAGCAGGACATGATATTGCGTCTGGTGGTTTTATTACTACTTTGTTAGAAATGTGCTTTGCAGATGTGCACTTAGGAGCAGATTTTAATATTTCTGAATTGAATGAAGAAGATACTATTAAGGTATTGTTTTCTGAAAATGCAGGAATCGTTTTTCAAGCAGATGCGTCTGTAGAGACAGCGTTTGAAGAGATGGGAATTACTGTTTTTAACATCGGAACTGCAAATAATTCTGGAAAAGTAACTATTAAAAACAACGAAGAAACGTTCTCTTTTGATGTTGCTGAAATGAGAGATGTTTGGTATAAAACTTCTTTTTTACTGGATCGTAAACAAACTGCAAATGGTTTGGCACAAGACCGTTTTGACAATTATAAAAAGCAGCCTTTAACCTATAAGTTCCCGGATAATTTTTCAGGTAAATTACCCGTTATTGGAAACGCTGGTAAAAAGCCAAAAGCGGCAATTATCAGAGAGAAAGGTTCAAATTCTGAACGTGAAATGGCAAATGCAATGTATTTAGCTGGTTTTGACGTGAAAGATGTACACATGACCGATTTAATTTCGGGTCGTGAAACTTTAGAAGACATTCAGTTTATTGGTGCTGTTGGTGGTTTTTCTAACTCAGATGTCTTAGGTTCTGCGAAAGGTTGGGCAGGCGCATTTTTATACAATGCAAAAGCAAAGAAAGCCTTGAAAAACTTCTTTAAAAGAGAAGATACTTTGTCTGTAGGAATCTGTAACGGTGCTCAATTATGGATGGAGTTGGACTTGATTAACCCAAAGCATAAAGTACATGGTAAATTAGTTCATAATGATTCTCAAAAACATGAAAGCTCTTTTACCTCCGTAAAAATTCAAGAAAATAATTCTGTAATGTTATCTTCATTGGCAGGAACGGAATTGGGAGTTTGGATTTCTCACGGAGAAGGAAAGTTCAACTTACCAGAAGCTGAGGAAAATTACAATATCGTTGCAAAATACGGCTACAAGGGATATCCAAATAATCCGAATGGTTCTGATTACAACACGGCAATGATGAGTGATGCAACCGGAAGACATTTAGTAACAATGCCACATATAGAACGTTCTACTTTTCAATGGAATTGGGCGAATTATCCTGCAGGAAGAAAGGATGATGTTTCTCCTTGGTTAGAAGCATTTGTAAATGCAAAAGAATGGATAGACACTTGCAATCAATAAACATATTAAATCTTAGAAAAAAGCATTAACTCGATAGTTAATGCTTTTTGAGTATATTGTGGTGAACAAAATTCATTTTAATGACCAAAAAACCAACACGGCTTTTTGATTTCCCCCAATATCAATTGCAGGAATACCCACAGGAAAAATGTTTCGTTTACAAAGAAAATAATATTTGGAAAAATATTTCTACCCAGAAATATATAGATCAAGCAAACCTTGCAAGTAGAGCTCTTTTAAAACTCGGAATTCAACCGAACGATAAAATTGCTGTAATTACTGTAAACAACAGCTATACATGGCATGTTTTAGACATCGGTATTTTACAGGTTGGTGCCCAGAACGTGCCTTTATACGCCACACTTTCAAGTAAAGATTACGCCTATATCCTAACCCACTCTGATGCACAGTATTGCTTTGTTTCTGATGACGATCTATTAGAAAAAGTAAATGCTGTCAAGGAGCAAACAAATCTTAAAAAAGTCTTTTCCTTTAAAGAATTCGCGGGAGACGATAGCTGGAACACCTTCCTAAAACTTGGAGAAGACCGCGCCCTACAATCAGAAGTTGATCAGCGAAAACGAGAAGTAAAAGAAGCGGACTTAGCAACAATAATTTATACTTCCGGGACTACAGGTACTCCAAAAGGTGTGATGCTCTCGCATAGAAATTTAGTTCAAAATATCTTTATGACCGCTGATCAATTAGATTTAACAAGCAATAAAAAAAGAATCATCAGTTATCTACCAATTTGCCATATTTTCGAGAGAGCCTCTTCTTATCATTCCCAATACAGAGGCTTCGAGATTTATTTTGCGGAAAGTATTGAAAAATTAGGTGATAATATAAGAGAGGTAAAACCTCACTTTTTAACAGTTGTTCCAAGACTTTTAGAAAAAATATTCGATAAAATTATAGACAAAGGAAGTCTTCTCACGGGAGTAAAAAAAACATTATTTTTTTGGGCTGTAAATTTAGGAGAACACTACAAGCCCTACGAACAAAATAGCGCTTGGTACCGCTTTAAATTGAAAATAGCACGCAAACTTATTTTCTCTAAATGGCGGGAAGCCTTGGGTGGAGATTTGGAGTTTATGCTTTCAGGAAGTGCACCACTACAGCAGCGATTAATTCGAGTTTTCTCGGCAGCTGGAATGCAAATTTTTGAAGGATATGGTATGACAGAATCTGCTCCTGGAGGCACTTTAAACGACTTAAGAAATAATGGTTTAAAGATAGGAACTGTTGGCAAAGCTCTGAATAGAATAGAAATTAAAATAGCCCCAGATGGTGAGATCTTAATGAAAGGACCCAATATTATGATGGGTTATTATAAAAATGAAGCACTCACCAATCAAACCATTGTGGACGGATATTTACATACGGGAGATATTGGAGCATTAGATGCGGAAGGGTTCCTTACTATTACCGATCGAAAAAAAGAAATCTTTAAAACTTCTGGGGGTAAATATATTGCGCCTGCTGCCCTCGAAAGTGAATTTAAACAATCTCGGTTTATAGCGCAGATCATGGTGGTTGGCGAAGGGGAGAAAATGCCTGCTGCACTGCTGCAATTAAATTTCGATTTTGTTTATGAATGGGCAAAAAGACACCAACACAGTATTAAAGATATTACTACAGATGAAAAACTAATACAGAGAATTCAAAAAGAGTTTGACTTCTACAACCAGCAATTCGGAAAATGGGAACAACTTAAAAAATTCGAGATCACTCCCGACGAATGGACGATTGATGGAGGACACCTTACCCCGACACTGAAAATGCGAAGGAAAATTATTAAAGAAAAATATAAAAATCTGCATCAGAAAATATATAATTCTTAATTAAAAAGCAATTTATTAAGTATTTGCGAATACCATGTAAATTTCATATTTTGCAGTTCTAGAAAACAAGAACTTTATGGCAATAGAAATTACACGCATATTTGATTTCCCTTATTATCAGCTTGAAAAATATAATCTTAAAAAAGCATTTACTACAAAATATAATGGAGAGTGGATTTCTACTTCTACACAAGAATATATAGACAAAGCGAATGCAATTAGCAGAGGTCTGTTAAAATTAGGCGTACAACCCAATGATAAAATAGCACTAATATCTACGACCAATAGAACGGAATGGAATATTTGTGATATTGGAATTTTACAAACAGGTGCACAAAGTGTGCCCATCTACCCGACCATCTCCAAAGAAGACTATGCCTATGTCTTAAACCATTCAGAAGCAGTTTATTGCTTTGCATCTGATCGTGACATCGTAGAAAAACTGAATCAAATTAAAGGAGACACTAGTGTAAAAGAGATATTTACTTTTGACGATATTATCGATGAAAAGAGTTGGAAAGACATTTTAGAAGCAGGGAAAGACGCAGACAATCAAGTTGAAGTAGAAGCTCGGAAAAAGGAAGTGAATGCTGAAGATTTAGCCACGTTAATTTATACATCTGGTACTACAGGGAGACCAAAGGGAGTAATGTTGTCACATGCGAATATCGTCTCCAATGTGCTTGCAAGTGAAAGATACGTACCGCTGGCAAATGGAAAAGATAAGGCCTTAAGTTTTTTACCTGTATGTCATATTTTCGAGCGGATGATTTTGTATTTATATCAATATTGTGGCACAGAAATTTATTTTGCGGAAGGACTTGAACAACTTACTGATAATGCACAAGATATAAAGCCAAATGTAATGACGGCTGTTCCGCGTTTGTATGAGAAGATTTATGATAAAATAATTTTAAAGGGAGAAACCTTAACTGGTATAAAAAAGATATTATTTTTCTGGGCTGTAAACCTCGGTTTGCGCTATGAACCTTATGGTGCAAACGGTTGGTGGTATGAAAAGCAACTAAGTGTCGCAAGAAAACTCATTTTTTCTAAATGGCAGGCTGCCCTAGGGGGAGAACTTAAACTAATGGTTTCTGGAGCTTCTGCCTTACAACAAAGACTGACAAGAATTTTTACAGCGGCAGGAATGCCGATTATGGAAGGCTATGGTTTGACAGAGACTTCTCCTGTTACCTCGGTGAGTTTTATGGAAGAAAATGGAGTAAGAGGCTTTAGAATTGGAACTGTAGGTAGAGTAATCAGTGATGTAGAGGTTAAAATTGCCGAAAACGGTGAAATTTTAATAAAAGGTCCTAATATAATGCAAGGATATTATAAAGATCCTGAAAAAACGGCCGAAGTAATTAAAAATGGATATTTTCATTCTGGCGATAAGGGAGAGATCGATGCTGATGGCTTTCTGAAAATTACAGGACGCACTAAAGAAATGTTTAAAACTTCCGGAGGAAAATACATCGTACCACCTTTATTAGAAGGAGCGTTAAAACAATCCTTATTCATAGAGCAAATTATGGTGATTGGTGAAGGAGAGAAAATGCCGGCAGCACTGATTCAACCAAATTTTGAATTTATAAAAGATTGGATTCTTAAAAAAGGATACAAAATTGGTACAACAAATGAAGAAATTATAAATTCTGAAGTAGTCATTAACAGAATTCAATTAGAAGTAGACAAAGGAAATACTCATTTTGGAAATTGGGAACGCATCAAGCGTTTTGAGTTAACTCCCGACGTCTGGTCGATAGATAGTGGACACCTAACTCCAACCATGAAAATGAAACGAGAAGTCATTAAAAACACGTACACAGATTTATATGATAAAATCTATTTAAAATAATAATTCAAAATCTGGTTTCAAAATTGAAATCAGATTTTTTTTTAACTAAAAACTAAGAGTTCTCGCATTGATGGAATGCTCAAAAAAAATTAACTTTGTTTGAAATTATTTTAATCATCAGGACCTTACAGCCACGATGTTTCGTTGAATAAAACAATACAAAAATGAGCTTTTTAAATGCAGAATGGAGAAAACTAGCGGTGGCAAATTATGTCATTGATCCAAAAGTATTGGAGAAATATGTTCCTCCTGGAACAGAATTAGACTTTTGGGAAGGAAAATGCTATGTTAGTCTGATTGGGTTTATGTTTATGAACACCAAAATATTAGGCATTAAAATTCCATTTCATATTAATTTTGAAGAAGTAAATCTTCGATTTTATGTGAGGCGATTTGAGAATAATACATGGAAACGCGCGGCGGTCTTTATCAAAGAAATTGTACCAAAGCCTGCACTAACCATCGTTGCAAACACTTTGTATAACGAGCACTATGAGACCTTACCCATGCGTCACCAATGGGAGGAAAATAGCGAAAATAGAGTAGTAACCTACGAATGGAAAAAAAAGAGATCCTGGCAATCTTTTAAAGTAACTGCTGCACTAACCGCTACTGAAATAGCAGTAAATAGCGAAACTGAATTTATCACAGAGCACTACTGGGGTTATGCCAAAGTAAACGATCATCTGACGAATGAATATGAAGTAACACACCCAAGATGGAAGGAATATAAGGTGGAAAGCGCTGAGATCAAAGTAGATTTTGAAATGGTATACGGTGCAGGGTTTGAATTTTTAAATCATTTATCACCCGCTTCCGTAATGCTTGCGGAAGGTTCTGAAATTACTGTGGAAGGTAAAAAGACACTGAAAATTAAATAGTCTGATCTGTATTTATATGTAAAGACAGCGAACGCTTTCAACATTCTTTTAATTTGTGGTTAAAACCTATCAAAGCTTCAAAAACAGGGACACTATCAATACAACTCCACCACAATTTCATTTCTACGGAAAAACAGCTCGTAAGGAGGATTGTATCCTAATACTGAAAAATTAGTAGTGTATTTAATATTGTTCTTATCTAGCAATTTAATTAAAAGCTCTTTATATTTTTTAATTTTCGCATCACTTGCCCACCCACTAAAAGTAATTGCCGCCATTTTCTTTTCGGGAACTTCTAAAAATTTAATATTTATATTGTTTGGTTTTGGTAGGTTTTTCTTTGTAAACCCCTGAGGTACTAAAAATGACATGGTCATTTTATCCTCTAAGGTCATAGCAACAGGAGAAGTCATAGACATGCGTTCTTGTCTGCCATTCTTTCCAAAAATATACCCTCCTAAAATAGAAAATCCTTTCCCTGAGGCTTGTTTGTACTTATCTGTATCTAATTTTACCGCTGTAAATAAGCTTGCTTCGTATTTTCTAATTTCAAAACCTTCATAGGATGTTAAGACATCGTATTGGTATCCTTCTATATTGGAACTACTCTTATAAAAATAGATTTGTGCTCCTAAAAAAAGAAAGAGAAGCGCTCCTATGATAATTAAAAATGTTTTCATATTGTTTTTTGATTTGATGAAAAGAAACGTTCTTTAAATGCAATGCTGTTTACATATTAATGCAAAATTTTAAAAAGCAATTCCTTAAGAATATCCTCATTGGTTTGATTTGCACCCACACCTTTGCTTTTAATATCCGCATCTCTTAAAAATGCAATTACTTGCGCTACCTTTCGCATGGGGTAATTTCTAGCCGCTACAAAATATTCATCTACAAAATAGGGATTAACACCCAAGTTCCTGGCAACAGCACTTTTGGATTTATCTTTCAAACCGTGGAATAGCAGCAACTGTGTAAAATATCCATTCAAAAGAGAAATCGTCATTATCAATGGATTGTTCTTCGGGTTTTCTCCAAAATATTTTATAATCCTATTTGCTTTCACAATTTGCTTCTCCCCGACAGCTTTTCTTAGTTCGAAATTATTAAAATCTTTAGAGATCCCTATATTCTCTTCAATATGAGTATCACTGATAATTGTTCCCTCTGGTAATACCAGCTTTAGCTTGGCTAATTCGTTAGAAATCTTGCTTAAATCAGTGCCTAAAAATTCTACCAGCATTAAAGAGGCTTTCGGCTCAATCTTATAATTATTTTCACTCAATACTTTCCGAATCCAATCTGAAACTTGATTTTCATAGAGTTTTTTACTTTCAAATATACACCCTGTTTTCGCAATTACTTTATGTAATTTTTTACGTTTGTCTAATTTTTTATACTTATAATTTAATACTAAAACAGTAGTTGGCTGGGGATTTTCAGCATAGGAAAGGAGTTTCTCGATGTTTCTGCTTAAATCTTGCGCTTCCTTAATTATTAATACCTGTCTTTCTGCCATCATTGGATAGCGCTTAGCAGCACCAACAATATCCTCTATTGTTACATCTCGACCATACATTACTTGCTGATTAAATCCTTTTTCTGAGTCCGCTAAAACATGTGCTTCTATGTAATCAGAAATCTTATCTATATAGTAAGGCTCCTCGCCCATTAAAAAATAAATGGGCTTTATATTCCCGTTTTTTATATCTGCAACAATGTTCCTTATCTCGTTCATTTTCTTATCTCTTCTATTTCTCCCGTGAATTGACGAATGTAATTTCTCTTTTTTTACTCAACTCTTTTTTTAAAACATCCTTATGCATGCCTTTTGGATGCTCTCCTTCTCTTTATTTAGGAATTTAAAATAAAGTTACAATAATAGTGCGCGTTTCTTTTTTGTAAATCATTTTTATTTGTGATATTCGTTCCAATGAAACTGCAAAAACTGAACCTACCCGACTATAAATTTAAACTCAAAAGTAACGAAAATAAGACGCTTATTTTTGATAATTTGAGAAAAAAATATATGGTCTTGACTCCAGAAGAGTGGGTTCGCCAGCATTTCGTGCAATTTTTAATTGAAGAAAAGAACTACCCTCCATCTTTAATCGCAATAGAGAAACAAGTGCTGGTAAATAATTTAAAAAAAAGAAGTGATATTTTAGTATTTAATAAAGAAGGCAATCCAGATATCATTGTAGAATGCAAAGCGCCAAAAATTAAAATAACGCAGACAACCTTTGATCAAATCGCACGCTATAATTCAACATTAAATGCAAATTTCTTAGTGGTCACCAACGGTTTGAATCATTTTTACTGTAAAATGGATTTTGAAAATGAAACGTATGTTTTTTTAAAGGAAATTCCTGATTACAAGCAAATTTAAACGGGGTGTTCTCATATCTCAAAAATCACTTTTCAGCCTTATATAATTAAGAAAACTTTATCTAAATTCTCATTATTAAACTGTAAATTCACCTCTTGAAAACAGCAATTGTCATATTAAATTGGAACGGACAGAAACTCTTAGAAGAGTTTTTACCCGCTATCCTTAATTTTAGTGCAGATTTAGCCACTATTTATATAGCTGACAATGCTTCTACAGATACTTCTATCCAATATGTGAGCACCTATTACCCGTCTGTAAATATCATAGAAAACAAGAGTAATGGAGGATATGCAAAAGGCTATAATGATGCTTTAATACATATTGAAGCAGATATTTATTGTCTATTAAATTCTGACGTGGAAGTGACAAAAGACTGGCTTACACCTGTGTTATCTGTCTTTGAAAAAGAGCAGCAAACTGCAATTATACAGCCCAAATTACTCGATTTAAAAGATAAAAACAGGTTTGAATATGCTGGTGCTGGGGGTGGGTTTTTAGACTTATATGGATACCCTTATTGCAGAGGCCGCGTTTTTAACGATTTAGAAATTGACAAAGGACAGTTTAATGATATTACTGATATTTTCTGGGCCTCTGGTGCCTGTCTATTCATTCGTTCTAAAGTATACCGTGAGATAGGTGGTTTCGATGAGGATTACTTTGCGCATCAAGAGGAAATAGACCTCTGTTGGCGAGCACAAAATATTGGTTATAAAGTAAAATATGTTGGTAGTTCCACTGTTTTTCATTTGGGTGGAGCAACTTTGCACGAAACCAATCCACAAAAAACCTATTTAAATTTCAGAAACAGTTTATTAAATGTGGTGAAAAATGTTCCAGCAAAATGGTTTTTGTTTGTCATTTTCTCTCGTTTAATTCTCGACGGTATTGCAGGTATAAAATTCCTCTTTGAGTTCAGACCAATACACACATTTGCTATTTTAAAAGCACACATCAGTTTTTATAAAAATTTTTATAAATTTTTGAGGAAACGAAAAAAACTGCAAAAAAAACACCCCTACAATATGCATACAAGTATTGTATGGCAATATTTTATCTTGGGTAGAAGAAAGTTTAGTGCACTGAAGTAGCATTCGCTATCTGTTTGCTTGCCCTCGCTGCTAATTTTAATACTTATAAAATATCCAAGCTTCCTTTCCCTTCTCGAATTACCTTTGGAATCTCTGTTAAATCAATCACCGTGGATGCTTCATTACCTCCATAACCACCGTCGATAACAACATCCACACTATTTTGCCATTTTTCAAAGATCAATTCAGGATCTGTGGTGTATTCTAGAACATCATCCTCGTCTCGTATAGAGGTTGAAACCATTGGGTTTCCTAATTCTGCAACGAGTGTTCTTATAATATTGTTGTCAGGAATTCTAATTCCTACTGTTTTCTTCTTTTTAAATACTTTTGGTAAGTTTGCACTTCCTGGCAGGACAAAAGTATAAGGTCCTGGTAAAGCTCTTTTAAGAATTTTAAAGGTAGCGGAGTCTATTTGCTTCACATAATCTGAAAGGTGACTTAAATCATTGCAAATAAGAGAGAAATTTGCTTTTTCTAGTTTCACGCCTTTCAGTTGTGCCACTTTTTCCAATGCCTTTGATTTAGTAAGGTCACATCCAAGACCATAGACGGTATCTGTAGGATAAATAACCAAACCCCCAGCTTGCAATACCTTTACAACTTTCGCTATTTCTTTTGGGTTGGGGTTTTCATTGTATAGTTTTATAAACGTTGCCATGCTATAAAAATACAAAAAACTCAGCTTGTGTTAAAACTGAGTCCTCTAATTATGAAAATAGCTTGTGTTTAAGTTTTCTCGACCAACCTAAACCCTTCACCATGAATGTTTAAAATTTCTACTTTATCATCTACTTTTAGGTATTTACGCAATTTTGCAATATAGACGTCCATACTTCTTGAAGTAAAGTAATTATCATCTCTCCATATTTTTGTCAATGCCAATTCTCTTGGCATTAAATCATTTTTATGGATTGCCAACATGCGTAATAATTTACTTTCTTTTGGAGAAAGCTTAATAGGTTCACTATCTTCCCCCACGGATAAATGTCTTAATTTAGAATTGAAAAAGAAGCTGCCTACTGTAAACTCAAACTGTTCACTTTCAGGAGCACTGTCCGCTCCTTTACGCTGCAATATTGCTTTAATTTTATACAACAATACTTCAGAATCAAAAGGTTTGTTTAAATAATCATCTGCACCCACTGCATATCCTTTTAAAACATCCTCTTTTAATGTTTTTGCTGTTAAAAAGATAATTGGAATTTCCTTATTCGTAGCTCTAATGTCTCCTGCCAAAGAAAAGCCGTCTTTTCTAGGCATCATTACATCTAAAATACACAAATCATAATCACTGTTTTTAAACATGATTAATCCCTCTATGCCGTCTTTTGCGTGCGTTACATTGTAATCATTTAAAGCTAAATAGTCTTTTAAAACGGTCCCAAAATTTGGATCGTCTTCTACTAATAAAATTTTTTTGCTGCCCATTTTTTCTTCTTTTTAAATTAAAGGTAATTTTACCGTAAATATACTTCCTTTTCCTTTTTCACTCTCAATCATAACGTTTCCATGATGCTTCTCTATTATTTCTTTCACATACGCCAAACCTAATCCATGCCCTTTCACATCATGAATATTTCCTTTTTGTTCTCTATAAAATTTGTTAAAGGCTTGCTTTTGGACGACTTTACTCATTCCTATCCCCGTATCTTTTATTTTAAATATGAAAAATTTAGTTGTGCTTGCCGTATAAATATCTATTACAGGAGGACCTTCAGAATACTTTATCGCATTTTCTAACATGTTTACAATAACATTAGTAAGGTGAAATTGGTTTCCTGACAACTCTGACTCTATTGCTTCAAAATGTCTTTCTACGGCTCCTTTACGATCTTCCACTAATAAACTTACATGCGAAATAGCATCTTCAATAGTGTCGTGTATATCGATAGTTTCTGTACTTAAATCAATTTGATTTTTCTCCAATCTAGAAATCCTTAATACGTTTTCCACCTGGGAATGCATTCTTTTGTTTTCTTGTCGAATCATCTCTATGTATCTTAAAACCTTTTGATCATCCCCCAGAATTTTTGGGTTTTTAATAGAATCTAAAGCCAAGTTTATCGTTGCAATTGGGGTTTTAAACTCATGGGTCATATTGTTTATAAAGTCTGTTTTGATCTCTGCTATCTTTTTCTGTCGAATCAGCTGATATAGAGAACTGGAGAACGCGACGATAATAATAAAAATAAAAAATAATGATAAAAGTAAAATACTTGAAATTCCCGATAGTATGTGCTCATTCTCATTCGGAAAAGTAACATGTAAATTATAACTTACGTTTCCTTGTCCATCATAAAAAAGAGGATACTTGAAGCTTTCCTTTGTATTTATTGTATAATATCCAGATTTTAATTTTGTTGCCAATCCGTCTATACTGTATACTCCATATTTAAAATCTAATCGAATATTTCTTTTAGCTAGTTGCTCTTTGATCGTTCTGTTTAATTCATTGTTACTAATTCTTTCGTGAATTAGTTTTCTTCGATTCACATCATTCAAAAGATCTACTGCCTGAAGTTTGTCAAAATCTGAATAAGACTTAATAAAAGAATACCTCACCTCTGCTAATTTTGGAAAATAAGAATCTACATTTTTTATCAGAGAAGATTTGAAAAAGTCTTTTTTTCCCGTAACTCTTTTATAAATAATAGAGTCATTATTCAAAAAATCTGTTGGCAGCTTAAAATTCTCTTCTAAAAAAGTACCCCCAAAGGTTATTTTTTCTTTTGTGGTAGTGTCTATTTGCTGGATTAAATAACTTTTCAACTCTGCCTTATCTGCTAGCCCTTTTTTAGCAATTAAATTTTCTATTTTCTTCTGAAACTCTGCTTGCTCTCGCTCATTAATTCGCTCTGCAGCGGCACCTAAAGACTTTTGAATGTCATTTTTAAATTGTGCCTTTTTACTCTCTACAGCGTTATTAATCCAATACAATTGCACTGCAATAATTCCAATTAAGGAAATACTCATTAGCACCACAATAAGAACGAAGATTTTTTTGCGCATGTCCAAATCTACTACTTTAAGAGGTTGTAATTATTGATTTTTAAATAAATTAAGAGAATTAATAAAAGTTTAAGGATTAATTAACATTTTAAAGCAATTTTACGAAATAATATCTCTTTTTTTTGTTAAAATATTATGAATATGATGAACCACTATTTCTGTACTCTCAAGTTTAGTATTGTAAATCACATAATTAGACAATAGTATTTTTTTATCTGCTCTCCATTGTGCATTTATTCGGGCTAATACCGCTTGTTTTGTTGTCTTATCTCTCACAAGAACCCTTCGTACTTGCTCCTCAAAGGGAACAAAGACGGTAATTAAAAAATCAAATTTATGGGTACTACTGCTTTCAAATAAGATTGCACTTTCGTAGATGATATACCTTTTAGCTATATTTTTAAGAACAAAACGCTCAAAATCTTTATACACCGCAGGATGGACAATACTATTTAATAGCTCTAATTTCTCTTTATTATTGAATACAATACGGGTTATATACTCCTTGTTTAATTGATTTCCTAAGAATGTTTCTTCACCAAACGCTTGTATCAGTTCCATTTGAACAACTTCACAAGAATTCATTATTCGTTTTGCTTCCACGTCAGCAATATAAACTGCCACCGTGTTAAATTGTTGAAAGAGCTTTGCCACTGTTGTCTTTCCACTACCAATTCCGCCCGTTAAACCAACTATCATTTTAGTTTTGAATTAAAAAGTCTATTTTATTGGGTATCATTTTATAACTTTTAATTTCTGATGGTTTGTGCACTAACTTAGGAATTAAATAGCCCAAATTACTCTCTTTGGAGACGTTGTAGTCGCATACGATCTGAAATGAATTTTCACTTAAATTATTAAAATTAGACAAGCCAACAATAAAAGTAACTTGAATTTTTTTTGATAAGGTGTTGATTTTCAAACCATCCGGAATATTAATTATTTTATATTGCACCTCAAATGTACCCTCTGTAAATTTTTCTATTTTTCCTGAAATTGTTATTTCTTTCACATCAAATTTCAAATTATTAATTCCCTCCGGTACTTTAATGCTTGCTTTTTTTACAAAGTCCGTTTTAACATCTTCCAATGAAACTTTTAAAAGATCAATACCCGTTACCGATGCTATATAATTTCCTGGCCCTGAAACTAAAATACTATCGGGAACTACTTTAATCTTTTCCGAAAGACCGTACCCTACATGGTACTTTATTTTTAAATTTGGTTTTAAAGCTAGTTTCTTAGTTACTAAACTTTCCACATTTAAAAAAAGAGTGTCCCTTAAAATCTCTTGCAAAACAAGACCAGAAGGCAATTGTTTTTGAATCTGTTGTTTTTGAGGTTTTACCAACAAAAAATGTATCGTTCCAGATTTTTTAAGCAAACGACTCCCACTTATCTCAATTTCTTTTGTAAAAAATCTTGTTTTTAATATTTTAAAACCATTTGCTTTCAACACAATTTCTAGTTCCTTTTCAGGAATGCCCTGTAACAATTTGTTTTGTGCGATTTCCACATAGGATATTGGAAAATTAACACTAATTGTGTATTCCTTAGAAAGCGTTATCAAAAGCCAAATAAGAATAGAAGCCAATAAAAAGCTGATAAATGTTTTTGGTACTTTTTTTTTATGTTTCAATAGCGGTTTTTATATCCTGCAATTTACATAAAAGCGAACAAATAAAAAAGTGAGTACTGCCACAAAGGCAATACTCACTTTTTGTAGGATACAATAAAAGAATTATTTTTTTACTGGCACAGCATATCTTTGGCTTAGCTCCATAGAAATTACAGAACTGTCAAATTTAATTTTCCCTGCTCCTGTCTCTATTGTAATCGTATTATCCGAAGCGTTTACTTCTGTTATTTTTCCATGGATACCACTAGAAGTTACCACCTTAGCACCTGTCTTAATTTCAGATTGAAAAGCTTTTTCTTTCTTTTGGCGCTTCATTTGAGGCCGTATCATAAAAAAGTATAAAACTAAAATCATTGCTGCAAAAGGAAGCATACTTGCTAAACTTCCTGAATCGAATTGTAAAAAAATTGTATTGAACATCTTTATATTTTTGCTTTAGGTGTTACGGAACCTCTCAATGTTAGTACTTCTCTACCAGAGGCCGTATTTGTAGTTAAAGTAACTGTTTTCATTTGTCTATTTGGCTTTCCTGAAGTATTGAACTTTACTGCAACTTCTCCAGTTTCTCCTGGTTTAATTGGTGCTTTTGGCCAAACAGGAACTGTACAACCACAAGAACCTTTTGCATCTGTGATGACCAAATCTATTGCACCTGAATTTGTTACGTTAAAGACCGTCTCAACAATCTCTCCTTCAGCTACAATACCAAAATCGTATTCCCTTTTATCTAAAGAAATAGAAGCTACTCCCTTTTGAATCTCTGCATCTCTAGACTTAGCATTGTCTAAGTTTTCCTTGTTAACTTTTGCTGATGCACTCCCGTTTCCACAAGAAACCATAAATGTTGTTGCGATTAGTAAAGCAACTACTACTGTTATTTTTTTCATTTTAAATGTATTTTAGTGTAAAAATAATAAATTAAATAAGTCCTCTTCCAATTTTAACAATTTTTTTATTGGCAATAAACTCTTTGGATATTTTATCCAATACACCGTTTATAAAAAAACTACTCTTTGAAGTTGAATAATCTTTAGAAATTTCTATGTATTCATTTATAGTGACCTTCGTGGGAATAGATGGGAAATTAAGAAACTCTGTGATTGCCATTTTAATTAAAATCATGTCTATTCCAGCAATTCTATCGGACTCCCAATTGGGTGTCTTTTCAGCAATAGCTAATTCATATTCCGCTTGTTTCAAAATTGTTTTTCTAAATAACTTCGAAACAAAGTCCTCATCATCCTTGTCCTTATATAAAGATCCTAACACAAATAATCCGTTAGCCTTTTGCTTACTTAATGTTTTAACAACCCACGTATTTACAAAGGGAATATCATCCACCCAAGAAATCATATTGTCTTCATAATACTCTGCTAATTTCTCATTTGGAGCAATAATTTCCTTAAAAAAATCAACTACAAAGTTTTTATCTAATTTAAAAGAATTCTCTTCATCTGCTAAATACTTTTCATACAAACTGCTTTTAAGGAGTTCCTCAAAAATAATTTTTACATATTCATCATTTTCCTCCCAATTATGCAACTTATTCAACTCAACATATCCCTCAAGACTAATGCTCTGTGAAATGTTATGAATTACCTTATTGTTTATAAATTTTATGTTTGGATTTAAATCTGAAGCGCTGGCAAGAATTTTATTTTTAGAAAGCGCCATTTTTTTTGCAGCTAATTTCTGAACAGCTACTAATAGTTGAATATTTAATACATAGAGATCAAACATTTTTAAGACACTGTGCTTTACGAATTTCTCTTCCTTAATGATATCATCATTATGAGATTGAAGCATCGCATACACAGATTGCATAACTTTTACTCTAATATGTCTTCTGTTAATCATTTTCTAAAGAACTTTTATTAAATAAAACAAACGGGTTTGGTTTCATTGGCAAAAATATATTAATTTATGTTTAAATACGCATCAATATTAAATTCTTTTAACATTTTATTTTGATGATTACACAGTGCTTTAGAAGCGGATACATTATATATAAAAATGTATCTTCGTTGCTCAGATAAAAGATTGTTTTTTGTGTTTTTTAATAAAAATAAATTCTGAAAATTATAATTATATTATTTAAAATATTAAATCCACATTGAAAGCTTTAAAATACCTAAATAAATATTTTGTCAAATACAAGTGGCGTTTATTAATTGGGCTCTTCATAACCGTACTGTCTAAATTATTAGCGCTAAAAGTTCCCCAAATTGTTGGAGATTCTTTAAATATTGTTGAAAATTATGAAAGCGGAAAGATAACCGATTTGAAAGCAGTAGAGCAGGAACTTTTGCTAAATGTCCTCCTATTGATTGGAGTATCCGTATTGGCTGGTTTTTTTACTTTCCTTATGCGCCAAACGATTATTGTAACTTCCCGATTAATTGAATTTGATCTAAAAAATGAAATTTACCAACAATATCAGCGATTATCTCTTAATTTTTACAAGAAAAATAGAACGGGAGATTTAATGAATAGAATCTCTGAAGATGTTTCTAAAGTAAGAATGTATGTAGGTCCAGCAATTATGTATAGCATGAATATGATTGTGCTTTTAGTCGTTGGGTTTACACAAATGATCCGTATTGATGTAAAGCTTACAATGTATACTTTATTGCCCTTTCCGCTATTATCGATTGCTATTTTTTCCTTGAGTAAAATTATTCATAAAAGAAGTAGTGTTGTGCAAGAATACTTGTCAAAATTAACCACCTTTAATCAGGAGTTCTTTTCTGGGATTAGTGTGGTAAAATCCTATGGAATAGAAAAATCTATTATTAAAGATTTTGACAAAATTTCTGAAACGAGCAAAGAAAAAAATATACACCTTCAGCAGGCAAACGCCTTGTTTTTTCCACTGATGGTTTTTTTAATCGGGATTAGCAATATCATTGTAATTTATATTGGTGGACAGCAGTATATTAATAACGAAATTCAAATAGGGACGATTATTGAATTTATGTTGTATGTAAATATTCTAACATGGCCGGTAGCAGTTGTCGGGTGGGTAACTTCCATGATACAGCAGGCAGAAGCTTCTCAATTGCGGATAAATGAGTTTTTACAACACCAACCAGAAATTCAGAACCATTCTATAACTCCAATTACATTGCAAGGAAAAGTAGACTTCAAAAATGTAACTTTCACCTATGATGATACAAATATTACGGCCTTAAAAAAGGTTACCTTTTCAGCTGAAGCGGGAGAAACCGTCGCTATTTTAGGAAAAACAGGAGCTGGAAAATCTACAATTATAGAGCTTATAGCGCGCTTATATGACGCAAAAGAAGGCAGCATTCTTATGGATGGAAACTCTATTGAAACCGTCAATTTAAATGATTTGAGAAATCAAATTGGTTTTGTTCCTCAAGATCCTTTTCTGTTCTCTGAAAGTATTAGTAGCAACATAAAATTTGGCAAGGAAGATGCTACAGAAGAAGAAATTAGACAAGCAGCAAAGGATGCAGTAGTTCATGAAAATATTATTGATTTTCCAAAGGGATATGAAACCGTTTTAGGAGAGCGTGGTGTAACGCTTTCAGGAGGCCAAAAGCAGCGTGTTTCTATCGCCAGAGCAATTATTAAAAATCCAAAAATATTAATTTTTGACGATTGTTTGTCTGCTGTTGATACAGAGACGGAAGAGCGTATCTTGTCCAACCTGAAGAAATTTTCTAAAAATAAAACCACCTTTATTATCAGTCACCGTGTTTCATCTGCTAAAAATGCAGATAAAATCATTGTTTTAGAAGGTGGAGAGATCATTCAGCAAGGGTCTCATAATCAGCTCATAAACACATCAGGATACTACAAAGAGTTGCATGACCAGCAACTTTTAGAAAAAGAAAATTAAGCTTTAACATTGCTACGTAAAATATTTTGTTAGATTTGTTAGAGAAATAAACGATTTATACAATCACTATAATAAAGAACATGGCAGAGAGAGTTGAACAAGAAGAAATTTTTTCACAAGTATTAAGAGCAGGAAGAAGAACCTATTTTTTTGACGTAAGAGCGACAAAAGCAGACGATTATTACTTAACTGTCACAGAAAGTAAAAAATTCACACATGATGACGGTACCTTCCATTACCAAAAGCATAAAATTTATTTATACAAGGAAGATTTTACAGACTTTCACGAAATGCTAAAAAAAGCGACGGATTATATCATCAATGAAAAAGGAGATGAAGTAATTAGCGAGCGTCACCAAAAAGATTTTAAGAAAGAAGAAATAGATACAACTTCAACAGAAGAGGAAACACCCAACGCTTCTGACTTTACGGATATTTCTTTTGATGATATTTAAACAGTAGCATCCTTACTTATTAGAATGATATACGTAAGTTAGTACAAAACAAGATCCTTTGTTAACGGCTGTAATTTCTAAAATACCGTTTTAATTGAAATTTATACAAAACCGAAAAACCATAAATTTACTATTTATGGTTTTTTTTATATGTTGCCACCGTTTGTCAAGCTCAAGAAAACGAACAGAGACTAACTAAAAAAAATGAAAGTAAAAAATTAGAAGTCTATGAGTTTTAAGTAGCACAGTTTTACAAAATAGTCTTTTAGTATTTCCAAATAACTTCTAAAGGCCCCACAAACTTAGTTATAATTGCATAAAAAAATCTTTAATTACAAGACACACTTCATTGTTTTTGATTTAGAAATGGTCTCCTCCCACTCTTTCTCGGCATTGCTATCCTCTGTAATTCCACCACCGATAAAAAGAGACGCACTGTAATTATCATTAATTTTCATACAACGTAAATTCACAAAAAGGACCGTTTTTGGCATTGATGATTTTTCGTGTTGAACATTCAATTCCCCTAGAAAACCTGTATAAAAACGTCTCTCATATACTTCGTTTTTTAAAATAAAGCTCCGTGAAGCTTCTCTTGGTAGCCCGCAAACGGCAGGTGTTGGATGTAAAACACCAATCAATTCTTTTAAACTTGCCGAATGTTTTAAACTGCCAGAAACCTTAGTTCTTAAATGCAATAAATTCCCCGCTTTTACGGTTTCCGTTTTATCTACCTCTAAAGCAGTAGCAACCTGCTCCAACTGTTTTTCAATATAAGTAGTAACTAACTGTTGCTCTGCTAATTCTTTAGATTTCCAAGTTGCTTTTTTATGCTCCGTATGCAACTGCGTTCCTGCTAAAGACATGGTTGTGAATGAGGTGTTTTCTATACTCAATAGTGTTTCTGGAGTTGCCCCTAGCCACAAACCAACCTTAGGATGGAACCAAGCGTACACAAAAGCATTTTTATAGGTTCTTAATAATTTTTTATAAACTTCTATTAAGTTAAAGTCTGGAACCTTTAAAAGCTCTTCTCTGGAAATTACAACTTTTTTTAAATGTCCCAATCGTATTTGCTCAATTGCTTTTTCCACTATTTTTAGATACTCTTCTTTACCTGTATTGTCAGTATTAAAAACAACCTCTTTTTCTTTATACACATCCGCGGTCCACTCCTCTGAAATTATAAGTGCCCGTTCCACTGGAAATATAATTGCTTTTTCTATACTACTAAAAGGAGCAAAAACAAAACCTACCTCTTCAAAATTAGAAACAAATCGAAGATCTGTTTCTTGCATTAAAAAAGAAAAAATAGTGTTATCATTGGGTTTTCTATAAATAACGAAAGGTAATTTATTATCAAAATGAGTACTAATACTGTCTAATAAGTTAGTCAAAATCTAAAATTATTTTTTGATACTATTTAAAACGATGTTGGTCATTTTTGCAATCGAAATTAAATGATCTTCTTCATCTACAATCCGAACTTCCCATAAGTGTGTTGTTCTCCCTTTATGAAGATTCCTTGCGGTTGCAAAAACCATTCCCTCTCGCTTGCTCTTAATATGGTTTATAGAAAGCTGAATTCCATTTATAAACTGTGTTTTGTTGTCTATAAAAAAATTAGACGCTGCACTGCCTACGCTTTCTGCCAAAGCTGCTGTAGCGCCGCCATGCAACTGCCCATAAGGCTGATGAACCTTTGAGTTTACTGGCATTTTAGCCGTTAAAAAATCACTACCAATAGCAATATATTCAATATCAAGAGTTTCCATGAGCGTATTTTTAGAATGCTCATTAAATGTTTGTAAAATTGCAGTATTATCCATTTCCTATCGTTTAAAGCGTAAAAATACATATAAAAAATTGTATTTTTGTATTAGAAAAGTTAAAGCATTCCATGTATAAAATACGCATAATTTTAGATACAAAAAAAGACGTTATCAGAACTATTTTGGTTGATAACCATTTAAACCTTGAAGGTTTACATTTAACAATTGCAAAATCATTTGGTTTTAAAGGCCAGGAAATGGCTTCTTTTTATAGATCTGATGAAGAATGGACACAAGGTGAAGAAATTCCACTCTTCAATATGGAAGAAGTTGGCGAAGGTATTTCAATGCAATCCTGTCTTTTAGAGGAAACCTTACCAGAAATAAATAACAAACTTATTTATGTGTATGATTTTCTAAAAATGTGGACTTTTTATGTGGATGTTGTTGAAGTATCCAATGAGAAAACTCCAGGTTTACCAAAAATTATTTTGACTATTGGTGAGATTCCCGATGAAGCTCCCGAAAAAGAGTTTATAATAGAAAAGTTAGATGACGGATTTGTGGATGAAGATGATAAAGACGATGAATTCGGAGATTTTGACGAATTTGATTATAATGAGTACTAAACAGTTCTTTTTTGTTGGCTCGTTTATCTTTATGAATCCATTTGAACTTAATTATATTAATTTCCGTTTTATCCAAAGATACATGTAAATAGAAAGGTGCTAATAAACTAAAGGGTGCTAGTCCCCAATAAGTGCTTTAAAACTTGAAAAATCCGCATTTGGAAATATTTTAAAGCATCCCCTTAATGTGCTATCTTTATATAATTATTAGTTTTTATATAGATCTTTTAAATTATTGTTTTAATCGAATTTCAAAAAAAAGAGAAGCAATTAATTGGAAATATGAAAAAATAAAAATCTTTAGACCTATTTTATTTTTGAGCTTAAACAACTTTATTACAAGAAATAGTATTATTATTTTTTAAACTAAAACTTATTAAAATGATGTATATTATTAGTATTTTTATGCTCAATATCTATCAAATAGAGCATGTTCAAAAATAAAATTCAATTATTAATTTTCATTTTTCTCATCTTAATTAGTTTTCAAAATATACATGCTCAGTTAAGTAAGAAACATTACTTACCACCAATTACGAGTGATGACCCTATTGAAAATCAATATATTTATATTTCTACACCAAAAAATCAAAATATTGGTTTTAAAATAATACCAATTGGGCAGCCAGAAACATCCATAGTTATCGGAACAGTTTCTAATACCACCTCATACGAAACAAGTTCTGCAGCAATTGGGACTCAATTATTTCAAAGTTCAAATTCAACAAGTGTAATAACAAGTAATAAAGGATACATTATTGAAGCAGATGATGTTATTTATGTTTCTGTTAGAATGAGATCTCTAAATGGTTTTCAAGCGGGAGCGATTGTCAGTAAAGGAATTTCTGCATTAGGAACTAATTTTAGAATGGGTGGTTTTTCTAATAATTCTCCTGCAAATGGTCATTTAAACTTCATTTCGGTAATGGCAACAGAAGACGACACCAATGTAAATTTTGATGACATATCAGCAGGAATAACAATTAATAATTACACTCAAATAGGAATCACTCCTATTAACATAACTTTAGACGAAGGTGAAACATATATTGTTTCTGTTTCTGTAGATGGTGATGGAGACCCAAATGACTTAATTGGAACTTTAGTAAATTCTGATAAACCAATTGTTGTAAACTCAGGATCAGCAACAGGAAGTTTTGCTGACGGAAACGGAAGAGATTATGGAGTAGATCAAATTGTTGATGCCAGTAAAGTTGGAACCGAATATATTTTCGTTAGAGGAGATGGAAATGATGAGTGGGAAAATGCATTAATCGTTGCTCACGAAGATAATACTGAAATAAAAGTTGCAGGAAATATTATACAGACATTAAATAAGGGAGAATTTCACGTAATTGAGGGTGGATTTTACAATTTTAATGGAAATATGTTTGTAGAAACTTCCAAACCTGCTTTCGCTTACCAAGGTATTGGTGGATTAAATAGAGGCGCACCAAGTCAAGCAAATCAAGGAATGTTTTTTGTACCCCCTTTAAGTTGTGAGAATAGAGGTGATGTAAATAATATTGCTAAAATTGACGCTATTGGTGGTGATACTTTTCAAGGTGGAATTACCATTGTAACGAATAAAGATGCTGATGTTACTATAAATGGACTTCCAATTGCAAACTTTAACAATTCTGGACCTTTTGATGTCAATGGGAATCCTAATTATGAAACGTACAGGGTTTCTAATTTAACAGGTAATGTTACTGTTAAAAGTTCTGAAGAATTATATTGTGCTTATTTTAATTATGACGGTTTTGCTACTTCAGGAAGTTTTTATTCTGGATTTCCTTCTGCCCCAGAAATTAATTTTACCTCAAATATCCAATCATTAGGAGACTGTGTTCCTAATTTAACTTTAGATGCTGCTAACACAGATTTATTTGACAGCTTCGACTGGCTTTTTGATGATGAAACTGGTACTGGCTTTATTTCAATAGGAATAACAACCTCTAATTTTAGCCCAACTTTACCAGGAAAGTACAAACTAGTTGGTTTCATTAGTTGTTCTGGGCTAACTTTTGAATCTGCAGAAGTCCCCGTTAGTTTGTGTCCTGATGATTTTGATGGAGATGCGATTATAGATAATTTAGATGTTGATATTGATAATGATGGAATTTTAAATTGTGATGAGTCTCTTGGAAATGCTACTCTAAATCTTCTTGATATCAATACACCTTCAATAATTTTTCAAGACAATACTAGCACCACAACAGTCACCACTCCTAGCTATACAGAAAACGAAACTACCAATTCTTTTACGGGTAATAATATTGGGAATTTTGTATCAATTATTAATCCTGCAGTAGATTCTAAGCTGAAATATGAGCTGAAGTTCAATCAAAACATCAACTTTAAACTTACTCAAGATAAAGATTTTGATCATACAATCTCTGATGGTGAATTTTTTATCCTAAAAATTAGCCCAAATTCTAAAAACATTACACTCTTAGACCCTGATGATCAACTCTTGATTGACACCAATTTTGATGGCGAATTTGAACCTGGTATTACAAGTATTTCAGCATCAGAGATCTGGTATACATACAAATCAAATACACCTGGAATTGCTAGTACTTTTCAATTTTTAGCAAATCAAGTAAATCAAATCGATTTCATGCATCAATCGGCAGCACTCTCAACCACTTCAACCTTTAAAGGAAACATTCAACTTACTTGTTTTTCTTTAGATGCCGATGGAGATGGAATTGAAAACATGTTTGATATCGATTCTGATAATGACGGAATTCCGGATATTTCAGAAGCTTCTTCACCAAAAATTACACTATTAAATACAGATGCTAATTCAGATGGTTTAGATGATGTTTTTAACGGAATTACAACGAATATTGATACAGATAATGATGGCGTTCCAAACTACATAGATTTAGATGCAGATAACGACGGAATTTTTGATATAACTGAAGCGGGGCATAATTTAGCTGACACAAATAACGACGGAGTTATTGACAACGCAAACAACACCTCTGTTGGTAACAATGGGTTAATAAACTCGCTAGAAACATCTATAGATAATGCCATTCTCTCTTATACAATTGCTGATACAGATACTGATAATCTATTAAATTTCTTAGAATTAGATGCAGATAATGATACTTGCTTTGATGTTACTGAGGCTGGTTTTACAGATGTAAATAATGATGGAATTATTGATGCTAATCCATTTATCGTAAATGATACCGGAAAAGTAAATAACACTACTGATGGTTATACAGACCCTAATTTAGACTACATAACAAGTGCTCCAATTGAATTAAACGTCCCTTTTAACGATTTTATTTTCTGTGAAGATTTTACAGATATAATTACAATAGATTCTAATGCAGATACTTTTCAATGGGAAATTTCTACTGATAACGCAACGTGGAATCCAGTTACTGATAACGCAGTTTATGACGGAAGTTCAACAAATTCCTTACAAATCAAAAACCCTTCATTAACCTTTAACAACCACAGGTTTAGAGTTATTTTAAACAGAATAGGAAATGCCTGTCCTAAAATTTCAAATGAAATTACGTTAACTGTAAATCCCTTGCCAATTCCCAAAGAAAACCCAACAAATTTAAAACAATGTGATTCGGACCCTGACAAAAAAACAACTTTTAATTTAACATTAGTAGAAAAAAACATATCAGACATTCCTACAGATAGGTTTGAATACTATACAACAGAATCAGATGCAATAACAGGAGCTCCAGAAGTTAGCGACAAAACTAGTTACCCTGTAAATACAAGTGGTGAAGCGTGGGTGAGAATAATTTCTAAATTTACTTGTTATACCATCTCGAAAATAGAACTAACGGTAAGCTATACGCCTAACGAGTCCTATCAGGATATCTTTGAAGCTTGTGACGATTTTCTTGACAAAAATGGCGTTAATACGGCATTAAATTCTGATACCGATGGAATTACTTTTTTTGATTTGAGTAGTACTCCTCGTAAAATATCTTCTGATCCCGATATTGTTGTTGAGCTCTACGAAACTGAAGAGGACAGAACAAAATCTTTAAATGAAATTCGAGAAAGACTTGATGGTGATCTTTCAAAGTATAGAAATAAAAACATTCCGAATACAACAGGGAATAAATTTCCAATTTTCTATAAATTGATTAGTGAATCTAATAACAACTGTCAAGGTTTAGGTGAATTTTATTTACAAATAAATACAACTCCAGCAGCTAGTAGCGATACTCTTTCTCCAATTTTAGAATGTGATACGGGGTTATATGATAGCAACATTAAAAACGGAAGTAACAAAAATATTGACTTAACTCAAAAAATTGACGAACTCTTTAATGGAACAGGTCAAAATAAAAAAGATTTTGAGGTCACTTTTTATACATCAGAAACTGCTGCTTTTTCAGGAGATATTTCGAGCACTGAATACATCTCAACTCCAAACCAATTTAAAAATGATGTTCCAACTACTTTTGTTATTGGAGATGTTGTTATGCAACCTATTTATGTGCGTATTGAAAATAAAGCTACCGGTTGTTCCAATCCGCACACAAGTTTTGAAGTGATTATTAATCCGTTGCCTCAAATTATAAATCCCCTCCCTAATTTAGCTGTCTGTGATATGGGCAGTAAAGATGGAGATACAAGAAATGGTTTAGCTCAAAACATAAAGCTTTCTGAAAGAGATACCGATATTTTGACAGCGCTTGAATATTTAGACAATAAAGTACCCTCAGATTTTGTAATTACCTATCACAAAACAGAAGTAGAATTAGACGATCTGAGCGCCCCTGGGGTAACGAAGGATAGTTACGATTCAGATCCGACAAGAGCCAGTATCAACACAAGTACAAAAATTAGTGAAGAGGTTTTGTTTATTAGAATAATAGACAACACTACCGATTGCATCTTTAAAAGAGCTTCGCTTACCATTATTGTAAACCCGCAACCAACTTATGAACCTATTTCAGAATTATTGGAATGCGATAACAATCTCATAGATGCTGATGATACAAATGAAAGTATTCCAAACATAGACTTTGATGAAAAAATTCCTGAAATTTTGGGAACTTTCCAAGATCCTAAAGATTATACGGTCACTTTTCACAGTTCACCTGCAGACGCTTCCACTGGAGCGGCTCCTATCCTATCCCCATACACAAACACAAACCCTCGCGAAACAATTTATGTGAGAATTCAAAACAAAACCACTTTTTGTGTAAATGCTGATGCCTCTTTTGATTTGGTTATAAACGCTTTGCCCGATTTCGATGTAACTTCACCTCAAATATTCTGCTTAAATAATCCACCGCTAAATATTATTATTGACTATGCCACTGCCACGTATGATTATGAATGGAGAGATCCAAGTGGTGCAATAATTATGATGCCCCACAGCGCAAGCGATCTTCGTGGCGGTGCATACAGTGTCACAGCAACAACGACCGATGGCACGAATTGCAACAAAACAAAAAGTGTTCTTGTAACTGAATCAAATATTGCCATCTTAAAGTCAAGCTTTGTATCAGTAATCGATGAAGCAAGTGCCCTTGGAAATGGCGACAATTTGTCGATTATCATCGATATTGCAAACAATAATTTAGGCCCGGGTGACTATCAATTTGCCCTTTTAAAGGAGGGCAAAGAAACGCTGCGAATTCCTTCAATTGGATTCCAAACTTCACCGGTTTTTGAATATTTAGAAGGAGGAATATATACGATTATTGTAAATGATAAAAATGGCTGTACGCCCGACGCCACATTAAAAGTATCGGTGCTGTCATTTCCGAAATTCTTCACTCCAAATGGTGATAACAACAATGACACCTGGACTATTAAAGGCGCTACCAAAGACTTTTATATAAATAGCAGCATCCATATTTTTAATCGATATGGGAAATTAATAGCACAAGTAAACCTTGATAGTGCGGGATGGGATGGAACCTATAAGGGTAAAGGACTGTCTTCTGATGATTATTGGTATAACATCATTTTAATCCCTGCAGACACTTCAAAACCATCCATTAATAAAATAGGGAATTTCTCTTTGCTTAGAAAATAACAAACTTTAAGAAAAGTAGTGTTTTCGTTTATTTAGAAAATAGAATTACAATTAGTATCCGTATTTTTGCAGAATGGAATTTAAGTTAGTATCAGAATTTTCTCCAACAGGAGACCAACCACAGGCGATTCAAGAACTTTCTGACGGCATAAATACTGGTGAAAAATTTCAAACATTGTTAGGAGTTACAGGATCTGGTAAAACTTTTACAGTCGCCAATGTAATTCAAGAAGTAAAAAAGCCAACCTTAGTCCTGGCCCATAATAAAACCTTAGCAGCACAATTGTATTCAGAATTTAAACAGTTTTTTCCTGAAAATGCTGTAGAGTATTTTGTGTCCTACTATGATTATTACCAACCCGAAGCATATATTCCAGTTACAGGGACCTATATAGAGAAAGATTTATCTATTAATGAAGACATAGAACGCCTGCGTTTAAGTACCACTTCTTCTCTGTTATCAGGAAGAAGAGATGTTTTAGTGATTGCTTCTGTTTCCTGTTTATATGGAATTGGGAACCCTACTGAATTTAAGAAAAATGTAATTCCTGTTCAAGTAGGGCAGTTAATTTCTAGAACAAAATTTTTACATCAATTAGTGCAAAGCTTATACTCTAGAACGGAGCATGAAATAAAAAGCGGAACCTTTAAAGTAAAAGGAGATGTCGTAACAATCTATCCATCCTATGGTGATAATGGCTATCGAATCCATTTTTTTGGAGATGAAGTTGAAGAGATCGAACTATTTGATTTAGAAAGTAATGCCATTATAAATACTTTTGAAGAATTGAGTATTTATCCTGCGAATCTGTTTGTAACCTCTCCCGACGTGCTGCAAAATGCCATCCATCAAATTCAAGAAGACATGGTTAAGCAGGTTGCGTACTTCAACGAAATAGGTCGTAATTTAGAAGCAAAAAGAATTAAAGAGCGGACAGAATTCGATTTAGAAATGATCCGCGAACTCGGCTATTGTTCAGGAATTGAAAACTATTCAAGATACCTAGACGGAAGAGCACCCGGAACAAGGCCATTCTGTCTTTTAGACTACTTTCCAGACGATTATCTAATGATCATAGACGAAAGTCATGTTACAGTTCCGCAAACACATGCCATGTATGGTGGCGACAGAAGTAGAAAAGAAAACTTAGTGGAGTATGGTTTTCGTTTGCCAGCAGCCATGGACAACAGGCCTTTAAAATTTGAAGAATTTGAAGCCATTCAAAATCAGACGATATTCGTGTCTGCTACTCCTGCAGACTATGAACTTCAGAAAACAGAAGGTGTCTTTGTAGAGCAAATCATTAGGCCTACTGGGTTATTAGACCCAATGATTGAGGTAAGACCGAGCTTAAATCAAATTGACGACCTTATTGAGGAAATTCAAATTAGAATAGAAAAAGACGAACGTACTTTAGTCACTACGCTTACCAAAAGGATGGCAGAGGAGTTGACAAAGTATCTTACAAGGGTGCATATTAGATGCAGATATATTCACTCTGATGTAGACACCTTAGAACGTGTTGAGATTTTACAGGATTTACGAAAAGGACTCTTCGATGTACTTATTGGCGTAAATTTATTACGGGAAGGTTTAGACTTGCCTGAGGTCTCTCTTGTAGCAATTCTAGATGCAGACAAAGAGGGTTTTTTAAGAAATGTGAAATCGCTCACGCAAACTATTGGAAGAGCTGCAAGAAATGTAAACGGTTTGGCAATTTTATATGCAGATAAGATGACAAAAAGTATGCAAAAAACAATTGATGAGACAGATCGAAGAAGAGAAAAACAAATTGCCTACAATACTGCCAACAATATGGTTCCTACCCAAATAAACAAAAAAATAGACGATACCTTAACCAAGACTGCCGTTTCTAGTTATCACTATGACAACGCCAAGCAAGTTGCTGCGGAGCAAGACCTGCAATATCTACCAAAAGAAGAAATAGAAAAACGCATACGCGAAAAACGCAAACAAATGGAAGCAGCTGCAAAAGGACTAGATTTTATTGTAGCTGCAAAACTTCGTGATGAGATTTCGCAATTGAAAGAAAATGTCTCATAGTATTTTCTTATAGCTAAATTTGCTATTACAAGACGTATTACTTGGCTTATTGCAAGCATTTTTGTAAATTTGCATGTTCTTAAAATAAGAACGCATAAATTGCATAGCTTTAGAATATTCAATTTTAATTTTCAGTTCCTCTTAAAAAAGGTCTAAAATTAATCAAAAAAAACATATATTTCTTCACCCTATATTCTAGGAGACTTAACAAAAAATATATTCTTCTAAACGTAAGAATCTCTTTTGTTATAAAAATATTTTTAGCTATTTAATTGCAAAGTTGTTATCAAAAAAAAACTTCGTAATTACATCCACTTTATATCCCCTCGCAAAGGGCCATTTTAAAGAAAAAAATGCAAAAAAAAAATTTACACACATCGTAATAAAAGTGTAAAAATCTCAATAATACAAAAAAATCACTATTTCAAAACACAAAAGTATTTCTCTGCTAAGGAGAAACATCTTTTGAGTGCTCATAAAGATATATTTAATTCTAAAATATTACAATATATTCTCAATTAAGTGACAAGTAAAAATTAACAAAGAAGACTAATAATACTTAATCAAAACAAAATGAAAATTTTAGTAATAGGCGCAGGAAACATGGGACTTACATATGCCCAAGGAATGTCAAAATCAAAATTATTGAAGAAAAAAAACATCATGATTCTAGACAACTCTGAAGAAAAGCTTGAGGAGTTGAATGAAATTTCTCACTTTGACGCTTTTAAGGAATTGGAAGATTGTGTACCGAAAGCCGATATTATTTTTATTGCCGTAAAACCATACCATGCAGAAAACCTTTTTAAAAATTTAAAACCCTTTACAAAGCCTGGTCAGATTGTAGTATCTATTATGGCAGGTATTAATATTGACAGTATCAAAAAATATTCAGGATTGCAAAAAATTGTAAGAGCAATGCCAAACCTACCAGCACAAATTGGGAAAGGTTTGACCTCTTATGTAACTTCACCGGAAATATCAAGAATAGAAAAATTGACTATTGAAAGTTTATTAGACACTACTGGAAAATCTATGGAAGTAAATAGTGAAACACTTATAGATGCCTCTACAGGTATTTCGGGAAGTGGACCTGCCTATGTTTTTTACTTTATGCAAAGCATGATGGAAGCCGCATTAAAAATGGGGTTTTCAAAAAACGACTCTTCCGTTTTAGTGAGTCAGACGTTTACTGGAGCCATAGAACTCTTTAATCAATCCAATTTGTCACCAAACTCTTGGATAAAGAAAGTAGCTTCAAAAGGAGGAACTACAAGGGCGGCCCTAGACTCTATGGAAGGGAACAATGTAAATGAATTAATTAAAGATGCCGCTTTTGCTGCTTTTAACAGAGCGGTAGAATTGGATAAAGAAAATTAATATGTATAAAGAACGAATTGTAATAAAAGTAGGAACCAATGTAATGACAAACAAAGATAACAGAATTGTTAGACCTGTTTTAAGGCGCTTGGTAAAGCAAGTTGCTGAATTATATGAGCGTGGAATTATTTGTATTTTAGTTTCCTCTGGATCTGTGATCGCCGGAAAAGAAGTTTTAGGAGACTCTAATATTAAAAATGAGACCCAAAGAAGACAAGTGTACTCTGCCATTGGACAACCACGCATGATGCGTCATTATTATAATATTTTTAATGATTACGGAATGAAATGCGCACAGGTATTGCCAACTAAAAGAGATTTTAGTGAGGGTGTTCACAGAGAAAACATGATCAATTGTTGCGAAGGCTTGTTAGCAGAAGGGGTGATACCTATTGCAAATGAAGACGATGCTGTATCGGTAACCATGTCGATGTTTTCGGACAATGATGAATTGGCATGTTTAATAGCACAGTTAATGAAGGCTGACAAACTAATTATCTTAACAGATATTGATGGCTTGTATTCAGGGCATCCAGAAGCAGAAAATAGTGATTTAATTACCAATGTAAACCCAAATGAAGATTTAGATAAGTATATTGCAGACAGTGATAAAAAACCTGGCGAAGGTCGTGGTGGCATGGGATCTAAATTAGACCATGCGCAGGAGGCTGCAGCGAATAATATTCCCACTTATATTGCTAATGGAAAAAGAGACAATACCATTATTGATATTATCGACGGAAAATCCGTAGGTACAAAAGTGGCACTTTAAAATTTATAGTATGAAGTTATTAGAGACAACTGTAAAGAACAATGTTCTAGAAAGCATGACTAAAATTCTCGATACAAATCGAGCACAATTATTAGAAGCGAATAAAAGAGATTTAGACGCATTTCAAAAAGAAGATCAAGCCATGTATGATCGCTTGATCTTGAACGATCAAAAAATTGATGGAATGATTATTGCCATCAATGAGGTGAAAGCGCAAGAAGACCCCGTAAATCGTGTTATTAGCGATAAAAAGTTAGCAAATGGCCTAATCGTTACGAATAAAACAATACCCTTTGGAACCATCATGATTATTTATGAATCCAGACCAGATGTAACTGTAGAAGCAGCCGTTTTGGCTTTTAAATCAAATAACAAAATTTTATTAAAAGGCGGTAAAGAAGCTATTTTTAGCAATAAAATACTGGTTGATTTTTGGCACAAAGCATTGCTTGAAAATAAAGTAACGTCTGATTATATAAAATTACTGCAGATGGACAGAGCAGAAACACAGTCTTTTTTAAAAAACCCAACAGAACAATTAGATTTAGTGGTGCCAAGAGGTGGTGAGCGTTTAATTGACTTTGTAAAGGAACACGCCAAATGTGCAGTACTGATAAGCGGAAGAGGAAATAACTTTTTATACATTGATGAAAGTGCAGATTGGGACAAAACACTCGCTGTTATTATCGATGCTAAAACTGCCAAAATTTCTGCTTGTAATGCGCTAGATAAAATTTTAATCAATAAAAATATTCCAAATTTCGAGAGAAAACTTGCAGCATTACAAACTATTTTAAAGCAAAGAAGTGTAACGATTTTCGTAGACAATGAGATACATAAAGTATTAAGCGAGGAAGTACTTATCACTGAAAATGCTATTTGGCATGAAGAATTTTTAGCTTTAAAATGTTGTATTGGCGCCGTAAACCACTTAGAAGAAGCAATAGACGTGATCAACACCTATTCTGGTGGTCATTCTGCTTCCATTATGACCACAAAAGATGCAAATGCTGCTGACTTTATGCAACAAGTAGATTGCGCTGCAGTCTACAAAAATGCTTCTACAAGATTCACAGACGGTGGGCAGTTAGGTGTGGGCGCAGAACTCGCAATTAGTACCGATAAATTGCACCACAGAGGTCCTTTAGGCTTAAAGAAACTAGTGACCAACAAATATTATATATATGGTGAAGGGCATGTGCGAAACTAAATTAAAGTAACATTTCATGAAAATAAAAACGCCTCATTTTCATGAGGCGTTTTCTTATATGCACAATTGCAAAATTATGCTTCTAAAACTGCTTGTACTTTATCTGCAGCTTCCTGAAACTCTGTTGCAGAAATAATTTCCATACCAGAATTATCTATTAACTCTTTTGCTTCTTTCGCATTTGTACCTTGTAATCTACATATAATAGGCACATTAATTCGGTCACCCATACTCTTATAAGCGTCTACAACCCCTTGTGCTACTCTATCGCAACGAACAATACCACCAAAAATATTTACCAGAATCGCTTTTACATTTGGGTCTTTTAAAATTATACCAAAAGCAATTTCAACTCTTTGAGCATCTGCGGTACCTCCAACGTCTAAAAAATTAGCAGGCTCACCACCAGATTCTTTAATCAAATCCATAGTTCCCATTGCCAAACCAGCACCGTTTACCATACAACCTACATTTCCATCTAAGTCCACATAATTTAAACCTGCAGCCTTCGCTTCTACCTCAATTGGATTTTCTTCACGTAAATCCCGCATTGCGGCATAATCTCTATGTCTAAATAATGCATTTTCATCTAAAGAAACTTTTGCATCTACGGCCATTATTTTGTCGTCTGAAGTTTTTAAAACCGGATTGATTTCAAACATTGCAGAGTCAGACTTGATATAGGCGGTGTATAAAGACGCAACGAATTTTGTCATTTCTTTAAAAGCCATTCCTGATAACCCTAAATTAAATGCTATTTTTCGTGCTTGAAAGGGCATTAATCCCAATAAAGGATCTACTTCTTCTGTAAATATTAAGCGCGGAGTCTCCTCTGCTACCGTTTCAATATCCATTCCACCTTCGGTAGAATACATAATCATATTTTTTCCTGTGGCTCTGTTTAACAAAACAGACATATAATACTCTTCTGGCTCAGAATCTCCGGGATAATATACATCCTCACAAATTAAGACTTGATTCACCAATTTTCCTTCCGCAGAAGTCTGAGGTGTCACCAACATCATTCCAATAATATCATTCGCAATCCGCTCTACTTCTTGTAGATTTTTGGCTAATTTCACACCACCACCTTTTCCACGGCCACCAGCATGCACCTGTGCTTTGATTACGTGCCACCCTGTGCCAGTTTCAGCAGTTAATTGTTTGGCTGCATCCACAGCTTCCTTATGATTACTTGCCACAATTCCGCGCTGTATTCTAACACCAAAACTGCTTAAAATTTCTTTTCCTTGATATTCGTGTAGGTTCATCCTATAAATGTTTTAAAACGGCTCAAAAATACAAATTCAGATGCTATTTTATACCATGATTCAACTAAAATAAAAACAAAAAAAAGTGTCTGCGCTTATTCTGTAAACTTTAGATGTGAAATGAGGAATGGGCATCCATATTTGTGCTTTCTTTTTTATACTTTCGTAAACAAATTAATAAAGTATGATTGTTTGTAACAATATTCATAAGCATTATGGAGACGTAGCAGTTTTAAAAGGTGTGGATTTACACATTAAAAAAGGGGAGATTGTGGCAATTGTTGGTCCTTCTGGTGCTGGAAAAACGACACTTCTCCAAATTTTAGGAACACTTGACAAACCAGCACAAACGAATGACTTTGAGCTTTCTTTAAATAATAAATCGCTTAAAAACTTAACAGATAAAGAATTGTCTTCTTTCCGGAATTCACACATTGGTTTTATTTTTCAATTTCATCAGTTGTTGCCTGAATTTACCGCGTTAGAAAATGTATGTATTCCTGCTTTTATTGCTAAGAAGCCTAAGAAAGAAGCTGAACAGAAAGCAAAAGAAATTCTCGAATTTTTAGGGATTGGACACCGAATGGATCACAAACCAAGCGAACTTTCTGGTGGAGAGCAGCAACGGGTAGCTGTTGCACGTGCGCTCATCAACAACCCTTCAGTGATTTTAGCAGATGAACCTAGTGGAAATTTAGACAGTGAATCTGCTAAAAATTTACATGAATTATTCTTTCAGCTACGCGATAAATTTGGACAAACTTTTATTTTAGTCACTCATAATGAAGAGTTAGCCGAAATGGCAGACCGGAAACTAACCATGAAAGATGGTGTTATAATTTAGCCTTTAAGTTTTTATAGTGACACTCAAACGACACATAACAGCAACATGATAGAAACTTTCAAAAACTTAATTGGGTACCTGAAAAACCCTGTTTTGAAAAAAGACGACAACATTGACTTAAAGTACCGCTTTAAAATATTTTTTCAACTACTACTCATTTGCATTTTAACTGGACTCATCCTCTCCCCTATTTTTGCACTATTTGACGCACTAGATTGGATTTACTTGAAAGACCATAAAGTAGATATGCTCTTTAAAAATATGACCGAAGTCCAAATATTACTGCTTGGAGCTTTGTTACTGCCCATTGTAGAAGAAATGATATTTCGAGCACCCTTAGCCTTATTTAAAAAAGCAACAACTTTTAAAATTGCATTTTATGCTTTTACACTGCTCTTTGGATTTATGCATATCAACAACTTTGAAACAACTAATAGTGTGCTCTTCCTAGCCCCAATACTCGTATTGCCTCAAATCTTAGTAGGTGCTTATTTTGGATATATACGGGTTCGTTTTGGCTTACTTTGGTCTATACTTTTGCACGGATCCTACAATGCAGTTTTTATTATTTTAAGTTTTATTCCTGAATTTTAATATGAAAAAAGCCGACCTTAAAGAGTTTTTAGACGAAAAAGTAATGTTGTACAATAGCCCTGAATTCATTACCTCAGACCCTATTCAGATTCCACATTTATTTTCTAAAAAAGAAGATATAGAAATAGCCGGTTTTTTAACTTCCATTATTTCATGGGGAAATAGGAACATGATTATTCGGAATGCTTCTAAAATGATGGAGTTACTAGATCATGCTCCCTATGATTTTGTCACAAACCACCAAGAAAGCGACTTAAAAAGCTTAGAAGGTTTTGTACACCGTACTTTTAATCATACAGATTTTCAACAATTCATACAATCACTACAACATATCTATTTAAAACATGGCGGCTTAGAACAAGCGCTATTAATTACAGACACTGCTACAAACTATCGAAGTGCTATTCATCATCTTAAAAGCTGCTTTTTTGAAATAGCTCACCCACAAAGAACTCAAAAACACATTTCCGATCCGCTAAAAAATTCTGCTGCAAAACGAATCAATATGTTCTTGCGATGGATGGTAAGAAGCAATGCAGGAGGCGTAGACTTCGGTCTGTGGAAAACCCATAATCCTGCATATTTATCTTGTCCGTTAGACGTACACTCTGGCAATGTAGCTCGGAAACTAAAACTATTACTCCGAAAACAAAATGATTGGAAAGCGGTTGCTGAATTGGATAGTACCCTCAGAAGATTAGACAAGGAGGATCCTGTGAAATACGATTTTGCTCTTTTTGGTTTAGGTGTTTTTGAAAAGTTTTAATTAGAAGTTAACAAGTATTTCTAGTTCCTTATTTTTTTGATAAATTTAGGTTTGGAAATCTGAATTAAAAGACAAAATGCAATTTAAAAATCCTGAAGTTTTATATTTTTTAGCACTGCTCATCATCCCTATTTTGGTGCATCTTTTTCAGCTTCAAAAGTTTGTAAAAGTACCATTTACTAATGTTGCTTTTTTACAAACGATTCAACAACAATCTCGTAAAAGTTCCCGCTTAAAAAAATGGTTAATTTTGTGCACGCGACTGCTCTTATTTACAGCGATTATATTTGCTTTTTCTGAACCTTACTTCAGTCCAAACAACCATGCCGAAGAGCAACATTATTTTATCTATTTAGATACTTCTCTAAGCACAAGTAATAGCGGAGAAAAAGGCAATTTATTAAAGATTGCAGCACAAGAAATTATAGAAAACACACCTGTTAATAATAGCTATTCTTTGCTAACAAATACTGATTTTTACAAAAAACTTAATAAAAAAGAATTAAAAAAAGTCCTGTTATCAATAGAAAATTCAACTTTAAAACTAGATTTAAAAACTGTTTTACTCAAAATTAAACAAGAAAACAAAAATAAAAGTAAAACTTTACATAGAAACATATTGATATCTGATTTTCAGACTACTTATGATAATAAGTTTACAAATGTAACAACAGACTTTACTGCTATACAATTAGTAGGGAATCAAAAAAACAATATTTCAATAGACAGTGTTTTTATCAGCAATAAAAATAGCGATAACTTCACAGTGCATGCACGTATAAAAAACCAAGGTCCAAAAAAAGAAAATGTGCCTATTGCCCTTTTCAACGTAAAAAAATTACGCAACAAACAAACCTTCTTTATCGAAAAAAATACAACAAAAGAAATTCAGTTTAGGGTAAATAATACAGGTAATTTTTTAGGGAAATTAAAGATTACTTTTAACGATACTTTCTTGTTTGACAACAGTTATTTCTTTGCGTTAGATACAAAAAAAACAAACGTTTTAGCCATTGGAAATACCACTTCTTTTTTATCAAAAATATATACCGAAGAAACATTTAAATTTGAACACAAATCCTTACCAGAGGTAAATTACAATACGCTAGAAAAGCAAGAATTAATTATCTTAAATGAGTTAGAAATTATTCCAGAAGTTTTAGCAAAAAAGTTAGCAGAATTTTCTAAAAATGGTGGAAGCATTGTTATTGTACCCTCTGAAAAACTATTGATAAACACTTACAACACCTTTTTAAGAAGTTTGAATTTAGGAAAAATAGGAGCTCATAAAAAAGATACCCTAAAGATAACGGCAATAAATTATGAACATCCACTGTTTAAAAATGTCTTTTCAAAAAGAATCACAAACTTCCAGTACCCCATCGTTAGAAGCTATACTCCTATTTCAGGTGTGATCTCTAAAATAGTTTCTTTTGAGAACAATGCTGCTTTTATCAGTCAATTAGGCAATAAAAAGGTATACTATATTTCTTCTGCATTAAATACAAACAACAGCAATTTTATAAACGCCCCATTAATTGTACCTATTTTTTATAATCTTGGAGCTATGAGTGCTAGATATCCCATATTGGCATACAGGGCTGGACAAAAAAACACAATTGAAATAGCAACAAAGACGAATAAAAATCAATTACTAACAATTGAAAATACTGAGAATTCGTTTATACCAGTCCAACAAGCATCTCAAAATAAGATAACGATCACAACAAAAAAACAGCCAAAAAAAGCTGGATTTTATGCAGTATTAAAAGAAAATATCAAAATTCAGGACCTCGCTTATAATGCTCCTTTAGAAGAAAGTCTATTAAATTTTTTAGATTTTAATAAACTCCGTAGCGCTGAAAACATTACAGTTTCGTCTTCAATAAAAGAAGTCTTTAAAAAAATTGTTAAAAATAATGAAGTTCATTGGCTTTGGAAATGGTTTTTAGTCCTAGCAATTGTATCTTTGTTTTTAGAAATTTTGATTTTAAAATTCTATACACCATGAGTACGCTTATAAAATCGGCAACGATTATAGACAGTTCGAGTCCTTACCATCAGCAAAAAAAAGATATTTTAATTGAAGATGGAGTCATCACAAAAATTGACAACCACATCCCTTCCCAAAAAGATTTTAGTGTCGTAACAAGAGAAAACCTGCATGTTTCCTGTGGTTGGTTTGATACCAGTGTCTCTTTTGGTGAACCTGGCTACGAAGAACGTGAAACAATTAAAAATGGTTTAAAAGTAGCTGCAAAAAGTGGTTTTACCGCGGTAGCAGTAAACGCAAATACCAATCCCGTAATAGATAATAAAGCTGCTGTAGAATTTCTAACACACAAAGCACAAGGTTTTGCTACTAAATTATATCCAATTGCAGCGTTAACAAAGCAGAGTCAAGGAAAAGAAATGGCAGAATTGTACGATATGCAACAATCTGGAGCAATTGCTTTTGGTGATTATAAAAAACCTATTGTCAATGATAATTTGATAAAAATCTCTTTATTATATGCTCAAAACTTCAATGGTCTCGTATTAAGTTTTCCTAAGAACTTGTCGATTGCAGGCAACGGAATTGCAAACGAGGGCATTAATAGTACAAAATTGGGTTTGAAAGGAATTCCGGCATTGGCCGAAGCATTACAGATTGCTAGCAACTTATTTATTTTAGAATACACGGGTGGAAAATTACATATCCCAACAATTTCTACCGCCAGATCGGTTGCGCTTATCAAGGAAGCAAAGAAAAAAGGTTTGCAGGTTTCTTGCAGTGTTACAGCACATCATCTGGTTTTAACAGATGACGAATTGCATGAGTTTGAAAGCAATTATAAAACCAATCCACCATTGAGAACAAAAGCAGACTGTAAGGCTTTACAAAAAGGAATCCGCACCGGAGTTATAGACATCATCACTTCTGATCACAATCCAATAGACATTGAAAGCAAAAAGGTGGAATTTAGTGAAGCAAAAAACGGTACTATTGGATTGGAAAGTTTTTTCGGAGCTGTGAATTCCGTTTTAGATTTATCAGATTTCATTGAAAATATCACTTCAAAACCAAGAACTATTTTTGGAATAGACGCTGCTGCGATCGCTCTTGGTGAAAAGGCAGACATCTCACTCTTTAATCCTGAAGGAAAAAATACGTTTACAAAAAATAATATTTTATCTACTTCAAAAAACAGTGCATTTATCAATAAACAAGTGATCGGGAAGGTCTATGGAATTTTCTCAAACAATCAACTTATTTTAAATTCTTAAAATTTGAAAAACAACAGTATCACAGAAGGAAAGAAAATTGCAATTATTAGCTACATCCCTTTTGTTGGATTGATCATATCAATTATTTTAAATAAGGAAAAACGGAATTACTTTGCACGATTTCACATGCGACAAAGCATTGGTTTAAATGCCCTTTACTTTATAAATAGATTTATTATCTATGGTTATTTTGGAACTACAGCAGGTGATATCGGAAACGTTGGTGTTTTAGTACTTTTTATACTTGGCGTTTTAGGAGCGCTTCAAGGAAAAGAAAAATTGATACCTGTTTTTGGAGCACAATTTCAAGAATGGTTTAAAAATATTTAAAATACCCTTTTTTTAGTATGAGTGAATTACATTATATCGTAAGAACACCAAAAATTACATCAGAAAACCCTCCGCTACTATTGCTACTGCACGGTTACGGCAGTAATGAAGAAGATTTATTCTCATTTGCAGAAGAACTTCCTGACGAGTTGCTCATTGTAAGTCCACAAGCACCTCTTTCCATGGGCTTTGGGAGCTATGCATGGTATTCTATTAATTTTGACGAAATCAATGGTAAATTCTCTGATTTAAAGGAAGCTAAAGAATCAATTGATAAAATTTCACTATTCATTGATACCATAAAAAAGAAGTATCAGACCCATCCAAATAAAACATTTTTACTGGGTTTCAGCCAAGGCGCTATTTTAAGCTATGCACTCAGCTTTTTCCACCCTAATAAAATTCAGCATGTACTTGCTTTAAGCGGCTATATCAACACAGAGTTGCTTCCGGAAAATATTTCATCAGAGATTAGAACAGACTATTACTGTTCACACGGAACTGTAGATCAAGTTTTGCCAGTAGCTTGGGCAAGAAACTCTAAACCCTTTTTAGATGCATTAAAACTGAATACAGTATATTCAGAATACAATGTAGGGCATGGTGTTGCTCCACAAAACTTTTACAGTTTTAAGAAATGGATCGAAGAACGCTTATCCCCTTGAAAAAACTAAGTCTACATAAACGAATTTAGCTATGGATACTTGTAAAATATGTAGTCAAAAATTTAATTTTTGGCAGGTATATAAAAACCACTGGAGTGTCAAAGAACAAATTAAATGTTTAAATTGTTTAGCACCACATAATATTACAATAACAAGTAGGGTGCTTTCAAGCATCTTCGTTATATTTGTTCCTGGTATTATTCAAGCTACAATACAGGATTGGGATAAGTTAAAGGTATTTGGAATATGGAGCATAATCGTCCTATATCTTTTGGTCTCATTAATCATGTCCCTGTTAACCAATCCTCTTTTAAGATATAAATCAATCAAAAATAGAGCACAAAGGAATCTTAAAAAATAGTATATAGCGTTGTTACTAAAACACCTTTTGCACCATCTAAAGAAATAGACAATAGTTCCTTTTCTTTTTTTACTTCAAGACAAAACGGAGCTTCGAGCAAATTAACACCACTATTTTTTTTTATTCGAATTCCTTGTCCAGAAATAAGATCTTTATTCGCTATAAAATCTCCCTGTGGTAGGTGTTCCGTTACAATAATATATTTAAAAGCGAGTAGTTTGTTTGCAATACTATGCACCTCTGTGTTTGATAAATGCTGCAGCACTTGCCGAACGATCGCACAGTCTCCTGAAGGCAAGACGTCTTTGGCAATATCCAAGCAATAGAACTCTAAATTTTCTGATACAAAATGTTCCCTGTGATGAAGAATAAGTGCTGAAACAATGTCAACAGCGCTATATTTCTTTGCATGCTGTACCAATTCTTTTCCTATATTAAAATCACCACAGCCTAAATCACAGACTTCAAGGGGCGTTTTAAAACTCCTTAAAAAAGCAGTGACTGTTTCAATATAAGGCCTTATGATGTCTGGTTGGTGTGAACCAATACCAGAATAAAAAGCTTCTGAATTGTCACCCCAAAGTTTCATATCATAAACCTGCTCCATGGCTTCTTTTGTCGGCCAAGGTTCTTTTCTAGTATTCTCTTTTTCTTTCATACATCATAATCTAATAAGAGCAAACAAAAGTTTCAC
>TARA_B110000027_G_scaffold18622_1_pt1 | contig 44843 bp, 44 predicted proteins | sample TARA_B110000027 | Tara Oceans TARA_B110000027 (sample SAMEA4397101) | marine metagenome | biome: Polar Biome; feature: [SRF] surface water layer (ENVO:00010504); material: water (ENVO:00002006), including particulate matter (ENVO:01000060) such as... | depth 5 m
TAAGATAATATCCCTTATTGCACCTAAACCATTTTGTAAATTTTTAACTATATTATTTTGTGAACTATTAATAGCTTCGCTACTTTCATAAATCTTTTTTTTAGTCGATAAAGTTATTATAAAATACAAAGTCGTAAAAAAAATCATTGAAATAATCATCACTTGAGGATTTATTGCAATTAGAACACTTATTATGCATAGTAAAAAAAATGTACCTGAAATAATATTAATAATTCCTGAAAGTACTGTACTTATTTCATAAACTTTTTGTGTTACCGCAGATATTATACTATTTGGATTTCTCAAAATATGCTTTTCATATGAATCGTACAATATTGATTTATATATATTGATGCTTAATTCTGCAGTGGTTATTTTGGATAATCTTGCTGTAATGTAAATTATAAATATTCTTAAAATAGAATTAAAAATATAGAATAAAGAAAATACTATACCAAAAATTAATACAGCCTCATTTTTATTATTAATATTTATAAATTTTGATAAATAAGTATCGTTAAATAAATAATTTTCATTAGTAACTATACTAATAAAGGGAATTATTGAATAAATGCTAACTATTTCTATAATACCAGCAAATATGGTAATTATCAGTAAAATTAAGAACTGTTTTTTTCTTTTTGGATGGATGTGGTCTGCTAATTTTTTTAAAGATGATAATTGGCTATTTTTTTCATTTTTTTTCATTTTTTGTTATTATTAAGCCTTTAATTGAATAAAAAAATATAAAACTTTGATTTTTAAATGATTTAATCTCATAAATCTTTATCACCATACACTTATTGTAACAATTTAAATTTATCATTAAAATTTGATGTAAATTGATTCAATAATCAATTAATAAAATAAGAAATTAGTAATGCTCCTAGACAAAAAAAATTTATACTCGCTAATGTTATTTGCGTACTGGGTTTTTTTATGGATCTCAATAAATACAACCCCTCATTCACAAGGCTTATTTCATATAAATAATTCATGGGACTTTACTGAAGTAGTTAGAATTTCAATTGCACTAGTTTCTACATTAATAATAATAGTTTTTTGCATTTTTTATATATCATTAAAAAAAATTAAGATTAATAAAATATATCTATATTTTTTTTTAAATTTTGTCTCGCATCTAATTGGTTTATATTTAAATGAAAATAGAATTTTTAATTTTAATAATTCATTTCTACCTCTTTTAGCAATTGGAACAATCTTACTGTTTATACTTTGTGAGCAACTTGAGACAGATATATTTATAGAATATTTTTTTTGGATTTCAATTATGTTTTTATTGATCTCTTTTGCTATAAATTTTTTTCCTAAAATTCAAGATTTAAACAATTTAAATTTTTCACAATTATTTAGTAAACATGAAAAAAACATATTTAACCTGTCCGTACCTAGAACAACGGGGTTGTCAAGATCTTTGGCAATAATTAACTTATTTTTAATATTAATGTTTTTAGATTTTAAAAAAAAATATGTTAAAAATCTTATGATTGTCATAACATTAGCTATTTCATTAATTATACTTTTTTTTCAATCTAGGGGTACCTTATTATGTTATTTTTTATCTTTATCTATATTTATTATATTTTTACGAAAGGATAAAAATAACCTTAAAATTAAAAATATTTTAATTTTAATAATTATTCCATTTTTTTTATATTTATGTATCAATAATTATATTAATGAAAATAAAATTGACCAAAAAAATATAAAAATTAATAATAGAATTTTTTATATGCACACTAGTGGACGAATAGAAACTTGGACCTATGTTTTAAAAAATCATAATTATAAAAAACAATTTGGTTATGGGCCTCAGGGGGATAGGTTTTTTTTAAAGAAATTTGAGAAACAAATAAGTGAAAAGGGATATGGAAATAACAGTTCTAATATTTTTATTTATACTCTACTTTCTGGTGGAGTTACCTCATTTATTTTATTAATACTATTTTTTTATGAAATTTTAAAAATATTAATAAAAAAAAAATTATCAGTTTCATTTAACGAAAGTTCTATTTATTTTAAGTTTTCAATAATTTGTTTAATTTTTTTTTCGTTACGCTCAATAGTTGAAAATAGCTTTGGATTATTTAGTATAGATTTTTTGATTATTTTATTCTCAATTTTTTGTATAATTAATACTACTAAAGTTATAAATAAATAATAGATAGTATGAAAATATCTATAATAACAACTTGTCTAAATAGCGACAAATCTATTGGCTACACTCTTTCTTCAATAAATGAACAGACATATAAGAATATAGAACACATAATGGTTGATGGTGGGTCGAATGACGATACCATAAAAATAGTCGAAGAGTATTGTAGAAATAAAAAAGATAGAAAAATAATCAAAAAGAAAAATGTATCGATATATGGAGGTATAAATATTGGAATTAAGGCTGCAAAAGGTGAATATATAATCATTTTAAACTCTGACGATATATTAAATAATAAAGATACTATTAGAAACATAGTAAGTGAAATACAAAAAGAAAAGCTCTCAATTTATCTTGGACATGTAGTCTATTTCAATAATTTTGATTTTAATAAATTAATAAGATTTTATTCATCATTAAGTTTTAAACCTTGGATGATGTATCTGGGTTTAATGCCACCGCATCCAGGAGCAATTATAAAGACAAAAGTAGCTAAAAAAAATCTTTATAACGCCAAATATAGAATTGCTTCTGATTTTGATTTTTTTTTAAGAACTTTAAAGATTAAAAAAATAAAATATAAAACAATAAATTATACCATAACAAGAATGAGAACTGGAGGTGTATCAGGAAAAAACTTAATTGCACATTTTATTTCAGGAAAAGAAATTTACAAATCTCTTAAATTAAATAAATTTTATGCTAGTCATTTACTAATTAATTTAAGATATTTTTCTAAGATTTTACAATTTATATTTTATAAAAGAAAAATATCAAAATTTTTGATTAAAGAAAAATATCAAAAATTTTTGAGGTTTCATTTTAAAATAATAAGTAATATTAAAGATATAGATTTTAAGAAAAATTTTGTATTGTCAGCGTTAAACCTTGCTTTCTTGGGAAGTTATGTTGAGGGCAAAGTAAAAGTTTATAGAAGTTTAATACATTGGCCCGATGGTATTTTTGTTAAAAACTTGAATTCTAATATTAAAAAAATACCAGGCCGAAAAATAATACAAAAACTAAAGCTACCAAATGAAATTGAACAAATTACTGTTTTAGGTACTTTGCCGGATTTATCGTTAAAATATTTAGAAAAAAAATTTAGGAGGAAAATTTTTAATAAAGAATTACCATTTGGACCAATTGAAAAAATAACTAAAAATTTTAAATACAAAATTAAAAAAAATGAACTTATACTAATCACTCTGCCCACTCCAAAACAAGAACAGCTAGCCGAATATTTGCTCTTAAAAAATAATAACTATAAAATTATATGTATAGGTGGTTCAATAAATATGCTTTCAGGTATTGAAATGCAAGTTCCTGATTATTTGTATCCAATTGAATTCTTTTGGAGACTCAGATACGAAACAATTAGAAGATCTAAAAGATTGGTTGGTACATTCATTAAATATATCTATGGTAAATATTTTACAAAAAAATTAAATAATATTAGTATAAAAATTATAAAATAATCATGAAACCAATACACATCGTGACTGTAAGTGATGGAAATATTAGTACTTTAAAATTAACTCTTCAATCAATTGAAAACCAAAGTTTTAAAAAATTTAAAAATATAATTGTGTCAAAGAAGAGGTTTATAAATTTAGATAAAAAGTTCATAACAAAAAGAAGAGTTTTTCATATAAAAAAAAAAAGCTCAATATATGAAGCGATGAATTATGGAATTAATAAAAGCAAAAATAATTATATTCTTTTTTTAAACTCTGGTGACACTTTTACAACAAAACTATCATTAAAAAGAATAATAGAACATCAAGAGAAAAACTTAAATAAATGCATAATGTTAATTTCTATTTTGAAAAATAAAAATGATTACTTCATACCTAAGAAAAGAACATTCTATAAAAAAACATTTTTGACACATAGTTCATTTATTAGACCTCCAAATAAAAAAGATTCAGGTTTTAATGTGAAGAATAAAATTACTGCTGATGGATTATGGATGAAAAACAATATAAGAAAATTTACAATTAAAAAAATCTATAATATTTCTACAACATTTTACTTGGGTGGTATTTCTAATTTACCAAGTATACGGTCATTAAAAAAGAAATCAAATACAGGAATATTTTCAATATTTAAAGAGATAATAAAATTTCTGTTATTAAAAATAGTAGGTAAAAATTATTTTTTTAAAATAATTTATTTTTTTAAATATGATAGATTAGGTTTAAATGAATTAAAAAAATTAAATTTATATTAATAATTAAAATTAAAATTTATATAGTCAATTTAAAATCATGAATTTAAATAAAAAATTTGACTTATATTGTTGGGCATGTGACTTCTCACCTAACAGAGGTGAGGGAATTCTTGCAAGGCATTATATCAAAAAATTATCTAAGATTAAAAAAAAAAAAATTCACATTAAATCACCAGATGGAGTTTACAGTGTACATAATGGAATATTAAAAGAATATAAAGTTAACCTAAAAAATCTATCAAAACTTAACTTAAATTTTTTTGAGAATTATTTGAATCCATTACTTGGTATCTTATATCTGTGGACAAATTATTTAAAATCTAGAGGGCTCTGCTATCTAAATTTTCTACCTTTATGGAATACTTTACTTTTTATTTTTCTACCCCCCAAAACACACCTTGGTCCAATAACTGGTTTTATCTATAACAAAAAGATAGTAGGATTTAATTCTTTTTTTAGGAGACATCTAAATAATTTTTTGTTTAAAATTAATATTAATTTTTTGTTTTTAAGACAAAATAAAATATATTTCTCTACAGATTTATTAAAAAATCTAATTACTAATAAAAATAAAAATAAAGTTTTTTTTAATTATTTGTTACAATTAGTTGAGCTAAAAAAAAATATTAAAAGAAAGAATTATGATTTTTTAATTTATAATAGAAATTATTCTGTAAAAAATAATTTTTTAAGGGATAAAATGCTTAAGATTATAATTAAAATGAATCTTAAAATATTAATTATAGGTGACAAAATCATATCAAAAAAAATAAAAAATGTTGGATTCATATCTAGAAAAAAAGTAGATTTATTGTTAGAAAAAACAAAATTCATCATAAATTCTGGAGAAAACCCATATAATATATTTACAATTGATGCATTTAATAATCATGCAAATATTATTTATGAAAATTCTCTAATAAATAAAGTTGATTACCTTGATAATAAAAAAATCTTTTTTTTGGATTTAAATAATAGTGATAAAATAATTAATTTTTTAAAACAAAGAAAAAAAAAGAAAATCAAACAATCTAAGCTAAATAAAAACTATAAAATTCTTGATAATGACAGCATTACATATTTCAAAAATATAAAGATTACCTACTCATAATGATAATAATATATAGTTAAATATTATTCCTTATTTCCTAAATTAATTATGATTTTAAAAAGTGATAGATATTTACTATTTTCGGAAATAATTTCTTAATTATTTTTTTCCAGTAAATATTTGGTTTAGCATGATTATTTTTTTTTGAAACTTTCCAATCTTGACCGTATTGAAAAACAAGATATTCTTTAGCTTTATTTAATGTTGGAAAATAATAATTAAATAATTTTATTTTTTTTAATTTTTCAAAGTAAACCTCTGGAATATAGTAATCCAGACATCTTCTGCCCAATAATTTTTTTTTAAAAAGATAAAAATCTATATATTCATTTTTTTTAATAATGGATAACAATGAATTTTCTTCATATCTTGCAATTTTAAAACCACTATTCATAAATCTATAAATTAGATCAATTAATTTTTTTTTATCTTCATATAAAACAAAAATATCTGTGTCTTCATCGTGAGCTATAAAATTTTTTTCTCTTATGGCTCCTAACAATGTTCCAAATATTAAGCCCCATCTTATATTTGTTTTAATTAATATATTTCTTATAACTAATAAATTTTTTTGAGCAATTTTCTTATTTATTTTTTTTCTACCGTGATATAATTTTTTTTCATTATATGAAATTATTTTACCACTTGTTTTAATAAATTTTTTCATTTTACCCTATATGTTATTGTCTTTAAGCTTCAAAATATTTAGATTTTTTTAATTAAACTTTATTATTAAAGAAGTCATTCTTACCTACTTTTCTAAATCTATCTGTAAGTGAATATAGGTCAAGATTTGAAATATTTTTATTTGGAAAATACTCTAAGTGAGAAAAAATTTTAAATACATCATAATAATACGATGCTACATTAGAATGGTAAGACGACACATCAACAAGGCAATTATCTGCTCCTGCAAAAGTTTCTAACACATGAACTTGATTATTTTGGTTATTATAAATATATCTTGGAAGCGTATTATCCATACCAATTACTCCTATAACTTTATAATCAAGACTAATGTTCCACGCTAAAGCTTTGTACAACGTCATAGATATATATCCTCTAGGTAATAATGGGTTTATATTTTTCCAAATACTTAATTCTAACTCGATATAACAGTAGATTTCATTTTTCAATTTCATTGATTCAATTAATTTAATCTGCTGTGTTGGTATAAGAATTTTTATAGATGAATTTTTTTTAAGATAATTGATTAAATGATCAGTATTCTTATCACTTTTATCAAATTGAAAAGGATCACTAAATACGATCCATGATGGAATATGGGAGGATAGCCTGGTATTTTGATTCCAATTATTCACACAGTATGTTTCTCCACCTGATTTCACAAATTCATCTAATTCTTTTACATTTAAATATCCTTGAGACGGTCCATTTCCAATAACAAGTGATTTTTTATTTTTTGCAGTGCCAGATAACTTGAGTGTTTTACTTAAGTATTTTCTACCTTGGTACAAAGCGACAGGGTAAAGTAAAAAACATCTAACTATCGATTTGATATGATACTTTAATAATCTAAAAAAGGACCCACCTATAAGAGCCTTTGGTTTTGATAGATGTTTTTTTTTTCTTTTATTTTTAGTTGAAAAAACTTCTTTATGCTCCTCTATATATCTTTCTGTAGAATCCATTAAAAACCTTTAAACTTATAATCCTTAAAGTATTTCTGAGTATTTTTTAACCAAATATCTTTTTTTTTCATCTTAATATATGTTAAATTTATTTATTTATTTATATAATATCACACAAAGATATCATCTTTTTTTGAAAAAAATATTAAATACGATCTTTATTCCAAATCTAAAAATTAAATTAAATTAATTTTGTTTAATTTATCAAGATAAATATAATTATTTCATATTAAATTCTTAGTTTATTAAAAACGATACAAAATAAATTTATCTTATAAGTAACCTGCTATTTTAGAATAAATTTTTATATTTTCAACTTGTTCACTTAAAGAACAGAATAAAGAATAGTCTTTTTTTAAAAAGTTATAAATTTGTTTATACAGACCAGGTTTAAAGCTTTCATCTAATTTATTGTCTAATTCAATTGACTCAACTAAAACACTTTTTAACCTAACTACTTGTAATTTTTCAAGTGGTCTGAGAATGAAGCGGTTCTTACTGGTAATCAGTTCTAAACCCCATCGCCCTGGTCCTTGCCAGTCTGAAAGATAAGAAAATAAAACTCCTTGATTAGTAACACCTGCTCCACAAAAACGGGCAGATGCAGGATGCCAGTCTAAATTTCCTTCATACCAAGAATTCCAATCTTTTGGTTTGCCACATAAGTGAAAAGCAAGATCGATAACATGTGAAGAATTTCCTATTAGCCAGCGCTCTTTTACTTCGGGGCTTTGTTGCTCATTTCTTATTATATGAGCCCATTCAGTAAAATCAAAATTAACGCTCAACAGTCCCCCATCCTCTGTTATTAATTTTCTAAGTTGTTCTACGGAACTGTAAAAACGTCTGTTGTATGCAATAAACACTTCTACTTTTTTTTCATTTGCTAAATGATTAAGTGAGTTAATTTCCTTAAGATTGAGGCTTCCTGGTTTTTCTAATAAAATTCTTTTTGTACCTGAATGAATTAACTCTTCAGTTATTTTTGCTAATTGTTGAATTCCTACTGTAACAATAGCAGTTTGAGGCGACTGATCTATTTTCAAATTAGTTTCTAATCCACCTGTCCTTACTCCTAAACCTGTTGCTTTCTTAAATGCTAGTGCAGAATTTTGTCCACGACCAATTATTTCAAAAGGTTGCTTTAGAGTTTTTAAAACTCTAGCATAATCTTGTGCCATAGATCCAGCTCCAATGAGCCATATTGATTGAGCAGTCATGTAATGGGTACTCGTTTATCATTACATTTATTTGAAAAATTCCAATGTTCTAGCATTGCATCTAAAAAAATTTCGTGCTGACCTGAGGACTGCTTTAAAGTTGTTAAATCACTAGTTCCATTTTTTAGAATTTTTGTAACCATTGCTGCAGTTAATTCACTTTGAAATTCTATTCTACCATTTAAAATATCTTCTTTAGATTTTTGCGCAGTACCATTATCCTCATTTATTATCCAAATACTCTTATTTGGAAGCTCAACATATAAGATATCCTCTTCTACATTATGATTGGATTGTAATATAAGTTCTGTACCTCCTGAAAACTTTATAAATAATTTTCCTGTAACTTCAAAATATTCAGATCTTTTACTTTTAAACCAATTTTGATCAAGCCCATTTGTATTAACAGACATTAAAGATTCATCAGTCCACCAACAAATTAAGTCAATAAAATGAATCGCATTACAGCCTAGTCCCCACAAACCACCATCTTTTTTTACTTTTAAAGGTCCTTTTTCGTAAAATTTAAGTTTCAATTGCTGATGCCAATCAATTGATCTCCTAACCATATTAACCCATACTCCTTTTGCATCTATAGTTGCAGCCTGAATAATATCTAATTCTTGCTTTGATTGAGTTAAAACTTTTTCCAACACCCAGTAACTCACTTGAATAGAGCTGCTAATATTTTTAACTATATCTGCACGACCTTTTGAGGAAGTTGATACAATTGCTAAATCAGTTAATATTAAGTCTTCTGGTAAAACTTTACACCAACGAATCATATGTTGTGATTTATCACCCCCTGCCTCAATCCATAATTTTTTTGCCTTATCTAAAGAAGTATCAAAAGGATCAACAACTGTAATATCAAGATTTAAATTCATACTTACAAGTCCCTGAAGATATCTAGAACCAATTTGACCAGCTCCAATAAGAAGAATTTTTGACATTATAAGTTTTCGAATTAAAAATTATTATAATTGATTTTTTTTATAATGAGTAGTAATTATTTTTTCAATTTTCTGGAGCTCATTTAAATCAGCTTTAACACCAGTTGACTTTAGTAGCTGTATATAATCTTCCAGTAATCTTTTTTTTATAAATTCATATCCAAAAATTTTAAGAAATTTTTTAATCATATTTCTAATGATAAATGGCAACCTTGCAAAAGTTAGAAAGAAAATAGAAATTCTTTGATACTTAATAAAAGTTTCAAATAAAACTCTAACATTTGGCACATGATGTTTATTTGTTAATTTATTCATTTCTTTACAAGCTAATTCCATTCGAGATATGAGGTCTTCTCTTTCTATTTCATTTTTTTTTTCATACCACCAAATTTCAGGCCTATGCTCAGGGAAGTGGCTTGGAGAATCATTACGATGTGGTATACTTTCTTTTGATCGCATCCACATAATTTCTGGAATAGATTTTGTTTTACCAGCAAAAACTAATAGAAATTCTATTTGAACTTCTCCAGCTGCAAACCACGAATACTCTTTAGCAAAAGTAGCTTCTATAGCAACCTTCCAAACAGAACTTCTACATACACCATATATGTGAGCACATACATAATTTGTAAAATGTTTATCTATTCTAGAAGTTGGATTAGAGTTACTTAAATTAAGATTTTTTATTTCAGGATAAATATCCCAAGCATTAACTGATTCACCATTCCATTCAAATCCAAAAGCACGTCCAGTACAAGAAACAAGTTCTGGATTTGTAGATAGACAAATCAAACAAGAATTTAGAGCTGAAGGAATATAAAATTCATCATCAGAACCTAGTATAGAATATTCAGTATCAATAAGGCTAGTTGCAGAAAACATTCTCTCATACAAACTAACTGGATTATGAATATATTTTATATTAGACTTTAGTTTACTCAAAGAATCAGAACCTAAACTATTTTTACTTCCATCGAGCATGATAATAGTCACACTTTTCCCTGACCAATATTGCATGCATCTCAAAGCAAATGCTTGACGCTGGTATGTTGGAATAATGATTGTTAATTTCTTTAGTAAAGGAAAATTTGACTCACTTAAGTACACATCATCTCACTTTTTTTAAGTATCCATCACTTGCAACAGTGATTAATAGTTTATTTTGAATACTTTTATCAATTTCAAACTCAGTATTAGTCTTTAAATATTTCCATACTGCTGTTTTAGGATTATTTCCTGGACTCCAAGGACGGTCTAGAAACATCTCCTTAGGTAGTTCTTCAATAATAGTATCAAATACCACACAATAGCTCCCAACACTTGTTAGAGGGGCATAAGCCTCTAACTCTTTAAAAACATGTTCGAAAGTGTGGTTAGAATCAAGGCAAACAAGGATGTTTTTATATTTGTTTGCAATTTTTTTAACCTGTACAATAATGTCAGCGTCAATACTAGAACCTTGAATCATTTGAATTCGTGAAGACATGGGGTGAGCTTCAATCGCTTCCCTATTGTGAGATTTTATATCGATATCAACTCCCAAGACTTTACGTTTGGATTGTTTTGGATCGAATATTTCTTCTTTCTCTATAGCATCACACATGTCTAACAATGCCATCATTGAAGCACTCAATATCAATGAACCTCCATGAGCAATTCCTGTTTCAATAATCAGATCAGGTTTTACCTTCCAAATAAGCTCTTGCATAGCTACAATGTCTTGAGGATATTGAATAACAGGCCTACCGAGAGCAGAATAATTGTAACAGTATTTTGGTAATGTCGACTCTATTTTGAAACGATACGCCGCCTCAACTAATTGAAGGTTTTTTTCATTATTCTTGATTCTTTCTATTTTTTCTTCTTCAAACTTATTCATTTTTTATAACTTTATATAGAGTTGGTGAATGGTCATTATTTTGAATTTTTTAAAATAGTATTTTCTCTTAATATAAATTAAAAACATCAATTTGCAAATTTTTAAAGATCATCAAAAAATTATACCTTTTAGTTCCAGCAAATGAAAAGTGTGTTAAGGGACTAAATTATAATTTATTATTTTTTAAACTTGGATGACTGAAAATTTGAAACACCAAGTACATAGGGTGGATCTGTCAGGTTGTTAGGCCTGCTTCCAAAATTAAGTAAATTTCTTTTTCCATATTCATCAGCAATCTGTTCAGCAAACTCTCGAACTGTAATGGGAATTCCTGAGCAAATATTAATAGGTCCTGTTTGCTTACCCAGCGCTACTTCTGCTATCATTTGGCCTGCAATCGCAACATCTAAAAAATCTCGAATTTGTTCACCACTTGAGAGTTTTGCAACTTCATTTTTTTCTAATTTTGAATGTAAATAGCCCATCAATCTACGATGATCCTCATCTTCTCCATAAAGATAAAAAAGACGACACCATGCAAACTCAACAGCGCATAGGGGTAGTAAATTTGAAAGACTTGAATAAAGAGCAACTTTCGTATCAGCATACGGTGTGATTGGTTTTAGAGGTGCATCAACTGAAAGAGTACCTAATGATAAATCATACTCTAAACAAGTACCAATACCAACAAGTCGCTTTATGCCTGCTTTAACTGCACCTTTTGCAAGCTTAAGTGATCCTATCAAACAATCTAAATTTTTTTTTGAATTTAAATACCGACCTGGCTCTGCATACCAAGCAAGATGAATGATTACATCTATATTCTTACATTTTTGAGCCCACCAATCTGCGTCTTCAGCAAATAAGTCAGGTGTAGAGATTATATTTTCAATATTTAAAAATTCTGAAAGCAAACCTTCTTTTCCATCTCTAACTACAATTGTTATTTTTGAATCTGTTTTATTTAAGATGCGTATTACTTGCTTTCCAACAAATCCTGTGGCACCTGTTATAAGAAATCGCTTCATAAGATCTTTATGTCTGGCACAGCAATCATAAATTTAATACCTTTTTTTTCTGCCATAGTATTTTGTTTTCTAACTTCTTTAGCAATATTCCATGGTAAAATTAAAACATAATCTGGCTTGGTATGATTAAGATATTTTGGTGACAAAATAGGGATATGACTACCAGGCATAAAACGACCTTGTTTTGTTATAGCTCCATCGTATACAACAGGTAAAAGGTCTGACTTAATTCCAGCATAGTTAAGCAATGTATTTCCTTTGGCAGCAGCACCGTACCCAACAATTTTTTTTCCATTATTTTTTTGTTCAATTAGAAAATTCAGCAACTGATTCTTAACTCTATTAGCATGAAGTTGAAAATCTTGATAAGTTTTTAGCTTCTGCAATCCTTGTAGCTTCTCTTCTTTTAATAATAATTTTACTGATTTTTTTGTTTTTCGAGGATCGTCTTTATGACAGCCATATATGCGTAAACTACCTCCATGAGTCTCTATTTCTTCTACATCTAAAATTTTTAAACCTTCTTTTTTAAAAATTTTATTAACTGTATAAAGCGAAAGGTAAGAAAAATGCTCATGATAAATTGTATCAAACTGAGTATGTTCAATTAATCGCATAAGATGAGGAAATTCAAGAGTTATAACACCCCCTGGTTTCAAAACTAATTTTAGTCCTTTTGTAAAATCATTAATGTCAGGAACGTGTGCATAAACATTATTTCCAATGATCAAGTCTGCCTTTTTTCCTTCAATAGCAAGTTTCTTACCTAGAGTTTTACCAAAAAATTTACGTAAAACAGAAATGCCTTTTTTCTCAGCAAGAACTGCTGTGCTTTCAGTAGGTTCAATTCCTAAACAAGGAATACCAGCTTTTACAAAATTTTTTAATAAATATCCGTCATTTGAAGCAACCTCAATTACAAAACTATCTTTATTGAGATTGAATTCATGCTTTATTTTATTAGTATAATCTTTTGCATGAGTTAACCAGCCAGAGGAGGTGCTAGAAGTATAAGCATATTTTGATGAGAATAATTTTTCTGCATCAACATAATCTTTTGTTTGTACCAACCAGCATTTGTCACAAACAAAAACTTTGAGTGGATAATAAATTTCAGGTTTATCTAATTCATCTTTACTTAAATATGAATTAGATGGAGGAGCATAACCTAAATCTAAAAAAGTATGAATCAAAATTGTACTACAGTGGCGACAATTCATAAAATCTTTACCCCCAAAAAATTTTCATTCAGCATTGGGTTGATCATATCACGTCCAGATTGTTCTGTTATAATTTTTGGCCATTGAATTTTTAAACGCTGATCAAGAGCGTTGAGAGTTCCTTCGGCATTAGCATTGTAATCGGCGGTATGAAAGTATAGCATTTCACAATCATCTGCTAATGTTTGAAAACCATGAGCAAACCCTTCTGGAATAAAAAAACTTTGCAAATTACTTTCTGATAGAGTTACAGCATGATATTCCATAAATGTTGGTGATCCTTTTCTTATATCAATAGCCACATCCCATACTTTTCCTTTTAAACAAGAGACTATTTTAATTTCTGCGTGAGGTGGATATTGAAAATGTAAGCCACGTACTGTTCCTTTTTTTTTTGTGAATGAGTGGTTAATTTGACGAATATTTTTTTCTTTTAAAAAGGTCTGAAAAGTTTTTTGGCAAAAAATACGCTCAAAAAAACCACGCTTATCGTTGTGGTTATCATGATTAATCAGGTAGCTACCTTTAAGTTTTGTTTCTTGGAATTTCATTTTTTAATTATCATTTTTTTATTTTTTTTTCATAAGCGTCAATCTGAGCATTAGTAATAAACATTAGATCCCCACGACTACACCATACTTGATACCAGTCGATAGTTTTATTCAATGCAGTTTCTAAATTCCATTGATGTATCCAACCCAATCTAGATTTAGCCTTGGAGCTATCAATTTTTAACAACCCTGCCTCATGTAACTGTGGTGTATTTTCAATATTCCAACTAGAACCTTTAAAGCTACTACTAAGATGTTTAATAATTTGTGATACTGATCTTGCTTTACTTTCATCGGGACCAAAATTCCAAGCTTCTGCATAATTATTTCCATCTATAACTAGTTTTTCAGCAAGCATTAAGTAGCCTGAAATTGGTTCAAGCACATGTTGCCATGGACGTATAGCATTTGGAGAACGAATTTGAAGTGATTTACCTGCATTTAGTGCTCTAAAAAAGTCAGGAATTAATCTATCTCTTGCCCAATCCCCTCCACCAATAACATTTCCTCCACGGACAGTAGCTAGATTAATTCCACATTTATTGAAGAAAGATTTACGATATGCTGTTGATACAAGTTCTGCACAAGCCTTACTACTAGAATATGGATCATAACCACCTAAGCGATCATTTTCTTGGTAAGGCGAAATTTGTTCTAGGTTTTCATAGCACTTATCAGTTGTAACGTTAATGATAGCTTTTACATTTTCTGTATATCTAGCTGCCTCTAAAACATTTGCAGTTCCAATCACATTAGTCTTAAAAGTTTCTATTGGGGAACTATAAGATTCTCTTACTAATGGTTGAGCGGCCATATGTATAATTACAGATGGATTGGCTGTTTTCATTGCATTAATAAGTGTTTTTAAATCAAGAATGTTTTCAATTGTAGACTTTGATAATAATTTTTCTAGCTTTATAGACTTAAAAAAGTTTATTTGTGTAGGTGGTGGAAGTGAATAACCATAAACATTGGCTCCTAATTTTGATAGCCACAAGGAAATCCATCCTCCTTTAAAACCAGTGTGGCCTGTAATAAATACATTTCGATTTTTCCAAAATTTTAAATTCATCACCAAGTTTTCCAAGGTGCTTTATTGCTTTCCCATAGTTTATTTAAAATAATTTTTTCTCTTAGAGTGTCCATAGGCATCCAAAAATCTCCATGTTTAAATGCCATAAGTTCTTGTTCTTTTGCAAGGTTAATAAGTGGTTCACTTTCCCAAATTGTTTGATCTTCTTTAATAAGGTCTATCACACTTGGGTGTAGTACAAAAAAACCACCATTAATCCAGCTATCCTCACCTTCAGGTTTTTCTTCAAAATGCCTCACCACATCATTTTGATCTAATTTCAAAGCACCATATCTTGCTGATGGTCGTGTAGCCGTCAATGTAGCTTTCTTACCATGTTGTTTATGAAAAGAAATCAATTCTGTAATATTTACATTGCCCACACCATCTCCATAGGTCATGCAAAAAGCATCTTCATTTTTTATATAATCATGTACTCTTTTTAAACGACCTCCAGTCATGGTCGACTCACCAGTATCAACTAAAGTGACATTCCAAGATTCTGCGCTATTATGATGAATCTTAATATCATTATTTTTCATAGAAAAGGTAACATCAGACATATGAATAAAATAATTATTAAAATATTCTTTAATGACATGTCCTTTATATCCACAACAAATAATAAAATCATTAATCCCATAAGAAGAATAAATTTTCATTATGTGCCAAAGAATTGGTTTTCCTCCAATTTCTACCATTGGTTTAGGCTTACTCTCTGTTTCTTCAGAAATACGGCTACCCAAACCCCCTGCAAGTATAACTGCTTTCATTTATAACTTTCTTTTAATTTAATTATTATTTAATTTAATATTATTAAAATCTGCTTTACTTTTTTTATTTTATTACATTAAATATTCTTTTAAAACATTAATTAACTATTGTAATTAGTCATTATAAAGAACAATATTTTTATATCTTATAACGGACTCTTTATCTGAACAGTCAATAAAATTTTTCCATACATCATGTGGATACTTATTTGGTGAGAAAAATTTTCTAGATATTTCATTAGAATTTTCTAGAATTAAATCATCTGGTAGTTCATTTCTAATATTAGATTCATTTATGACAAAGACTCTTCCACCCAAGTAACCTAATTCTACCAACAGAGAGCTATTCCCACCAATTATAACTTTTCGGAGTGGGCCATCACGTCCAATAACATCTTTTATAACCGGATTGTTAGGTTTAAACCAACGACTCACTGATATTCCAATATCAATTAAAGATTTTGAAATTGAAAGTAATTTTTGATTAGTATCATGAAATTCTAAATTTTCAAAAATAATTGTAACTCCTTCTAAAAATATTTTTTCATCAGGAAGTGTGGGCTTACCTATTACAAAAATTTTAGAATTAACATGTTTTTTAAAAATAAATTTATTATAATTACCCCAACAAAGAATATTTTTACAAACTGAATTTAAATATGAAGTAACTGGATATCGTAACTCATAAGAGTCTTTTTCACTATAAGCACTAAGAGAATGTTGAAGAGCAAATGTTTTTATATTTGATATATTCGCAATTTGGCAAATTAAATTTTCAACAAGCACCATTTCTTGAAATGAAACTAGTTTGGAATGTTTCATCAGATGAGGAAATACTTTTAATACATCAGAAAGTGCACCAAAAAAATGAGTAAAAATTTTAAATCCTGTCATACTGAATAAATTAACGTGATTATCATTTAGAGTTTTCAACCATATATTTTTAAATTTTATTAACAAAAAAATACAAAAAAATATTGTCACTATATCTACTTTTTTAGTTCGCTTACTAAAAATGCATACAGTAGTATCTTCAACATTCTCATAACATTGAGAATGCTTATCTAGATCAGGCCTTGAATGTGCGCGTATGTAAAAAATAGATAATTTTTTACTTTTAGGAAAAATGATTAGAGGATTAGAGAATATGGACAGATATACCGTCTTCAATAAAAGCCTTGATAATGAAATAAAATTTTTAAAAAAAGTTTTTCTATTATTATCTTCGTTATTTGCAAAAATCCATAAATTTACCTTAAAAATTTTTTCTAGATCAAGCATTTTATTTGAAAAAATGTGATCAATTTTTCTTAATTTAAAAAATATATTCATTATTTTTATTCTGTCTTAAGTAACAATATCAATAAAACATAATATTTCGTATAGATAAAAATAGAAATTAAATTTATATTTTTTAGTTTTAGTTTTAGTTTATTTGTCTCTAAGTTTTTTTATTTCTGCTTCGACCTTGATAACATCTTCTGGTTTATCTACCGAAATGTTACCTTTTTTAATTTCTACCACTAAAATTATCATTTCGTAGGCTTCGAAAACCAATTTCAACAAAATCAATTTTAATTGAACTCATTGCATATAAATATTTATTAGCAAGTTCAGGTATAAAATTCCAGTTATTATAATAACCTCCATCTCGAAGAGTACAGTCAAGTAGTTTTATATATTTAACCATACAACCAATCTAAACAATAATTTTATCAAATTATATTTAAATACATTTTTTTTACTATAAAATAAAATTTATATATCAATTAGTCTTTCTTTTTGGCAATAAAAATCATACCGCTTGAAAAAGTATTAAGACCAAAATACTTAAAAAAATTTTCAATAGTTGCCACAATTATAAAAATTGGTACAAAAAATGCAAAATAATCAGTTGCTCTAAAATATGTTTTTATTTTAATATCTTTAAAACCAATATTTTGAAGAAGTTTTTTCATTTGATTGGGGGAGCAGTTATCAAAAAAAGCTGGAAACCCTGTAACTGTCTCAGCTTCTGGTCTTAAATGATGTATTAAAATTTTTTGTAGTTTAGGTCCAATAATCCTAAGAATAACAGAATAAAGATGATATTTATTTGGCACGTAATGCATTGTAACACCATCATGATTAAGCCCATTATAAATTGTTAATAAACTTTTTTCATTATTAGGCAAATGTTCCAATAATGTTTTAGAAATTATCATATCGAATTTTTGATTAAGTTTTTTTTCAATCGGTTGTAACAAAAAAAAATCATAAATTTTATAATTTTCAGAATTGTCATCTATATCTAAACCAAAAAGAACATAATGTTTAGATTTTTTTAAAATTGGCCTATTGGCACCTCCAACTTCTAAAATATTTTTTGGTAATTTATCATTTATATAATTATCAATTAATTTTTTTAAGTCATCATTATAGTTATCTGGATCACCAAAAAAATTTGGGAATTTGGTTTCTAGCTTTTTACAGATAGATTTATTAAATCTTATAAATTTTTTAAACATTTTTACTTATCTATTATTAATTAAAAAATTCAATGTATAGAATAAACTCTTTAAAAATTTAAATGGCCATAAAATAAATAGTCTTATCTTGATAGGAAATAATTTTTTAATTTTTTCTTTAATTTTGTAGAAATGTCCATTTTCTAAAATTTTTAAATTGTTCCTTGAAATCCGATTAGGGTAAAGACCTCTAGAAATCAGAGAATGACCTGGTTGATAATTATCATCATCAATCACTACAAACTGTTCTTGATTTGGTAATGAGTGCAAAATCACTGGAGAAATTTTATCATTAGAAACTTTTTCGAAATCAAATGGTAAATTTCTATGAAATCGTTTTAGATAAGGTTTTGGTGATAATAAAATTTTAATAAAAAAATCTTTTTGCATAATACTTGCCGAACTAACAGTATAAAATTCACCTGCAAGTTGTCTTATTTTTGAACAATTTTTTTTGTCTAATTTATATACTTTTGTATATTTTCCTAACTTATATGGCTCTATTAAATCATAATTTTTTCTTACTTCATCTAAGAAAAAAGTATAGGAAAAATGTTCAACATCAAATTCTTTCATTTCCATAATACAATTTTTTAGATCTATTGGAGAAGAAATTAAAATATGATCTTCAATCCAATAAAAAACATAGTCAGAATTAATTTTTTTTGAAATTATTAAAGAATCATACATCCAGCCTTGTTTACTTTGCAGGTGAAATAAATTTAGATTTTCTCCCAATTCTTTTTTTAAAAAATTAGCAGCTTCATGTTTTAAGCTTCCTCTAATATTGATGACCCATTCTTTAGGATTTATATCTTTAAAAGAAAAAAAAGAGTCTTTCATTCTCTGTAAACGTTCCTCATTATCAATAAAAAAATTTGAAAAAATCGCTAAAGAAGGCTGAGTCATTATTTGTCTAACTCTATCTTTAACATACACATATGAAGTGCATACAGAAATAATAAATAGGGATAATAATACAGTGGTAAGATATTCAAAGAATTAATGTGGTTAAAATTCTGCATTTTTTTGTAAGATAAAAAAATGTTGTTATATCACTAATAATAGATTCTTACACATCTGTAAAGTTCTTTTCTTTGCCCATATTAATTATAATAATCATTTAATCATCTTTTTGAGAAAGATTAATACCTTTGTGAAAAAAAATTTTGGATCTAAAAATAAAGATCTAATCAAAAAATTAATCCTCCATGGATATAATTGATTTTTAGGTCTAAAATTAAACTTAAAAAAGTTAAGATCTAAATTTTTATCATAAGAATTTTTTTTGGGATGAAATTTTATATTAAAATTAAAAATTTTAAAATTTGAATACTCAAAATTACTAGGGATGTAATTTGCACCATACGTTTGTGTGCCAGTATTTTTTACTAAGTTATGCTTGGGTATTATAAACATTGAATTATGAGTGATACCAATTAATAGCCATAGAAAGGACCAGCTATCTAATTTATTTGATAAAATTAAATTATAAACTTTCTTAAAGTATCTTTTTTTCAAATCATTATTCAAAAATAAATTCCATTCTTTACTTTTTAAAAGTTTGGGCCATTTATTTTTTGAAGTAAATTTTTTTGCAGTTAACCAGCTGCTTCTCCAGGTAGCCCAGCCCCAACTAATAAAAATTTTTGAAAAAAAATAATCTGAATTGATTTCTGTTTTTTTAAAAGGTGTGTGTCCTGATATAGAAAATATGCTATCATCTTTGGAAAACTTAGTTAATAGATGATTACAAAATTTAAAAAAACCTATAGATGGTAAGTTATCATCTTCCAGAATAATTCCTCTTGTTTCTTGAGAAAAAAACCAATCTAAACTTGAAAAGGTTGCTTTTTGACAACCTATATTTTGATCTAAAATTCTATATTTAATATTATAATTTTTTTTTAATTTTTTAATTAAATTTATAATTTTAAGTTGCTGACATCTATCAAAATTATTTTTAGGGCCATCTATTGAAATGTAAATTCTAGCTTTATAAAATTTAATACGTCTTAATAATTTTTTAAAATTTTCAAATCTATTATATGCGGTAATAAGTATTGGCGCATTATTCATTTAATTTTAAAGTGACGTTTATACCAGTTTATGAATTCTATTAAGCCCTCTTCAATTGTAGTTCTTTTTTTTATTTTTGTTAACGCTTCTATTTTTTTTGAATTTGAAAATGTCCCATGAACATCACCTTTTTGTTTTCCTCGGTATTTAATTTTTGCTTTCATTTGTAAAATATTCTGTATCAAATTTACCACTTTCATAATTGAGATAGGTCTACCAGAACCTATGTTAAAGATTTCAAAAAAAGGTTTTTTTATTTTTAAAGTTTTTATGACTAAAGAATAAACTAGATCTGTAGCATAATTAATATGAGTAAAATCTCGATAATGATTTCCATAATTATTGATATAAATTATTTTTTTTTTTAAAATTCTTTTTACAAAATCAAAAATTGCCATATCTGGCCTTCCATAGTTTCCATATACAGTGAAAAATCTCAGACCAATAATTTTAAATTTAAAAAGATTAAAATAAGCCTTAGCTAATATCTCATTAGATTTTTTTGTAGCTGCATAAATCTGCAAAGGGTTTTCAGTGTTTGATTTTGTTTCTTTAAATGGTGGTTTATTATTCTCTCCATATACGCTACTTGAGCTGGCATATAAAAAAGTTTTAATTTTTGAATTTTTTGTTTCTTCTATAATATTCGAAAAACCAATTAAATTGCTATCAATATACTCATAAGGTTTTTTTAAAGAATATCTTACACCTGCCTGAGCAGCTAAGTGAATAACAGCATCAAATTTTTCTTTTTTAAAAAGGTTTATAATTTTTGTTCTATTAGAAATATCTATTTTTTTAAAAGTAAATTTTTTTTCTTTATTAAGTATCTTTATTCTATCTTTTTTTAATGATACTGAATAATAATTATTTAAATTATCCAAACCGTAGACTTCAAATTTTTTTTCTAAAAATTTCTTTGCTAGATGAAATCCAATGAAGCCAGCACAACCAGTTATTAAAATTTTCATAAATAATTTTTATTTATTAGTATTAACTTCGTTGCTTATCGAAATTTTGTTATTTTTAAAAACATCTTTTAGCCAAATCTCTAACACTAGGACTCTGTAAAAATAATTTCTTTTAAATGATATAGTCGAAAGTAATTTCATAAATTTTCTATCATCAAAAATGCCTAATTTTCTTAAAAAGCTTTTATTTTTAAATAATGGTAGAAACTTTTTATATAATATTTTTGGCCAAATACGAGGAACATCAAATCCTTTTTTTTTATTTTCATTGCTAATATTTAGACTTTCTTTAATAATTTTTTTAAACAAATGTTTCTTAGGATCTAAATAGTCTTTATTAGATAGTCGATGTTTAAAAACTTCCTCTACAAACTTATAATCAACATAAGGAACTCTTGCTTCTACACTTTTTGACATTGATAATTTATCAAGCTGCATTAATCCATTTTCCCTTAAATAAGTTTTCATTAATAAATGACTAAATATTGAGTCAATATTTTTTTTATTTATCCTGTGCTCAAAAAAAAGAGATTCATTTGGATGTGAAAATTTTAAGTTTTTATTAAATTTACTTGTAAAAATATTGGTAAGTTTTTCTTCATAATATTCGGAATAAGAATTATTATTCATATATGGTAAAATTTTTTTTCTTCTATAATCTAATAATAGTCGTAGCATGTATGGCAATCTAAATATTTTGATAATCCATTTAGCCCACTCCTTAAATGAATAACTTTTGGGAATAAGCAATATAAATATTGAAAGGATTTTTAAAAAATTATTTTTTTTTGAGATTAGCACATTCGAAATTTTTAGATTCTCAAGCACATCATCATAGCCCCAAAAAAGCTCATCTCCACCATGCCCAAAAAATAAAACCTTTATTTTAATCTTATTTGCATAATCCATAAGCTTGTAATAACTACTACTAGCTAAATCAGAAATTGGTTCATCTAGTGATATTACCATTTTTGTGAAATTATTAAGCATTTCTTTGTCAGATAGATTTACTAATTTTAGATTTACTCCATATTCTTTCATTTGTCGTTTTGCAGTCTTTGCTTCACTAATAAATTGACTTATATGATTAACCGATAAAGACTGAAATTTAATTTTTTGGTTTTTTAAAAGAATTGCTAGGGCTGAACTATCAATCCCACCACTCTGTGCTAATCCAATTTTTGTATGAGCACGAGGAATAATTTTTCCTATATCTTTAATTATTTTTAGAAAGTTATCTTTTTTATCTTTTTTATGTTTTTTTAAATTCTTTAAATCCCAATACTTTTTTTTTTTTATTGTTTTACTTTTTAAATTAATTTTTATGTAATTTCCAGCTTCTAATTTAAAAATACTTTTTACAAATGTTTTCGGCTCAATAATATAACCATGGAAAAGATAATCATTAATAGCATCACAGTCTGCCTTAAAATCAGAACTTAAAGATTTAACAAGTGATCTAAATTCTGAGTTAAAATATATTAAATTTTTTTCCAGCTTATAATAAAGTGGTTTCTCACCCACTCTATCTCTAAAGATGTAAACTAATTGTTTTTTTTGATCGTATAAACAGAATGAAAACATGCCTCTCAATAATGAAAAACCTTTTATCCCTGAAAACTCATATAATTTTAATATAACCTCAATATCAGTGTCAGTTTCAAAAAATATTTTTTTTGAATTTAAATATTTCTTTATCTCTAGAAAATTATAAATTTCTCCATTTGCTATAAGAACTATATCTTTTTTTTTTGAAAAAATTGGCTGATTTCCATTTTTTAATCCAATAATACTAAGGCGATTGTTAATTAAAAATACCTTTTTGCTTAGAAAATTTCCAGTGTGGTCTGGTCCTCTATGTTTTTGTAACTTGGATGCAATTTTTGCAGTTTTAATATTTTGTTTTGTTAAATTATCAAAATTTATTATTCCTGTTATTCCACACATATTTCTAAAATTGTTTTTTATATTTTAAACCATTAATAAATTTGAGTAAACTTCTACCTTAAAATAAAATTGAATAATAATTTTTAATGTTATCTATTCTGAACACATGAAATTTTTCTTTTGAAAATTTTTTTACTAAGTAAAGTCCTATAAAAGGCAAGCATACTGCTATTAAAATTTTCATATCTAAGATTTGCTGTAAATTAAATCTGTTAAAATTGTAAATAAAAAATTTTATTATCATAAAAATACACTTCATTCTTTAAAATTAATTATAAGATTAGCAAAATATTATGTTAGGATTAATATTTTTATATATATCAGAATAAGTTTTGATTATTTTTTAAAAATTTTGATGAAATAGATACTTTTAGTTCATTTTTTAAATAATCAATTTCTTTTTTATTATTGCTACTTTCCATTTTTTTCCAAAATAAATTATTTAGCATCTTACTTTCATCATTAGTATTATGGTTCTGTATTATTTCTTCCATTTCAATTACGGCATCAAGTATCTCTTCAGGCGAATTATTTACTACTGTTAAATTTTTATTTTTATAAGGATCTGAGATAGAGTGTATGCTGGTGTCATGATCAGGAAATATAGAATTATTTTCTTTAAAAGTTAGAAATCTTTTCTTTTTTGTACAATAAAATTTTTTTGGTAAAATTAATGAACCAGGTGAGCAGGTGCTTATTACGCCTAAATTAAAGGGTGCAATATTTACATATAATGTTTTTTTTCTTAGCATAGATGAAATATTAGATAACCCAGTATTTCCCACTACATTATATCTTGAATATTTGTTTAAAATATAATCAATCTCCTCATTAGCCTCAAAATCATTTGAAGTAAAAATTTTCGTTTTAAAATTATTTAAACTTTCTTCTGAAAAAGTCTCTCCTAATTTAACTATTGAATATTTTTTTTTATTCAAATAATCAATTGCTAATTTATAATCAATAAAATTAAAATTTCTGTAATCATGGAAATTTTTATCTTCTGATGCATATTTATTAGTATAAAGATTATTTCTAGCATGTAGTCCTACAAAATTTTCATTAAGACCATATTTTGAAAATATTTCACTAATTCTATTTTTAGAATATATCGGCAGAATAATTTTAGATTGATGTTTTAAATCAAAAGAAAATTCAGGGTTAAATTCGTCCCAATTAATAATTAAATTTGAATTTGGATCGACCCGAGATATTGAATAGAATAAATATTTAAAAACTCTTGAAAAAAAAATATTTTTATTTTTTTTATAAAAATTAAAAATAAATTTGTTTGAAATTTTTTTATCTTGTCCAATGAATATTAAATAATCCTCTTTACTTTTCAAAAGTATAATATCATAGTTTCTTACAAGGTGCCCAATTCTAGATGTGGGCAAAATGGTAATTTTAAATTTAATAAACTTATTAAATATTTTACAAATTGGAATTAATAAAGATCCTATGACAAAAAGCATATATGATTTCATTAATTCTTTGTTTAAATAATTTTTTAGAAGTGATTTGATCATGTATTAAATTATGGTAGTTGGTCTAAAATAAAAAACTACATCAATTTTTAAATTATTATAACATTTTTCAATTTGTATTTTTTTTTTTTATTGTTAAAATAAAAATGTATATTTTTTTTAACCCTAATCAGATAATTAATAAAAACAATTATGGGTGATAAAAAAAATAATAATGTATTATTAATAAAATATATAAATATAAACAAAGTCAATAAAGTATTGTTTTCAAATATTTTTTTTTTAAAATTTTTAATAAGTAAATTCTCAAGAGAGAAAAGATTAATATATATGTTAAATGTAAACTTCTCGTTTATAAGCAAATTATTTTGGTATTTAATGAGGACTTTTTTTTTAATATTTAAACATTCTAGAACTAAATTTTTGAAAAAGTATATAAATATATTTAAATTTAAAAATGTTAAATATAATGAAAAAAATTCACGTTTATTTGGGATTAATATTTTAAATAATAATAAGCTGTTAACTTGAGTAAATTTATTTTTTTTATACTGCTTTGTCTTTAGAAAAAATTTTTTTAATAAAACTGTAGCAATATCAATAGTATTTTTATCTTCTTTAAAATTTTTTAAACTTTTTATGAGATAATCTTTTGTTTTAAAGTCATTATAATAATCATTAAAATAAAATTTTTTAAAAAGAGTTTCTCTAAAACAAACTTTCTCTTCTTTTAAATTAAATAGTTTTAATAATTTTTTTATATATTTTACTCTATTTACATTAAATAGATGAAATCTTATTAGATAAGATTTAAATTTAATATTTTCTAAATCTAAAGTAGGTTTAGTTAAATAATCAAATATCTGATAATGACTAAAAAAACATTGAAAATAATTTCTTGATGATGGTAAGTTTAAATAATTAGGCTTAATGATTGACTTAAACTCACGTTGAAAGTAATTTTGTTTAATTCTACTTTCAGAGAAAAAAATAATTTTTGTACTACTTGGAAAATTAAATAGGATTTTTTCTTTCATAAAAACATAGTTATGAATATGCATTACAAAATATTTAATTTTTGATAAATTAATTTTTAATGCTTTAGCATAAGCATAATGTATACAGTTTATGAAATTAAAAAAATTCTTATCACCATCTGTATACAGTTTTAAAAATTCTTCATTAAATATTTTTTTATTTATCTCTTTTACTTTATTTCCTGATTTATAAATTTTTCCAAATTGTTCAGAACCTTTATTATATCGTAAGTTAAATAATGATTTAAAATATTTATTAAATAAATTTAAAATTTCATGAGGCTCCCTATTGTGAAATTTTTTATAAAAAATATAAAAATATGAACTAATTGTTCCTGGTATCATCACAATTTGACTATGACCATCCAAATGATTTTGAAATACCTTTGTTCCTTTACCGTTCCCCTCAAATATAAGGATATAATTTATTTTTTCTCTAAGCATTAAAAAAATTTTTTATATTTTTACAGGTATAATAAATTTGGTCTTCACTCAAATTTTCATGCATTGGTAAACTTATTATTTCATTTGCAATTCTCTTTGCGTTCTTAATATTTTTTTTAAAATTTAGCTTGTTATATGGAGCAACTTCTGGAATTAATTTTTCATAATATATTTTAGTTTCAATATTTTTTTGTCTTAAAAAATTTTGTAGTTTATTTCTATAATCTTTATTCACATTAACCGTATAAGTATAATATATTTTTTCTTCATTCTTTCTTCTTTCTGGCGTCTTAACTATATCTTTAAGTAAATCATTATATAAATTAGCTAAATGTTTTCTTTTATTGATTGATTGTTGAATATTACTTAACTTTTGATTTAAAACGGCAGCTTGTATTTCATCCATTCTGAAATTTAAACTGCTATACTTATAAGTATATTTATATCTATAATCTTTTCTCTCAGATCCATTATATCTATAAAATAAAAGCTTATTATATATTTCCTTATCATCTGTATAAATAGTTCCAGCCTCTCCAAAAGCAGAAAATATTTTCATTGGATTATGACTTATTGCTGAAATTTTACCGAAAGATCCTGATTTCTTATTTTTATAAGTTGCTCCAAAGGATTGTGCTCCATCCTCAATTATTGGTATTTTATATTTTTTAGCAATTTTTTCTAGAGCTTCAATATCACAAACTTGACCTGTATAATTAACAATTAGAATAGCTTTTGTTTTATTTGAAATCATTCTTTCAACACTAATTGGGTCAATAGTTAAGTCATTTTTTATGTCTGCAAATACTGGTTTTAGTTTATTTTCAAGAATTGCATTACTCGAAGCTATCCAAGATAATGGTGTAGTTATAACTTCATCTTTTTTATATATTGAAGATTTTAAAGTTTTAATAGCAAGATAAACTGCGTCTGTCCCAGAGCTGACACCAATACAATATTTTCTATTGGTATAATTTTTTAAATTAGTTTCTAATTTGCCAAGATGTTTCCCATTATAAAAAATTCCACTTTTAATTATATCACCATAAACATTTTTGAAATTATTAAGTTTTTTTTTGTCTTTAATTCTAAGATCGATAAAATTAACTTTCATTATTTCTTTTTATTAACACATATAATAAAATAATAATTAGCCATTTTGCTATAACCTGTATGAAGCACTTCATCATTCATTGAAAAAACAAAAGTATTATAAAAAAACATTTCTAATTTTTTTTTTAGGTTTTCTTGTGTCTTACAATTAATATGACCTATTTTTGATAACTTACTTGCATATTTTTGTGAATATATTGAGGGGCAGCCAAATATTAAAATGCTATGATTATTTTTTAGTGATTTACATATATTTTTTAAGTAAGTATTTTCATTTTTTTTACTAATATGTTCAAAAACATCAACTGCATAAATGGCCTCATAACTTTCTTTAGTTGGAGATACACACATATCATGAATAAAGGCTTTTTTGAAATTCCATTTTTTTTCTTTATTATTTTTTTTTATAATTTGATCTATAAATATAGGATCCAGATCACTAACAGATAAATTTGCAACTTCCTGTTTAACAACTCTGGAAAAAAAAGCATCGCCACATCCAAGTTCTAAAATATTTTTTTTTCCTGACAACATTTTTGCTACAAATTTATATCTTGAAAGTGTGAATCCTAATGCCCTTGGGTCATCATTCCAGCTTTGAGATGACATATAACCAAAAGTTTCTAACCCTTTTTTTAGGTAAAGATTTAATACTGGCTGATTTTCTTTACTTTTGGCTTTAAAATTTTTTTTCATCATTGAAACAAAGCTATAATAAGTATATTTAGCATTACATTAAGTTAAAGGTAATATTTATTAAACATAACTTATTATTATAAAAAATCAATTTTTATAAACAATTTTTTTATTTATGATCCTAAAGTTTTCATCAAAAATATATGACAAAAAATATGATAAAAAATTATTCTTCATCATCTATTTGATATTAAAAGTCATAAATTCAGTTTTTAGATATAAATTTCTAGTTCCTCATTGCCACTCTAAATCACGTATATACTCCAACACATGCAACGCATTAAAAATAAATAAATCAAAAAAAATTTTTTTAATCTATAGTCCTTTAGCAAACTTATATTTTTATGAAATTCTTCGTAGAAAATATTTTGGTATTAACAATTCATTAATTTTCAATATTATATATCCAACTTATATAAAATATCATAAAGATGAAAAATTATGGTGTAATACATACGATCATGGCATGTTTAACAAACACAAATCTTTAAACCAATTAAAAATTTGTAATAAAAAAAATCAAGAAGAGCAAATATTTATAAAAAAATACTTTAAAATTCGTAATTTTAATAAATTGATTATCATTGCTGATAGGGGGAAAAATTATAGTGATTATAATTTAAGTCGAAAAAAAAATTACTTTGATTTAAATGATTTTAGACCAAGCAAAATTGAGACAAGAGTTAAGATGATAAAATATCTAATAAAAAATAATTACCAAATAATATTAGTAAATGAAGGAGGTAAAATAAATGATAACTTTATAATAAATGTGAATAATGAAAATATTATAAATTTTTTTTCTGAAACAAAAAAATTCAATAAATATATTATTGATAAATTGTTTATATCTTTAATTAAGAATAGTAGATTGGTCATATCAGATATATCTTCTGCTTATGCTTGTTGTGCTGCTTTTGGGAAAAAATATTTTTTAACCAATACATTTCCTTATGTTGAAAAAAACAGAACAGATAATGACTATATCATGTTTAAATTTACTAAAAATAAATTCAATAAGTTTAATAAATTTAGTGATTTAAAAAAATATAATTTTGATAAAAATGTTGGCTTTATAAATGAAAGTGATTTAAAAAAATTTTTATTTGATAAAAATAAATTTATTGAAAATAATGAAGATGATTTTTTAAATTCAATTAAAGATATACTTACTAATAAAGTTGTGCATGCGAGTAAATTTCATTCTTTATTTTTAAAAAAATACTTTACTAATGGATACTTGTACAATGGGAAAATTCCAAAATCACACTATTTAAAATTAATTAAAATACTCAAATAATCAAATTATTATATTTGAAAAAAGTTTTTAAATTTTTTTTTTATTAAAATTTTTTTAATCATATTATATTTTATTCCCATATAGGGAATCATAATCAAAATGTCTTTATCATAAATTTTATCTAGTAATCTGTATTTTTTAACTGTTTTATTAATTTGATCATCTATTAGGCCTCCAAAATTACTCAAATATTTTGCTATAAAATAACTGTTTACTCTTGTGCCAAAAATGAATGTTTTTTTAAGATTTAGGTTTTTAATTTGAAGGGATTTTTGATTTAAATATTTATGAATTGCATCTAATTTATTAACTTTTTTTGCTTTTCTTAATTTTTTATTTTTATTAAAATTAACTAAAGCAAAATTAACAGTGGATAGATAATTCCTTTTTAATAATTTTGTTTCTTTATTTAAATTTTTTTCTAGAAAATTAATAAGTCCTATTTTTGAAAATTTTAAATATTCATCTCCTAATAAAAAAAAATATTTATTAATATCAATAGATGGTGTTGTTATATACATTTTGGTTTTAAGATAACTTTTTCTTTTTATGAATTTAAAGAAACTCTTGTAATTTAAATAATACTGAAGACTATTAAATGATATCATTATATCAATTTTTTGATCGATCTTTTTTAAATTACTTGTAATGATACATTTAGTATTTGTTTTTTTATTATAAAATAAATAATCTTTAGAAATTGCAATATCATAGAAGAAAATTTTTGTATTATAAAAAAAATTTGAATAATCTTTTAATTGATTAATACTTGAGTTTCCATAATCAAGAATTCTAAGATTATTTTTATTCTTTATTTCTTTATTAAAAAAATGTTGGTATATATTAACATCATTAAATTTTGGTATCAATTCTATATCTTTACTTTTTGTAACAAGTTTTTTTTTAGCAAATATTTTTTTATATAATCTTTTTAAAAATAGAGTCTTCATACTGTAAATTATTTTACAGTCTCTACACTCAAGATAAGTATTAGATGAAATTATTTTAGAAAAATCTCTGTGCGAGTAAAAATCAAAATTAAATTTTTTTTTGAATATATTTGAAGAATTACAATTTTTACAATACATTTTTATTTTTAATAAAAAATTCTTTATATTATTCTATTTTATTTGATGTAATAAAACTTTCATAATTTTTCGAAATGTAACTGGTGAACTATTTGAAATACTTTCTACTGAATTAGCAGCAGCTAAACTACTGATATACATAGATACTTCAGGATCCAACTTAATATAGTTACATAATGCTAAAATTGACAACATAGCGTCACCCGCGCCAACTTTATCGACTACATTACTCGCAAAAGCAGGACAGTTAAAATTTTTTTTATCGTTCAAAAATAGTGCTCCATCCTTTCCTCGTGTCACAACTATAGATTTAATCCTTTTTTTTTGTTTTAATTTTCTTGCTAATTTGAGCAAAGAGGTTTCACTATCTTTAAACTCCTGTCTCAATTCACTAGCATTAATAACTAAAGAATTTATATTATTAAATCTATTGAGATTGGTATATCCATGGTTATTTGAATTTTTTTGAGCATTTAATGTATAGTCTTTTTTACATGAGCTTATAAATTTAGCAATTTTGTCAGTAATCAATCCGTGACCAAAATCAGATACAATTATCAAATCATGATCATTTAAATTTTTCTTAATTTTATTAATTACATCTGTCTCTTCTTTTTTTGAAATTGACTGGTCATTTATTTTATAAACACCTAAAGATTTAATATTGTTATTAGATTCTATATATCTAGTTTTAATTATAGTAGGCGCATTTTTTTTTTTTACAAAAATTGTTTTGATGTTTTTTTCTAATCTTTTTTTAATAAAATTAAATTCTTCATTTTTTTCTCCCAAGTAACTAACTAGTGTTACTTTTTGACAGAACGTTGATAAATGACGGCAAATTGCTAAACTACCCCCTAAATAACTTTCTTCATTCAAATATTTCATTGTTAAAACGGGGTCTTTACCTGATTTACCAGTTGCCTCACAAAAAATATATTTATCTATAATGCTTTCACCTAACACTAAAACTTTTAATTTTTTGAATTTTTTCTCAAAATCATTAAATTTTATATTATTAAAATAACTCTTAATCTTTTTGAGATATTTTACCTGTTCAGTGTTTTCTAAAAATGTATGTGAAAGTAATTTACTTGAACTAAATGGTTGATCTTTTGTAAATTTAATTTTTCCTTTCACTTTTTTAATTACTTTATTCTCAGCTAAAATATTTTTTGAATAATCGTTTTTAAAATTTTTATATTCAGGTCCCTTACAATAAAAATTTGGTTTTATTTTTTTGATAATTTCTACAGCTGATGGATGATTACTTTCGCAAACAAAATCTACTACCGAAAGTTCTGAAATCATCTTAATTCTCGTATTAAGATCAAAATAAGGTCTGTTAAAGCCTTTGTTAACATATTTGTCAGATGTAACTGATACTACTAAAATATCACCAAATTTTTTTGCTGAATTAAAATGCATTAAATGCCCTGGGTGCAATAAATCAAACACACCATGGCAATGAACAATCTTTTTTTTTTGTTTTTTAATATTTTTTATTTTTTTTTCAATTTCATTAATTAAAATTATTTTATTTCTAATCATTTTTTTATTTAAATTTCATTTAATTTAATTTCGTGAAATATAGTATATAAAGAAATTGGTAATGCAATATGTTCTATATTTTTCCCAACTACATGAATATCTCCTTGGTTTACTAGTAAAGTTTTTTTAATAATTTTTTTTCTCTTAGTCTCCAAAATTTTCATCTTTCCTTCTAAAAGATGATAAATTTCCTCTGATTTAGGATGTAAATGTTTATAATATTTTTGACTTTTGTTAATCAGAACAATCATATTATGAATAATAGAATTTTTATTTTTGTGCATACATATTCTAACATTAATATCATTGTTTAATTTTGATAATTTAATTAATTCATTAACAACTTTTTTGTTAATTTTGATGCTATTTTTTAAGAAAAGTGCAGGACTTTTTCCTGAAGTATCAACTTTAAAGTTATTATTTTCAAAAAATTTAGTTAGTTTCATAATTAAAATTTAATAATGACTTTTCCTGAAATTTTCCTTTTTTTGATCAAGCCTATATACTTATTAATTTGAGATAAACTAATAATATTAGAAATATAGTTCTTAAATTTAAATTTATTTTTAGCAAGGTTATAAATTTTTAGTATATCTTTGGATGGCTCAATTCCACCACCATGAGAACCTACTATTTTTTTTCCTAGATTTATACCAAGTGTATTTATGGCAATTTTTTCCTTATGATTCGGAACACCAAGCAAAACTAAATTTCCTTTTGTTTCTAATAAATTATACGCATTTTCAATGATCTTGGAATTTCCAGTAGTATCAATAATTTTATTTACTTTAAATCTATTTATTATTTTTTTCAGTGAACTTTCTTCATTTTTTTTGGATAAATAGATTTTATCTGCTCCCATTTTTTTTGCTAAATTTAAATTTTTTTTATTTATATCTATAGCTATAACCAACTTATTTTTATTAGTCTTTAAGGCAGTAATTAAAGGTAAACCTATTGCACCACATCCAATAATTAAAACATTGTCCTCAGGATTAATATAATCATAGTTCAATATAGTCCCAAATGCGGTTGTTAAGCTACATCCTAATAAACATGCATGTTTTAAATTTATAAATTTTGGAATTTTGGTTAATCTATTTTCAGAAACTATGGCTAATTGATTAAATGTAGTAACTGATCCTGCATTTATCTTTTTGTTTTTATTATAGTAAATTGGTGTTTCAGATTGAATCTTATTTGATTTCATCCAATGAAGAACAACATGATCATTTTTTTTTACAGATTTAACGCTTTTGTGTTTTTCTATTACAATCCCTGATGCTTCATGTCCTAATAAATGAGGTAAATATTTATCTTTTCCTTTAATTCCCTCTATTTCACCAATTTGAGAACCACACACACCTGAGTATTTCAATTTTACAGCAATTTGTCCTCTTTTCAGCTTATTATTAAATTCAATATTAATAATTTCTAATTTTTTTTTTTGTTTAAAGAGAACAGCAGCTTTAAATTCTAATTTCATAATTATTCAAAGTATATAAATGAAAAATCACCTTTGTATTTTGCTATTTTAAAAAACCACTTCCATTCTTGAGGGGTATAGAAGCTTTCACAAGTAACTTGCCAATACAATAAGTTAGCTTTTTCATTTTCATTTCTGTAAGATTCGACTGTTACAAACTTTTTTTTAGAAACCCTATTAATTTCTTTTAAAGCATCAAATAATTCAAAATTATATAAATTATGCAGTGTATTAAATGAAAAAGCTATATCGAAATAATTATCAGGCCAAGGTAGTTTTTTAGCGTTACCCACTATTAAATTATCTTTTATCAATTTTGGTGCTTTTTTAACTGCGTATTTAGAAACATCAATTCCAAAGGTATTAATATTGGGGAACATTTTTTTAAAATCACATAAAAAAAATCCTTTACCACAACCTACATCTAATATTCTAAAATTTTTTTTAATTTTGTAATGATTGGCCATTTTTTTTATAACATCATTCCATCTTCCGGGGATATACTTATAACCACCATAATTAATTTTTCTACTTCCATCCCAATAATGATATCCCCATTTTTTGGCAAGTTTAGCTGCAAATGGTTTGGGGTATTTTTTATCCGTAACTCTAGATAAATAATTTCTTTTTGTTGATTTATGTAGCTTGGAGATAAAATCAATTTCCATATTTGTGCAATTTATTTTTATTAAAATAGTTAATAGATTTTTTTAATTGGGATTTTTTGGAATAATTAATTTTGTTAAGTAGCTTTTTTTTTGTCTTATTACTTATATATACATTTAATAAAATTAAACACCATTTAAATTGGTGTAATATTATAAGATCTTCAATTGTATTTCTTTGGGTAATGTACCTTTTTTTAATTGCTTTAATAAAAATATTTTTATGTTTATTGTTTATACTTGCTTCTGGTTGGCATATAAAATCACAAATTAACTTTTTACAATCATCAAAACCAGAATATTCAAAATCAAAAAAAAATAATTTTTTACCTTTTAATAATATATTATTAAAATTAAAATCAGATGGAGATATAATCAAATTTTTTTTTAATATTTCTTGATATAGAATTTTAGAATATTTTTTTTTAAATTTATTTTGATAAAATATCCAAGATGGCTCAAAAAAATTATTGATGAACAATTTAAGTTCTTTGTTTTTTTTTGTTAAATGTATCTTATTGAGTTTTTTATTAACAAGATTTACATGGTCACTGAGGGACAAGCAACTATCCCTTGAAAATGGTATATTTAACTTCCACTTATCTTGAAATTGAATTTGATTAATAAATTTAGCACACTGAATAACATAATCATCTTTAATTTTCTTAATTTTCTTTCCCTTTAAAAATTCGTAAACAGAATAATTTTCTATTTTAGATATTTTTATTGGTTTCGCTATTGAGTTAATTTTATTTTTATAAAGAGTTTTTGTGAACTTAAATTCATTAACATTTTTTTTAATTGATTCTTTATTTTTGGCAAATTTTTTTAAAATAATTTTTTTATTATTATAAATACCTTTATAAATCTTATTATTTGTACCATCGTTTATTTCAACTAAATTTTTAATTTTTGATTGCATTTAGAAAGTCTTTCCAGCTTATCATTTTCTTGTACTTTGTTTTAACTTTTTTTTCTACAAAGTGAATTTTTTTTATATTGCTAGGTAAAAGTTTCAAAATTTTTTTTAGGTCATCTATAAAAATATCACATTTAATTTTACGGATTCTTGAAATTTTTTTCTTTATTGATGTTTCAAAAAAAATATTTTTACTCTTAAAAATTGATTTATCTATGTAAGCAAACTTATTTTTTTTTAGCCATACTTTAGATATTTTATGAAGATTTCTTTTTCTCCCCACAACAGGATATGTAGTTTTATGACTAACTAAAAAAAATTCAAATTCTTCTTTTAGTTTATTTAATATTTTATGAGAATAATTGAAAGGTTTTGAATGGTTTAGTGAGCCATATACTGTCCCCTGAATTTTGGTCCATAGCTCATTGCTATAATTTTTGATAATATATTCTTTAATTTCTTCTTTATTTTTTTTTCTAACTTTTATTATTTTTATCTCTTTTTTTGCTTCTTTAAAAAAAGAATTTCCATGATTTATTAATGTATTGTCAAAATCAATTCCTACTTTTAATTTCATTTGAGAGTTTTTACTATCTTATTAACAATTTTTCTTTTTTCTAAATTTATTTTATTCCTAATATTTTCTTGATCTCCTATTCCTCCTAAAAACTTATCTGGTGCAGAAAACGTAATCAAACTTTCTTTAGAAAAATTTTTTATTTTATTTAAATTATTTTTTATTGTTGCAGCTGCACCACCTATCTCGCTATGCTCCTCTACTAGTATTATTAATTTATAATTTTTAAATATCATGTTAATAAATTTAATATTTAATGGTTTTAAAAATATTAAGCTTATTAATGTCGATTTAATTTTTATTTTTTTAAGCTCATCACAGATATCCTGTGATAGGTCAAGCGTGTTACCAACAGAAATAATTGCAACATTAGATCCTTTTTGTATAGTATTAGGCGTTAATGGTTTCAACTTGATTTTTTTTTTATTTACTAATCTTTCACCTTTTTTTCCGAGCCGTAAATATACTGGGCCCTTAAATTTTTTATAAATTTTCATACATGCATCTACTTCAATGGGGTCGCCTGGACACAAAACGTTCATATTCGGAATAGATTGCATTAATGACAAATCTTCCATCGAGTGGTGTGTTATACCTAATCTAGCGTATGATAAACCCGATCCTGTTCCGACTATAAATGCTTGTAATTTTGAATATGCCAAGTCAACTTTAATTTGCTCAAAACATTTATAAATTAAAAATGGAGTGATTGTGTAAATAAAAGGTATAAAACCATTAGCTGCTAAACCTGCAGCAACACCAACCATATTTGTTTCTGCCACACCACAATTAACAAATCTATTTGGAAATTTTTTTTTATACTTATCAAATAATCTATTTCCAATATCACCAGATAATAATATTATTCTTTTATCTTTCTCTGCTATTTCAAATAATGATTTAGCAAAATAATTTCTCATTTTGAATTTATCTCATCAAGTGCTTGCATTAATTGTTTTTTATCAGGTGATTTATAATGCCAATTATTATCATCCTCCATAAAGGAAACTCCTTTGCCCTTAATTGTATCTGCTATAATAGCAATTGGCTTTTTTTTAATATTATTAGATGATAATACGTTTTCTATCTCTTTTAAATTATGTCCATTTATTCTTTTTACATCCCATCCAAAATATTTAAATTTTTTATCTAGAGGCTCTATTTGCATTATGTCATTTGATCTTCCTGTTGCTTGCCATTTATTATAATCAACTATTACACAGATATTATTTAATTTTTTTTTTGCAGCAAACATTGCTGCCTCCCAAACAGAACCTTCGTTACACTCACCATCACTCATTAATACAATAGTTCTGAATTTTTTACCTAATATCTTTGATGATAGCCCAAAACCATTAGCAATTGGAAGGCCGTGACCTAAAGATCCTGTAGTAGCCTCAACTCCTTTGATGTGGATTGAAGGATGCTCTTCAAATAAAGAATTATTTTGACAATAACTGTTAAAATCTTTCTTTGATATTATTTTTTTCAAATAAAGTGCGGAATATAATGTCATTGCAGCATGACCTTTACTCAGTATAAATCTATCTCTTAAAGAATTATTTTTCTTTATTCTGTCAATATTGATTATTGAATTATAAATAACAGAAACAATATCAACACAAGATAAAGACGAAGCTAAGTGTGCTGTTTGAGAATTATGAGACATCATTAATATGTTTTGTCTCAAATTTTTAGAAAATTCAATATTACTTAATTTCATTAAATTATTTAATACTTAAATCTTTTAACCACTTTACACTGAAAAAGCTTTTTAAAATTTTAGTCGATTTTGTAAATTCTATAACATCCTCAATTCCATTTTCTATACTACATTTTGGTTTAAAGCCTTGCTTTAATAGTTTTGAGGAGTCTAATCGATATGATCTAGGATCATTGCTTTTTTGTACTTCAATTTTAGCACCAGTAATATTTGATACTAATTTTGCAATTGATATTATACTCATATTTTCAAAGCCAGCATTATATATACCTGTAGGTATTTTTTTTTTTAACAAAAAACAGTAAATATCAACCATATCATTTATATGAATATTCGGTCTAATTTGTTTTCCTCCAAAAACATTTATAATATTATTTTTAATCGCGTTATATGTCAAAATATTAACAGTTAAGTCTAATCTCATTCTTGGAGAAACTCCACACACAGTGGCCGGTCTAATGCAATATATGTCTATTTCATTTTGATAGCTCATTAAGACTCTCTCAGATATCATTTTTGTTTTATTGTATAGAGATATCGGCGTTAACTCTAAACCTTCAGTTACTTTTCTTTCTTTTTTTAATCCATAAACACTACCTGAGCTTGCGTACAGGAACTTTTTAACTTTGTATTCTATTGATTTTTCAATTAATTGCATAGTTGCTAAAACATTTGTTTCCCATGAAAGATTTGGCTTTAATTCAACAGAAATATCATTTGCTATATTGGCAAGATGGATAACTGTATGTGTACCTTTCAAGTGTTTTTTATAGTTATCTATTTTTCTAATATCTGATTTGATAATTTTTAGCTTTTTATTATTTCCTAAGTAATTTCCAAACCATTGACTATCTACAACTACAACTTCATATCCTTCATATAAAAGTTTTTTTACAAGAATTGTGCCAATATATCCGCAGCCACCTGTTATTAGAATTTTCATATTACTTATTATGTATATATTTTGTTGAAATTTTATTTAATTTTTTGAAATTCAATTCTATCCATTCTTTAGTTTTAATTATTCCATTGGTAATATTAACTTTTGGTATCCAATTCAATTCATTCCTAGTCTTATCAGAATTTAAAAAATATCTATGATCTTTTCCCAATCTGTCATTTTTTGATAATATTATAAGCCTTTTTGAATTTTTAATTTGAGTAGAAATTTTTTTTACTATATTTTTTATTGAATAAAATTTATTTGAAGAAACATGGTAGGTGTTACCAGGCTTACCATGTAATAAAATTTTATAATATGCTTCAGTTAAATCATCTATATAAACAAATGCTCTTAAAGATTTGCCCATCCCATCTACAACTATTTTTTTATTTTTTTTAAAATTAATTATTGATTTAGGTATAATTCTATAAAGTTTTTGTCCAGGACCATAAATATTAGCTGCACGAGAGATAACAACAGGGAAGTTAAAAACCTTATTAAATAGCATTAAATGATTATCAAATGCCGCTCTTGAGTTAGCATAAGGTGTAGAGGGGGCAAAGTTTAAGTTTTCTTTTATTTTATATCTTGTGTCACCATAAACTTCTGGAGTACTTACATGTAAATACTTTTTTAAAAATTTATACTTCTTTAAATTATTAATTAGATTTGTATTCGATACAATATTAGTTTGATACCAGTCTTCTGGCGTGATCCAACTTTCGTTAACCATTCCCTGTGCTGCAAAGTTTGCTACGTAATTTGGTTTAAATTTCTTAATTATTCTAATTATTTGGGTAAAATTCTTATTTAAATTTAATTTATAAAATTTGAAATTATTTAAATTTTTATTTTCTAAATAAGGTAAAAAAATTTTATTTTCAATTGAACGGCTAATTCCTACTATCTTATTATTTTTATTTGATAATATCTTATTAATAAAATTAGATCCTGAAAAAGAATTTGACCCTATAATCAAAAATTTAGCCATCTATCTATAATTTGAAAATATCTGCATACACATATGAAAAATTATTAGCTGCATATCTTCGGAAATTTGCATATCGTTAATTTTTGTATGAATAAATTCTTTTGAAATTTTTTTACATTTTCCACCATCAAATCCTACAATACAAAATGTTTTTATCCTCATTTTATTGGCAGTTTTAATTGCATTTATAACATTTTTTGAATTTCCACTTCCAGATAGGATAATTAAAAAATCACCTTCAGTTGCTTTTGATTCTATCTGCTTACTGTAAATGTGCTCATATCCCTCATCATTTGCCAAACAAGTTATAACAGAGCTATTTGAAGAAAGAGACTCTATCTTAAATTTTTTTTTATTTTTTCTACTAGCTCCATAGATAAAATCATTTGCAATATGATTGGCGTTTCCTGCACTGCCACCGTTACCACATATAAAAATATTTTTTTTTTTATCTCTTGCTATCTTTAAAAATTTGAAAAGTTTTACAACGTCATCATGAATGTTGTCATCATTGACAATTCTACTTAGGTTTTTTTGATATCTTGCGATTATATTATTCATTATTTTGTAAAAGAATATTTAATATAATAGTTTAATTAAACTTGAAAGCTTTTGATTTATTTATTTATTAAAGTTTTTTTATTAAGTACATTTTTATTATCTTCATTTTACTTGGTTTTTTTTGGGGAAATGATGTTATAAATATCCTTGTCTTCAATTTTTACTGGGTTATTTCCAAGTCTTAATAAATTAATGCCTTTGATTACTTCTTCATAATTTTTTTTAATATCAATATTTAGTAAAATTAAATTATCTTCTAGCTTAGCCTGTTTTTTTATAAAACTTATTTTGGTATTAAAATCATTAATATTTTTTACTTTAAATAAATCAAATATTAAATGAAATCTTTTTTTTAAATCAAAGGATGTTTCTGATTTATCTAAATTATCAAAGTTGAATTTAAAAAAATTTTCAAAAAACAAACTTACAGCATGGCCATGACTGATATTAAATAAAGAAGTAAATGGATATGACGCAGCATGTGGTGCAGTTGTTTTAGAAATATTAATCGCTTTACCGGCTAAATTTGAAGCAATGCTCATTTCTGTTGCATTTTTTAAATTTGGGTTATTTATAAAAGAAATATAACTATTAACAGATATCTTCAAAGATTTTGAAGCATATTCTAGACTTTGTTCATTTGATTTTTTAGAAACTAAAGATTCTAAAGCTTGTGCAATAGCATCAAAGCCTGCTGATGCTTTTATTTTATTTGGTGCAGATATAAGAAATTCTGGAATTAAAAAAAAATTATCAGGTATCAAAAGTTTGCTTTCAAATGAATGTTTTATACCATCAACATATATTACTGCATTTGATGTAACCTCAGCTCCAGATCCAGCCGTCGTGGGTATAACCGCAAGTTTTGTATACTTGCTTTGAAAAGGATATGAATAACTAACAATCAGCTCTCTAAGGTCATCTCTAATATCTACTACATTTGCAATTTTTGCATAATCAATGACTGCACCGCCGCCTACAGCAATAATTAAATCAGGCTTAAAATTTTTAATATCTCTGATAATTTCAATAAGTTCTTCTAAGATAGGTAGATCTGAATTTTTATAAAATAGTTTAATATCTTTCTTATCTAACAATTCATTAAAAAAGATTTGTGCACCAGAGGTGATAAAAGATTTCTTTCCACATAATACATAAATTTTTTTAAAACTATTATCATAAACAAACTTTTTTATATCTTCGGTAGTATTTATCATTTATTTCATAAATAGTTTTTTAATCTTAATTAGATCTTTGGGCCTTGGTAGGTTTTTAATTTTACTGTTAGAAACTTTTACTTCCATAAAGCTTAGGCTATTATCTTTTAAGAATTTTTGAATATTTTTTTTTAGATTCTTATCACTTTTTATAGAATAAAAATTTTTAAAACCTAGACTATACGATAATTTTTTAAAATTAATATCATCGGCATATGTGCTTTGGCCACCCACTGAATCATGAGAATTATTATTTAGCAGAATATATTTTAAATTTTTATTGCCAAATGTTCCTGAAGTCTTAATTGAGCCTAGATGCATTAAAAAGGATCCATCACCATCAATGCAGATAGTCTTTTTTTTACTAAATAATGAATAGCCAAGAGCAACCGAAGATGTATGACCCATGCCACCAACCATATAAAAATCTCTACTATTTTTAATTTTATATTTATCTCTTAAATACATTAATTCTCTAGAGTTATATCCAGTACTCGAGATAATTTTTGTATTTTTTTCTAAGGTTTGTAATAAAGTTTTTAGAAAAAATTCTTTATCAAGTTTATAAAAAAAAAAATTTTTATTTAGTTTATTCTTTTTTTCTATTGTTCCTTGTTCTATTAAACATGCAACAGTAGCATTCTTTTTTTTTGCAATTTTGATTTGCTTATCAAATTTTTTTAAGTCACTACTAGATCTAATAATAGTATATTTAATATTTAAAAGTTTTAAAATATTTTCTGTAATTTGACCTTTAACATTATGTTGTGGTTCATCTTTAACTCTTGGTGAGCCCCTCCAACCTATAATTAAAATTAAAGGAATCGAATAAACTTTTTCGTGTGCAATTGAGATTAATGGGTTTAAAGCATTAGAAAGTCCTGAATTTTGCATATAGATAATCGGTACTTGCTTTGTGGATAGATAGTGACCAATGCCCAGGGAAACTGCTGAACCTTCATTTGTAGCTATTATGTGATTTTTTTTATTTTTATTTTGTAGCACGCAGGAAAGTTCTTTAAGAACACTATCAGGTACACCTGTAAAAAAATTACTATTATTTTTTTTTAATAAATTGATTAAAGCATTAACCTTAATCATTTTTAATCAAATTTATAATTTCTTTAATTGGTATTATCTTTTTATCAATTTCATAAGCTCTACTATTTTGTAATATTTTTTTTGCAGCAAACTGCATTGCTGGATAGGCAGCTCTTAAAAGTTGATTGGCATAAATAACCAACTTGAAACCATTTTTAATTAAATCTTTTTCATAAACTTTAGAATAAGTTGATGGAACTGAAACTAAGGGAACAAAATTTTTACTTTTTTTAAATTCTTTAGCAAAAGAGAATATCTCATCAGGTGTTTTTTCCTTACTATGAATTAATATAGCATCCGCACCCGCTTTTGAATAAATCTCTGCTCTTTTTAATGCATCATTTAATCCTTTGCCAACAATAAAACTTTCAATTCTAGCTATAACCATAAAATCTTTTGATTGTCTTGATTTACATATCTTTTTAATTTTTTTTGCAAATACGTTTGGTTTATCTTGCTTTGTGCCCGTTTGATTTTTAAATAATGAATTTTTTTTAAGACCAATTTTATCCTCCATTATTATAGCTGAGGTACCAGCTCTTTCTAAAGATCTTATCAAAAATGGTAAATGCTCTAATTGTCCACCGTTATCAGCATCAAAAACCAGTGGCTTTGATGTAACATCCATCATTTCATTTAGAGATGTAATTCTAGATGAAAAGTCAACTGAAGAATTATCTGGTTTTCCTTTTGTGGCTGAATCGGTTAAGCTTGAAGACCACATGCCATCAAATTCAATATTTTTTTTATCTTTAGCAATACTAAGGTTTTCAATTATTAAACCAGTGAGTGAATTATGAGATTCTAAAATTTTTACAATATCTTTTGAATATATTAATCTTTTTAATCTTGAAACTCTATTTTCTGGATGAGAAATAAATTCATTTACCCTATTATCAATTGAAGGTGGTATAGATATATTTTTTGTATATTTAGGCTCTATTAATTTGCCCGACCATTGTTTTAGTGTTTTAATTACCTTCTCTCTAGTTTTTTTTTGAACCCCTTTTTTCCAATCATCCCCATGCACCACAAAGTCTGGTTTAATTTTATTTAAATTTTTAGTGAAATCCCAAGTTTCTTGAGCAATAACTTTTTTTACACCCCTAATATTTTTAATAAGATCATATCTTTGTTGATAACTTATTAACGGTAATCTTTTATACTCAGCTATTGCTGAATCTGTAAATAAACCAATTACAATATCTCCGTATTTTCGAGCGTGTTTAAGAATATTTAAATGTCCGCTGTGAATTATATCAGCACCCATCGAAACATAAACAATTTTATTTTTTTTCATATTTCTAATTAAATATTTCTTGAGATATGTTTTTAAATATCTCTATATCAGTTGATCCATATTTAGGATAGTTGCTTACAATTTTTGGCTCTATATAGGTTAAGCCAGCCCCATGTTGCCCCCTTATTTTTGGTCTAAAAACATCTTTAAAAGATAGAAAAGATTCTTTTGAAGCAAAATAACTAGATGCAATTAGTGGAAATTTCCAGAATATTTTTTCAATGTCAAGAATTTCCTCAGGAGATAGTTCATTAAAAAAAGCTTTTTCATCATTTATATATAAGTTTAAGTTTTTATAAATATTCACTAATGATTCTTGAATACTTGTCTCTTCAATTAATTTAATCATAAGTTCAGCGTTTAATTTATTTAATGATAACCATTTTGGATCAATTCCTAGCATAAACTCACAGACGTTATGATTTAGGAAGGGAAATCTTGCTTCTATTGGTCCTCGATTCATAAAGATTATTGAGGCTCTCTTTAGCATATTATTATAAATATTATTAATAAAAGCTTTTCTGCTTCTCAATTTTATTTGAGCCTCATGACTAGTTTTTAATTCTTTCCAGGCAGTATAAGCTCCCAGTAGTTCATCAACACCGTGACCACCTATCGTGACTTTAAAACCGTCTTTGTGCATTTGTGGAGCTAAATACCAGTAAATAGGCAAAGGATAAAAACTTAGAGCTTTTAACTGTCTCATCTCAAAGGATTCAACAATTTTTGGCATATCTCTAACTATCTGATCTTCTTCTGCTTCAATTATCTTTAATTTTAGTCCAATTTTTTGAAACCCTTTTGTAGCAACTTCGGCTGTTTTAACATCAATTGAGTCGAACCCCTTAACTCTAAACACATATGATGTTGGTTGATATTTTACTTGGTTAAAATCGATATTCTTTAATACATAATGAGTTGTAAGTACACTGTCTATGCCTCCTGACAACATGGTGCATATAGGTACATCACCCATTGTTCTATTTTTAGCTGATTCATCTAATAATTGATGCATCTCTTTTCCAAGCTTTAAGATATCATTGTTATTTTTAGAAATAAATGGCTGTAAATCATAACTTGAAATGACATTTAACTCATCTTTCTTAATGTCATATTCGATAATTTTTCCCGGTTCTAATTCTGTTGGGTCCTGTAAGCTAAGATTATTAATTGCTCTAAATGCCTTTAGCTCACTAGAAAATATAAATCTACCTTTTTCATGATAATAATATAATGGAATTCTTCCTGGCCAATCTCTTGAAATAAATA